>Ga0209410_1000550_pt1 | contig 17509 bp, 16 predicted proteins | sample Mar14436cmmetaG_FD_184135 | JGI IMG/M metagenome (GOLD analysis project Ga0209410, IMG submission 184135) | Marine hydrothermal vent microbial communities from Guaymas Basin, Gulf of California to study Microbial Dark Matter (Phase II) - Marker... ... | reverse complement strand
GGACTCCTACGGGAGGCTGCAGTCGAGAATCTTTCCCAATGGGCGAAAGCCTGAGGATGCGACGCCGCGTGGGGGATGAAGCGCTTCGGCGTGTAAACCCCTTTTATCGGGGAGGAAATCCCACCCTTTTAATAAAAGGGTGGGACTGACTGTACCCGATGAATAAGGTGCGGCTAACTCCGTGCCAGCAGCCGCGGTAATACGGAGGCACCTAGCGTTACTCGGTTTGACTGGGTGTAAAGGGTCCGCAGGCGGCCAAGTAAGTGGAAGGTGAAAGCTTCCGGCTTAACCGGGAAAGTGCCTTTCAAACTGCTTGGCTTCGAGGTTGGAAGAGGAGAGCGGAACTGCCGGTGTAAAGGTGAAATTTGTGGATATCGGCAGGAACGCCTGTGGCGAAGGCGGCTCTCTGGTCCAATCCTGACGCTCAGGGACGAAAGCTAGGGGAGCAAACAGGATTAGATACCCTGGTAGTCCTAGCCGTAAACGATGGGCACTAGGTGTCCTCTATTTTAGGGGGTGCCGAAGCTAACGCGTTAAGTGCCCCACCTGGGGACTACGGCCGCAAGGCTAAAACTCAAAGGAATTGACGGGGGCCCGCACAAGCGGTGGAACACGTGGTTTAATTCGATGCTACGCGAGGAACCTTACCAGGGCTTGACATGCAGGTAGTAGCGCTCCGAAAGGAGTTGCCACCCGTATCCAGTCGGGAGCCTGCACAGGTGCTGCATGGCTGTCGTCAGCTCGTGCCGTGAGGTGTTCCCTTAAGTGGGAGAACGAGCGCAACCCTCGCCCTTAGTTGCTACCCCGAGGTTATAATCGGGGGCACTCTAAGGGGACTGCCCGCGTTAAGTGGGAGGAAGGTGGGGATGACGTCAAGTCCGCATGGCCCTTATGCCCTGGGCTACACACGTGTTACAATGCCGGTTACAGCGGGAGGCGACCGCGTAAGCGTGAGCAAATCCTTAAAAAGCCGGCTCAGTTCGGATCGAGGGCTGCAACCCGCCCTCGTGAAGCTGGAATCGCTAGTAATGGCGCATCAGCTACGGCGCCGTGAATACGTTCCCGGGCCTTGTACACACCGCCCGTCAAGCGCTGAAAGTGGGGAGCACCCGAATCCCGACGTTATGTCGGGACACGGTGAACTCCATGATTGGCGCTAAGTCGTAACAAGGTAGCCGTACGGGAACGTGCGGCTGGATCACCTCCTTTCTAACTCTACCTGTGGGTAGAGATACTTAAATCCTCCAAAGGCTTTTTTTATATTTAAGTTTTGAAGTTGTAAGTCTTAGGTTATTTTGAAGAGCAATTTGTTTTCTTCTGACTTACAACTTATGACTTACAACTGAATTTCGCAGAGGCGGAATTTAGGGCCCATAGCTCAGTCGGAAGAGCACCGTGCTGATAACGCGGGGGTCCCCCGTTCAACCCGGGGTGGGCCCACCAACAGAGCGAATTTAGGTTGTTCTTGAGAAAATATATAAGTGGTTTCCGCCAAAGGTGGACCCACTTATGAGCGGGCAGCGGGGAGAACGTCTCGCACTTTTTGAATGGGCCGTTAGCTCAATTGGGAGAGCGCCTGCTTTGCACGCAGGAGGTAGCGAGTTCAAATCTCGCACGGTCCAGATAGTAAAGTGGGATGTATATAAAAAGGAGAAATTTACATCCTTTATTTGTTGAGAGAGTGTTAAAAAGTACGGGGAGGTCAGCGGTTCTTCACCAAAGGTGAATCCGCTGAGGCGGAAACTCCGCTCGGCTCCATAAAAAGTAGATTACAAATTACAGATTACAAATTACAGATTAATCTGAAGAGAGATTAGTCTGTAATTAAAATAAAAGTTCTTTGAAAATAAGGTTGGGTATCAAGCTACACACGGCTTATGGTGGATGGCTTGGCTGGTGCAGGCGATGAAGGGCGTGGCAAGCTGCGATAAGCTGCGGGGAGGCGCAAGCAGCCTTTGATCCGCAGATCCCCCAATGGGGAAACCCATCCAGGGTAATGCCTGGATATCCCGACGTTACGTCGGGAGGCTAACCCGGGGAAGTGAAACATCTCAGTACCCGGAGGAAAAGAAACCGAATGGGATTCCCCCAGTAGCGGCGAGCGAAAAGGGAAGAGCCTAAACCCAAAGAGTGTTAAAGCCTGCCGGCATTGCTCTTTGGGGGTCGCGGGACATTACTGGAAGAGGCGGCAGACTCTTCGGGAAGTTACCAAACTTACCTCTAGCCGAATCCGCTGGAAAGCGGAGCCATAGAAGGTGAAAGCCCTGTAAGTTAAAGAGGTAAGTCTTCCTGGGTAATGTTCCCAAGTACCATGGGGCACGGGAAACCCTGTGGGAATTTGGGCCGACCACGGTCTAAGGCTAAATACTCGCACCAGACCGATAGTGCACTAGTACCGTGAGGGAAAGCTGAAAAGAACCCCGGTGAGGGGAGTGAAATAGAACCTGAAACCATAAGCTTACACAGCGGTCGGAGTCCCGACGTTACGTCGGGATGACGGCGTACCTTTTGCATAATGGTCCAGGGAGTTACTGTCTATAGCGAGTCTAACCCCGACATAACGTCGGGGGGAGGCGTAGGGAAACCGAGTCCTAAAAAGGCGTGTAGCTGTAGGCAGTAGACCCGAAGCCAGTCGATCTACCCATGGCCAGGGTGAAGTCCGCGTGACAGCGGATGGAGGCCCGAACCGGTGTCGGTTGAAAACGGCTCGGATGAGCTGTGGGTAGGAGTGAAAGGCTAACCAAGGCTGGTGATAGCTGGTTCTCCCCGAAATAGCTTTAGGGCTAGCCTCAAGCGTTTGGTCTAGGGGGTAGAGCACAGGATGAGCTAGGGTTCCGTAACGGAATACCAAACTCAACCTAACTCCGAATACCTAGGCCTTAAGCTTGGGAGTAAGACCAGCAGGGATAAGCTTGTTGGTCGAGAGGAAAACAGTCCAGACCGTCAGCTAAGGTCCCTAAAAGCAGGCTAAGTGGTAAAGGATGTGGAGTCACCCAGACAGCCGGGATGTTGGCTTAGAGGCAGCCATCATTTAAAGAGTGCGTAATAGCTCACCGGTCGAGTGACTCTGCGCCGAAAATGATCGGGGCTTAAGCCTGCTACCGAAGCTACGGCCCCGACGTTACGTCGGGGGGTAGGGGAGCATTCTGTATGCACTGAAGTCACATCGTAAGGTGTGGTGGAGCGTACAGAAGAGAGTATCCTGGAATGAGTAGCGAAAAAGCCGATGAAAAATCGGCTCGCCGAAAGCCTCAGGTCTCTCCGTCAATGTTACTCAGACGGAGGTTAGGCGGTCCCTAAGCTGAACCCGAAAGGGGTAGGCGATGGGTAAGGGCGTCAACATTCGCCCCCCACCTATAGACGGTAACTTAAGGAGTGACGCACTAAGTGCGGTAGGCGGACGGTTGGATGTGTCCGTCCCCCGACATTACCTCGGGGGGGAGCCCAAGCTACGGCGCGGGCGAAGTTACCTGAACTTAGTGCCAAGAAATAGCTTCTTAAGTTGTCTATAGGTGACCGTACCGTAAACCGACACAGGTAGGCTGCCAGAGTATGGTAAGGCGCTCGGCAGAAACCTCCCTAAGGAACTCGGCAATCTAGCCCCGTACGTTCGCAAGAAGGGGTCCCCGACGTTACGTCGGGGCGCAGTGAAATGGCTCCCGGGACTGTTTAGCAAAAACACAGGTCCCTGCTTAACTCGAAAGAGGATGTATAGGGACTGAGACCTGCCCAGTGCCGGAAGGTTAAGGGGAGGGGTTATCCCGACGTTACGTCGGGAAAAGCTCCGAACCGAAGCCCCGGTGAACGGCGGCCGTAACTATAATTTGACCGTTGTAGTTACGCAAATAAACCTGGCTATATGCGGGGAAGTCCGGTTAGTATTTCTAGCTACCCCGATAGAATATCGGGGTAACAATGCTAGAATGCGGACTATCCGCAGGGAAGATTCTTTTGAAGATGCCCTTCCTTGGATTAGAAGGAGGGGAATATGCAGAAGATAAGAGTTAACCCCAAAATAGGATGGTATCTTGCTGGTTTTGCAGATGGAGAGGGTTCTTTCAATGTGGTATTTAGACCTCGAAAGGATTACAAACTTCCCTGGAAGATTTCTTTGTGTTTTAACATTTCTCAAAGAGATAAGATAATTCTTACCTTGTTTAAACGCTATTTGGGTTGTGGAACATTACGGCAGAGACAAGATGGTGTTTGGTACTATGAGGTTAATAATCTTACAGCGATAATTGAAAAAGTTATTCCCTTTTTTGAAAAGTTTAGATTTCTCTCAGCAAAGAAAAAAAGAGATTTTTCCAAGTTTAAAAAAATTGCTTCTCTTGTAAGTAACAATAAACATTTTACTCCTGAGGGAATAAGAGAAATTCTAAAAATACGCAGAGATATGAATGATGGAGGAAAGCGAAAATATGAGGAAGAGGTAATTTTAAAACATCTTCAAGAGAATCCCCTCAGAGACCATACGCCAGGCTCTACTCAAGCCTAGGTTCTCAGATAATGGGAATATGTCGCCTTGCTTGGGAGAGAAGATATGGTCCAAACTTGGTGGCGACACCAAGGTTCTCCTGAAAGGAGAACACCCTTCTTAAAAATGAAGGGTAATGTAAAAGAACGGTCGACTTTCAAAGGGTTGGGCCGTTGTAAAACCTGGCTATATGCTGGGATACTCTGTTATTCTATAAGGTACCGAGTAGGTGAAAATCCTTATAGAAGAGTTACCAGCAGGAAACCAAGGAGGGGTAATGCTTTATGAATTTAAAAGTAATCCAGCATTCGAGAGGTTGCCTAAAAAAGGAAGAGAATTAAGATACTATTTAGTAGGATTCGTGGATGGAGAAGGATCTTTTAGTGTGTCTATTAAGAAATTACCTACAGCAAAGTTCGGATGGATAGTTGATCCTTGCTTCCAAGTATATCAACATAAGAAAAATGTTCACATCTTAGAGCTATTTAAAAAATTTTTTCAAGCAGGGTATATAAAGCCAAAATCTCCTACAAGTAACACTTATGTATTCACCATCTCTCAAAGAAGAGCTCTCCAGGAGAAGGTAATTCCCTTTTTTAAGAAGTATAAGTTACTTACTTCTAAGTGGGAAGAATTTTGTAAGTTTGCTCAAATAATAGAAAAGATGGAAAAAGGTGAACATCGTAATTTAGAAGGACTTAAGGAAATAGTAGAGATTGCTTGCAGTATGAATGAGTTAGGTAAGCAGAGGAAATACTCCTTAACAAAAATTCTTTCCTCCTTGGGATCCTCAGAGACCATACGCCAGGTCCCGAAGTAAATTCGGGAAAGATATGGTCCATTCCAAAATAAGGAATGCCTAAGGTAGCGAAATTCCTAGTCGGGTAAGTTCCGACCCGCACGAAAGGTTTAACAACGGGAGCGCTGTCTCGGGGAGGCAGCCGGCGAAATTGTAGTGGCGGTGAAGATGCCGCCTACCCGCAGTTGGACGAAAAGACCCCGGAACCTTTACTGCAGGCTGGTATTGAATTTTGGTCCGGTATGTGTAGAATAGGTGGGAGGCTGTGAACCCCGGACGCCAGTTCGGGGGGAGCCACCAGTGAAATACCACCCTTACCGTACTAAGGTTCTAACCCCCCGATTTAGCGGGGGAGACAGTGCCAGTTGGGCAGTTTAACTGGGGCGGTTTCCTCCTAAAAGGTAACGGAGGAGCCCAAAGGTAGGCTCAGTCCGATTGGAAACCGGACGTTGAGTGTAAGGGCATAAGCCTGCCTGACTGCGAGAAAGACATTTCGAGCAGAGCGGAAACGCGGGCCTAGTGATCCGGTGGTTGCGTGTGGGAGCGCCATCGCTCAACGGATAAAAGGTACTCCGGGGATAACAGGCTTATCGGGCCCGAGAGTTCACATCGACGGCCCGGTTTGGCACCTCGATGTCGGCTCATCCCATCCTGGGGGTGGAGAAGCTCCCAAGGGTCCGGCTGTTCGCCGGTTAAAGGGGTACGTGAGCTGGGTTCAGAACGTCGTGAGACAGTACGAACCGTGCTGTCTATAAATCTGGCTATATGCTGGGAAGTCTGAGTATCCCATATTACTACTTGATTATTCAGTCTCTATATGCTATTCTATAGAGATTCCCTTTTTTAAGGGACCACTTTGAAATAATAAGGTGGTGAGTAATCAAGAGTAAAAATATATGGGTGCAGATAACCAGCAGGGAAGGCTAGAAGGAGAGTGGGGCGATTATATCGCCGGTTTTGTAGATGGTGAGGGAAGTTTCTCCATTTCTATCCAGAGAAGTAAGAATGTGAGATTAGGAATTCAGGTTATTCCTGAGTTTCATGTGTGTCAGCACCGTAACCGTAAGGAAGTGTTGGAATTAATCCAGAGACATCTTGGGTGTGGGTATATTAAACCCAATCATTCCAGAAATCCCTATGATCTTACTTGGGTGTTAGTAGTGCGAGATTTAAAGAATTTAGAACAACGTGTGATTCCTTTTTTTGAAAAATACTCTCTTTTTTCTAAAAGAGATGATTTTGAGAAGTTTAAAGAAGTGATAAGAATGATGGGGAAGAAACTTCATCTCACCCTTGAAGGTTTAAAGAAAATTTTAAGAATCGCCCACTCCATGAATAGCAGGGGTAGATACAGAAAACTACCACTTAAGGAGTTATTTCTTCTTCTAGAACCCTCAGAGACTGTACGCCAGACCCCGACGTAACGTCGGGGAAGATATAGTCCGAACTCACCGGCGACGGTGAGAGTCTGACAGAAATGTCAGGCCGCCCAGCCTTTTTATTCAACCTATGGAAAGAAAATAGCGGTTATTTTTCAATATTTTGCAAAGAAGATTAATCTTTTACTTAAGATAAATAGAAATTAAAAAAGGCTGGGTCAGTATCCCGACGAATGTCGGGAGAAAGTAACAGATTGTCGGTCTCTATCCACTGTGGGTGCAAGGATACCTGAAGAGGAGCTGTCCCTAGTACGAGAGGACCGGGGCAGAGGAACCTCCGGTGTACCAGTTATCGCGCCAGCGGTAAAGGCTGGGTAGCCGTGTTCCTATGAGATAACCGCTGAAGGCATCTAAGCGGGAAGCTCACCTCAAAACTAGGTATCCCTCCCCGACATTTCGTCGGGGTGAAGGCCGGTCGGAGACTACGACCTTGATAGGATGCAGGTGTAAGTCCGGTAACGGATTTAGCCGAGCATTCCTAATGGCCAATCGGCTTGATACCCAACCTTTTGCGCCAGAGTGCTTACGCACTATCCCGCTCTTTAAAAAGAGCGGAAAACTGGCGCTTCATAGGGGTTCTACCCCTCTGACGTCCGCCTGTAAGCTGAACCTAAGAAGCCATTCACGGCGGACTGTCACCCCGCAGTAGTATCAAAGAAGAAATTTTCTTCTTTGAATTCACTTCAGGGTGACAGTGAGGCGAGGTTTATCATCTTTGGTAAACTGTGAGCCGAACGTCAAGAGGGACGGAGTCCCTATGAAGGCGCTGTTTTAATATTTTGGTTTTTATAATGCGAAGCATTCAGCGCCTTTTGCCGGGTGCTCATACCGGAGGGGCCACACCCGTTCCCATTCCGAATACGGCCGTTAAGCCCTCCAGGGCCCATGGTACTGCCCTCGCAAGGGGGTGGGAGAGTAGGTCAGCACCCGGCTTTTTTGTTTTCAAGTAAAAGTGATTAATACTCACACCAATACTTATATTTTTTAGTAAAAAATTACTTTTTTGATATACTTCGTGGATGCAGCGAACAAAGATTTTCTTTCAGTTTTACTTACTTTATGAGCATCATAAGGAACAGAGCTCCTTTGAAGACGTTGTTTATGCTTTAGTGAGGAGCACTCAGCGCTTGAAGGATAGATGTTTTATAATTTTAGGTTTTAGTTTTTTTAATATTTACTTCTGTTTTTAGATAAGATTTAGAAGCTTTTACTTTGACCATATTTCAAGAAAATTTAATCTTTCAGTAAGAAAAATCAATCTCCATCTTTATAAATAAAATTCCAGGTGTCTATAATAGGCGCGGTTCCCAAGCCACCTAAAGCCTCTAACGAAGAATAATGTATTCTTACAACAGCTTTTCCATTTTCTATATTTTTGTCTGTTTTTACAGAAACTACTTCTATGTTATGGCAAACAAGTCCTCTGTGGTTATGATAAGAAGTAATAAGCGCTGAAATCTTATCTCTTTTTTCAAGCTGGGAACCTTTATAATATGACAGTTCTGATAATCTCTCTACATCTTTTGCTAATAATGCTATAGCAAAATCTTCAACTATTGTCTTTATTCTTTCTTCTTCTGTCCGTTTTAATTTATAGTAATCTTCACCCCGGTATAGTTTATTTTCTCTCCATACTCTTCCTTCCTCCGTGTTACATATTATCCCATAAGAATACAACCATACACTAGTTAAAATAAAGATTATTATCTTTACCATATAAAATATTTAACTTAAAAAATGTATAGTCAAATCTGTAGCTAGGTGGTACTGTAAAATATTGTGTGTAAATTCTTGACAAGCTAAATAAAAAAGGCTATATCCTCCTAAGATAAGGAAAGGAGGTATATAGCCTATAAGAGATTAACTTTGAATCTGGTAAGAAGAAGGAGCGCCGAGTGCAGAGCATTTAACTGAGGAAGAGGTAGCGTTTATTGAAGAGCATTTAAGGGAGGTTATGACTCTACATGGTTGGACAGATGACGGATTAATTGGTGATGGTTACACTTTAGAGGTGGTAGGGTTAGGTATTTGGGAGTATGAACCTTGGCATCCTTATGATACCGTTATTGAAGCAGAGAACAAATTTGTTCAAGATGATATAGCTGAGCCAGTGCAACGTATTAACAAGAGAGATAACATTTTTTCTAGTTCTGGGTATGAGATTTTCTATCCTTTATTACAGCGTCAGTATCGGTAAAACAAAAGTTTGTTTGGAAATCTTGAAAATGTAAACGTGTATATGTTATAAATAAATAACATTTCCAACGCCACGGAGAATATGTTTAGGTAAAAAAGAGAAGGGTGACGATGAAACAGTACAGTAAACTTATAGGAATAATATTTTTTATAGGAGGACTAATCTTATGTACCCAAGGCGTTTCTCTAGGACAAAATATTGACGAGAATCTCCAAGAAGTGGGTAGCGTTCTACAAATACTTTACGATTTACTTCAAGACAGAATATCAGGGGAACAAGCTATAGAGTCACTAGAGCAAGTGTATGGAGACACGTTTACTCCTCAGCAGGTAACGAGTATCCAAGAAATATTGAATACACTTTCTACAGGAAACGTCGATTTTGGGGCTGTATCGCAAGAGATTCTGGGAGTAGTTCTACCTGATATAACTGTACCTGCTATGGCATGGATTTACAATCCCGACAATACTCCTCTAGGGGTTTTTTCTCTTTATAATGGGACTTTAACAGGCTTTAATTTTATCAATGGGAATGTAAGTTTGTTCCAATCCTTTGTTTCAGATTATAAAGATTTTGTTTCCGCTATGCAAGATAGTCCATTTTGGGCTCCAGTTTTTGCTTCCATGAATGAAGGGGATAGAGCAGATACTTTAAAACAGTTATACGAGGCTCTTACTTCAGGAGAACTAGCTGTAGGAGAAGAAATCAATATTAATGGAGTTAGATTTGTGCTTGTACCTGAAGGCCAAGGAGCAAGATTAGATGCTTTTATTAATGGTGAACAGTTTAAAATGCGTCATCTGGATCCTACTCTTACAGCAAATTTGACTGCTGATGGTAAGAAAAATTGGAAGAAAAAGATGAAAGGAGACCCTGCTGCAACTGGAAAGGTTTATAAAGATAAAGATGGGAATTGGAAGATGAAAGTTAAAGTGTGGACAAACTTTGATAAAACTAACTGGGAAGAAATAGAAGTAACTTTAGATTTAGATTCTTTTTTAGACCCTCAAGAAAGAGAAGCGATTGAGAAAGAATTGGAGAAAGCTGGACGTACAGGAGAGGAGATAACTTTATATGGAGTAAGTGAAGGCGACATACTATTTGCAGGAGCTACGTTACAGCTATTGGGATTAGGTAAGGGGGATTTTGAGTTACATCCGTATGACTATGCTGTTTCCCCTGAGAATGAGAAAGATATGGAAGTAACCAAAAACAATCTACTAGATGAGAGATATTACGGATATTTTTATCCTCTTTTACAAAGAAATATTTTATTTCAGACAAGATAAGAGTATAATACTTTAAAAAATAACTGACGAGGTGTCATAGATGAAGAATATCTGTGCTGCTCCCCATTTGTCAAGCAAAAATTTGTTGAGTCTCTAATTCTTTCGCCTCCGATTTATAATAATCCTCTTCAAACCTGCCTGTCGTGTACAACTTCAACATTTCGGTAACAAATTTGCAATTTGTTTAGGTTTTTCTAAAGGGGTTTGATAATTTAAACCCAAATTCCCCCGCCCGCTAAAAGCATATGCAAGTATCGGCGGGCAGGCCTGCTTACCGTCAGGCAGGTAATGAAAAATTTGGGTTTAAACATTCCTATTATAAAAACTGTTACCGAAATTGTGAAGAACTACACTTTGGCAGAAAGCCTTATATTGATGCAAGAGACTACAGCCGATATAAAAATGGAAAATCTCCTTTTCTACCAAGGGTGGATCTGTCTCAGACAGAAGAATTGGCAGGTATCTCTGTAAAGGGATTAGACTGGGTGAGGTTCGCTCTCAAGAATAGCAACAGTTAATATAACACTTCAAAAATCGTCTTCTTGAACAATTTTCATAATGTGATATAATTTTAAATCAAATGGATAATTTTTTAAAAACTGAAAAACTCTATACTATTTCGGAGCTTAATAATACTATAAGGAAGCTGATAAGAAATGAATTTCCTGATTATATTTGGGTTTGCGGAGAAATACAGGATTTAAGAAAAGATAAAAAACACATTTATTTTAATCTTGTTCAAAAACACCCTGAAGCAGATCAGATAATTGCTCAAGTCAAATCAATTATATTTGAAGACTCCAAACTCTTTATTTTTAAAAGACTCAAAGAAGCTGATTCAGCATTTGAATTAAAAGATGATATCGAAGTGAAACTTCTTTGCAAAGTAGATCTCTACCCTAAATGGGGAGAATACAGACTCATTGTTGTTGATGTTGATCCGATTTATACTCTAGGTAAAGTTGCTCAAAATAGACAGAGAATAATAGAGGATCTAAGACGAAGAGGTCTTTTAGATAAAAATAAAATTCTGCCCCTTCCGATATTACCTCTTAATATAGGATTAATAACATCTTTGGGATCAGCTGCTTACTATGACTTTATAAATGAACTTAAAACCAGTGGTTATGGATTCAATGTTTTTATCTACAACTCATACATGCAAGGTAAATTTGTAGAGAGAGATGTTGTTAGTGCCTTAGAACTTTTCAATAATTTTGAAGAAAATTTAGATGTCATTGTTATTACTCGAGGAGGGGGTTCAACTGCAGATTTAAGTTGGTTTGATAACGAAAGAATCGCGGAAGCTATAGCTAAATCGAGACTTCCTGTAATTTCTGGTTTGGGACATCAAATTAACACTACCATTACAGATTTAGTTGCTCATACTTCTTTAAAAACACCTACTAAAGTCGCTCAATTTCTTATAGAGGTAGTAAGAGGATTTCTTGAGGAGATAAAGTATTTAAAAGAAGAAATCCTCAATGAAGTGAGTTTGATGATAGAAAGAGAAAAAAAAGGCTTACGTTCTCTAGCGGTAGGGTTAGATTCTGCTATTGTAAAGTATTTCCGAGATCACTTAACTCAATTAGCAGAAAAGAGGCGGGATTGTTTAGATTTTTCTCAATACTTTCTTGCATCTAGAAAGAGAGAACTCTTCCAGCGGTGGGAGCTTATAAAGACGTATTTGACTAATCTTTTAAAAAGAGAGACACAGAAACTGGATCATCTTAGAGAAAAAATTTCTCTTCTTGAGCCTAGCAATATTTTAAAGAGAGGTTTTTCTATCACTTTAAAAAATAAAAAAGTAGTCAAAGATGCTTCTTCTCTTACTTTTGGAGATACTATTGAGACTATTTTTTTCAAAGGAAGAACATTTTCTCGAGTAGAAAAGATAGGAGATAGTGATGAAGAAAAAGATTAAGTATTCTCTGGCGATAAAAGAGTTAAATGAAATTTTAGAGGAGTTGCAGTCAGAAAGGGTAGATGTTGATGAGGTCTCTTTAAAGGTTAAAAGAGCTATAGAACTTATAAGGTTATGTACAGATAAGATTCAAAAGACGGAGATGGAGGTTAAAAAAGTTATAAAGGATTTAGAGAAGGAAGTTCCTCTGTCTTCTTTAGAAGGAGAAGAAGAATTAGAAGTTTAAATTTAAAAAAATGACCTTGTCCTTACATTTAAGAATGGCTTTGTTAGTTGTGGTTCTCTTCGGGATAATCTACGCTATCGTTTCTATATTTATGTCTTTTCTAGGTATAGGTAACTTTATCTTCTATGTAGTTTTAGCTTTTTTAATTATGGGTTTGCAGTATATGGTGGGACCTAAAATAGTAGAGTTAGCAATGCGTGTACGTTACATTAAAGAAAATGAATTTCCTGTTCTTTACAAGATAGTTAGAGATTTAGCTAAAAAAGCTAGAATTCCTATGCCACGCATAGGTATTTCTGAAGTAAATGTTCCTAATGCTTTTGCCTTTGGGAGAAGTCTTTCCGATGGAAGAGTTTGTGTTACCCGGGGGATTTTGAATCTTTTAAATGAAAAAGAGCTAAAAGCCGTTTTAGGTCATGAAATTTCTCATCTTAAGAATAGAGATGTTTTTTTTATTACTCTTCTTTCGGTCATTCCTCTAATTCTCTATCGTATTTTCTTTCACCTCATCTTCTTTGGGGGATACTCCCGACGGAGAGAATCTTCGGGATCCTTGATATTAATAGGTCTTTTATCTTTTATCTTTTATTTTATCACCAATCTTTTAGTTCTTTATGCTTCAAGGATAAGAGAGTATTTTGCTGATAAGGGTTCCATTGATTTAGGTAACTCACCTCACGATTTAGCTACTGCTCTTTATAAGTTAGTATACGGAGTAGCTAGAACTCCTAAGGAGGAGAAAGGAGAGGTGGAGGGTATTAAGGCATTCTTCTTGAATGACTTATCCAAAGCAAGGAAAGAAATTACAGAACTTGCTCAATTAGATTTAGATAGAAGTGGAACGATAGACCCTTATGAATTGAAAATTTTACAAGAGAAGAGATTAAAACTAACCTTTACCGAGCGCATGATGGAGCTACTTAGTACCCATCCTAACATGCTTAAAAGGATAAAACATCTTTCCGAGTACGAAAAATTGGCCAAAATTTAACCTTTCTTCATTTAAATAAAACAAAATTTTGTTTCTTTAACCTTGAAAAAGACGATTAAATATGGTTTAAACTGATGATTAGGTAAATAACAATTTGGAAAAAATATTTAGAAAGGCCACGGATAAACGTGGCCTTTTTTATTTGAAGGGGGTGAGAGTTATAAAACAAAACTTTGGGCATAGTGTAAGATTTAGTAAGGTAGTTAGAGAGGATTTTGTAAGAGAATGGTCGATTTGAAGGGATAGCAAGATAAGGCTTAAGTTTTTAGAAGAGTGTTGTAGGTGATTCTGGAGCGGTTTCTTTGAAAGAGGTTGCCAGGGAATAAAAAAAGGCGTAAACCCCGTTAAATAGTAACTATCTAACGGGGTAAACTTACCAAAAAACCTTTACAGGTAAATAAAGGAGGTAAGTTACGCCATGAATACAATAACTCTGGAATTTAAAGCCGTCAAGGTAAAAATACCGACGGAAGGATTAACCCTGGAAGGGTTAGAACAAATGGTATTTGACATAAGGCAGGAGATTGGCAAGATAGCATTGGTAAAAGCACTAAGCGAATATGATGATATTTTGAGAAAGAACAGGATACGAGGAACGTTAAAGAATATTTCTAAAAAGCCTAAATATATAGAAACGATAGTGGGCAATATTCAGTATAAGCGGACGATGTTTAAAGATAAACAAACAAAAAAGGCAAGATATTTACTTGACGAAGCATTGAAGATTGAAAGAAATCAGCGAATGAGTTTAAGGATGGCGCAGCTAATAGGATTACTGGCTTCAGTCAGTCCATACAGAGCTGTCCAGGAACAATTAAGCAGATTATTAGGGTTATCCTATAGCCATGAAGCAATAAGACAGAGCGTAATTCGAGAAGGCAGACGTATAGAAGAACAGGAGAAAAGAGAGCATAAGAAGATAAAGGAACTGGATTATAACCTACCCCAGGATTTACCTGAGGTAGTCTACAATGAAATTGATGCAACCTACATTCGCAGGCAGAACAAGGGTAAGAAAAGGGGGCGAAAACAAAGGCATTTAGAGGTAAAACTGGGAGTAGGCTATACTGGCAAAGAGCCTCGTTATAAGGGCGGTAAAAATAAGTCCAGGAAATTGAAACAAAGGCTGGTATATGTGGATGTAAAGGCAGACCGCAACGAATTCCTGGACAGATTTAGTTGTCTAAGCGAAAAAAAGTTTGGATTATCAGCAGTTAAAGAAAGTTACTTAGGCGCAGATGGAGACAGTTGGATACGGGAAGGCAAGAAAGAATATTTTAGTCGTTCTACATATTTGCTGTGCCCATTTCATCTGTTTCGCAACTTACGTCAGGGCTTAGCTGGCAGGAAAAAATGGCAACAGGGGCTGAAGAAATTACTTGAGAAGAACAAAATTGAGAAGGTATTAAGCTATCTTAAGAGGATGATAACAAGGATAAAAGACCCTGAATTGAAGGAAAAGATTAGTTCAGTTTATGTTTACATAAGGAACAACCGGGAAGGTATAGAAGCATCAATGCGGGTACGTATGGACAAAAAGACAGAGAGCGCCGGAGCAATAGAGCCGAACATAGACAAACTTATAGCCCATAGGTTTAAAAGACGGGGCATGAGCTGGTCAGAGCAAGGAGCACAATCATTATTAAAGATACGCCAGACAATAGCAAATGGGGAGTGGGAGAACTGGTGGTATAAGGAACGGGGCAAGAAGATTGAAATAAAGGCTATATTCAAAAAGACCTTAACAGCCGCGGATATGAATAAACACCACAAAATTGCGCCGTTTATCGAGGCAGAACTACCCTGTTATCGAGGGCCGAATCAGAGTAAACCCTGGGTAGGTATTTTGCGGGACCTGACCAGGGTAAGGCAGTTACTGTAGAAACAAAGGTTAGGTATGAGCGACAAATTTGGTGATAGAACAAATATCTATATAAATCAATGTTCTCTGGTATTATGGTTTGTAAAAATCGCACTAAGAATGGGAAGGTAAGTTTACGGCTTGTGCCTTAATGCTCTTAAGGCCAGAAAAAAACTACCTACTAAAACTTGACACTATGCAAGACATAATCTATTTGACAAATTTGTAAAATGTGGTATAAAACTTTTCTATGAAGAAGACGAAGTTTTATAATGAATCAGCAAGAAAATGGGTCCTTATTGATGCCAAGAATAAAATTCTAGGTAGATTGGCTACTCGTGTTGCTAAGATTTTGCAGGGTAAAAATAAATCAATTTATTCTCCTAATTTCTTGTGTGGTGATTATGTTGTGGTAATAAATGCGAAATATATCAGGGTTACGGGTGAAAAACTAAAAGAGAAAATTTATGATAAATACTCAGGATATCCAGGTGGTAGAAAAGAAATAACCCTAGAACGACTTATGCAGAAGAATCCCGTTAAAGCACTTTATTTAGCGGTGAAAGGGATGCTTCCCAAAACTACTTTAGGTAAAAGAATGTTAAGGTGTTTAAAAATTTATCCTGAGGATAAACATCCACATTGTGCTCAAAGTCCTGTTAAAATAGAAGTTTAAATATGCAAGCAACCACCCAAAAGAAATTTGCTTTAGCTACCGGTAGAAGAAAGGAGGCTACAGCTCGTGTAAGAGTAATTTCTGGTGGTAAAGGTTTAATTTTTATTAATGGTAGAAAGCTAGAAGATTATTTCCCCACTATAAACTGTCAAATGCAGGTAAAAAAACCCCTTATCGTTACAGAGATGATAGATAAAGTCAATATAAAAGCACGAGTTAGGGGTGGAGGAATCGCAGGCCAAGCAGGCGCGGTAAGCTTAGGTATAGCAAGAGCTTTGGTTGAGATTGATCCTACCTTAAGAGGGATGTTAAGAAAAGAGGATCTTTTAACACGTGACCCTCGTGCTAAAGAGAGAAAAAAATACGGTCGCAAAGGAGCCCGCCGTCGATTCCAGTGGACCAAACGTTAATAACAACCTTCTTTTTTCTTTAAAAAGTAGCCTAAATATAGTAAAATTACTAAAAAAGAATTAATTATTGAATAGCCAAAAAGGATGTTTTATGAAAAACAGCAAACTTTTTCAATTGACGCTATTTGAACTACTGCTAATTTTCTTCTTAAAGGTTAATCTTTGTTCCTTTTTAACAATCCACAGAATGGATAACAGTAAATGCTCTCAACTTCTCTTTCAAAACTCAGGTGGTAATTATGTTGCCAATATTCATACAACCAATACAGTAAATGGATCTCTGATTTTTAGGGTAGGACCTAATAATTCGGATCCCCAGAGTTTGCCTATCAGATTAATTATAACAAATAATAGTAGAGTTGGTGTTAACACAAATAACCCTGGAGGTCATACTTTAGCGGTAAATGGTTCAGCAGCTAAGCCAGGTGGTGGCAGTTGGTCCACTTTTTCAAATATAAGGCTTAAGAAAACCGAAGGCGAGTATAAGTGTGATTTAAAGGAAATCGTAAAACTTGCATCTATACGTTATCATTATAAGAAAAAAATGAATTGAATTTACCTGCTGATAAAGAGTTTATAGGACTAGTTTTTTAAGATGTGCAGAAGGTTATTCGGGAGGCAATTAAAAATGATAGAGGGTATTAATGTTAGATAACGATCCTGTTATATGGGCAATGCTAAATGCAATAAAAGAATTAAAGATAGAAAATGATAAATTAAAAAAAGCGAATAAAGGGGTTAGCGACAAAGATAAAAGGATTCGAAGGTTAAAGGGTAGTTTTTCACACTTAATTTGTTTCTCGCCATTTTAAAATATTGACGGTTATAAGATTTTAGTTTATTATAGTTTAATTTTTTATGAGTACAAATAAGATTTTAAAAGTAGTAATTTTTGGAGCGACAGGATTTACAGGGGAAAAGTTAGTTGAACTTCTTTTAAAACATCCTTCTGTAAGAATTACTTACCTCTCAGCAAAAATAGAGAAAGACTGTTATTATAGCGACCTCTTCCCTAAATTTAAAGGTAAAATAGACTTAATCTGTGAAAAACCTAATATTAAAAAGGCTAAAAACTTGGGAGATATCTTCTTTCTTGCTTTACCTCATACTGTATCAATGCGAATAGTTCCTTACCTTTTAGAAGAGGATAAAAAGGTGATCGATTTATCTGCTGACTATCGATTGAAAAATACTAAATTGTATAAGGAGTACTATAAGAT
>Ga0209410_1000546_pt1 | contig 17570 bp, 16 predicted proteins | sample Mar14436cmmetaG_FD_184135 | JGI IMG/M metagenome (GOLD analysis project Ga0209410, IMG submission 184135) | Marine hydrothermal vent microbial communities from Guaymas Basin, Gulf of California to study Microbial Dark Matter (Phase II) - Marker... ... | reverse complement strand
CCCCGGGGCAGTGATCCTCTTCGGGGGGGAACCCGGGGTGGGGAAGTCGACGTTGCTCCTCCAGATCGCCGCGAGCCTCGCCCGGACCCACGGCCCGGTCCTCTACGTATCCGGTGAGGAGTCCGCCCCCCAGGTGAAGCTCCGGGCCGAACGCCTGGGGATCGCCGAAGGAGGTCTTTACCTCTTCGCGGAACAGTCCCTCCCCCGGATCGCCGCGGCGGTGGCGGAGCTATCCCCCACCGTGTTGGTGGTGGACTCCCTCCAGACGGTCCTCGCCCGGGCGGACGGGGGAGAGGTGGGAGGAGTCCAACAGGTGCGGGAGGCGGCGGCGGAGATCGCCCGCCTCGCCAAGCTCCGGGGGATGGCCTCGTTCCTGGTATCCCACATCACCAAAGGGGGTGGGTTCGCCGGCCCCAAGACGGTGGAGCACATCGTGGACGTGGCCATCTACCTCGAGGGGGTACGGGAGACGGACCTCCGGATCCTGCGGTCGGTCAAGAACCGCTTCGGCTCCACCCACGAGGTGGCGGTCTTCAAGATGGGAGAGCGGGGAATGGAGGAGGTGGTGAACCCTTCAGTCTTCTTCCTCTCCCGGGATCGGGGACCCAAACCCGGGGCCGCCATCGTCCCGGTATTGGAGGGGACCCGTACCATGCTGGTGGAGGTCCAAGCCCTGGTCTCCCCCACCAAATACGGCCCGCCACAGCGGCGTTGCGCGGGCCTGGACTACAACCGGGTGCTGGTACTCCTCGCGGTCATCGAGAAGTACCTGGGGGTGCACATCGGGATGTCGGACGTGTACCTGGCGGTGGCGGGAGGGGTCGAGGTACGGGAACCGGCCCTGGATTTGGGGATCGCCGCCGCCGTGCTTTCGAGCCTGCGCAACCGCCCCCTTCCTCCCCACACCGTGGTCCTGGGGGAGATCGGGCTCTCGGGGGAAATACGTCCGGTACGGAAGGCCCAGGAGAGACTCCGGGAGGTGGAAAAGCTCGGGTTCAAACGCGCGATCCTTCCCCACCAGGAGATCGGATCCGAGTTAGGTTTAGAATTGGTGCGGGTGAAGTCGGTGGCCGAGGCAGGCGAGGCCCTGGGCCTTAGCGGTTGAGATGACACGGGACGAGTACAGGAGGATCCTGGAACGCACCGCCCCCGGGACGCCGTTGCGGGAGGCGTTGGACCGGGTGGTGCAGCTCGGCACCGGGGGACTGGTGGTGATCGCCGACCGAGAGGTGGTGGCGCCCATCATCGCCGCGGGGTTCGAGCTCAACTCGCCGTTTACCCCCCAGTCCCTGGCGGAGCTCTGCAAGATGGATCGCGCGGTGGTGGTGGACGAGGGTTTGAAGACGATCCTTTACGCCAATGCCCACCTCGTTCCCGACCCTAACATCCCTTCCGCCGAGACGGGGACCCGCCACCGGGTGGCGGAGCAAACCGCCAAGCAGATCGAGCGTCCGGTGATCGCCATCTCGGAGGAGCGGAAAAAGATCACCATCTACTACAAATCCTGGCGGTACGAGCTCAAGGACCCCTTGGCCCTCTCCTCCCAGGCATCCCAGGCGCTTCTCATCCTGGATCGCTACCGCCGGGAACTGCACGAGCTCCTAACGGAGCTCGCCCCCATGGAGTTCGAGCGCAAGGTCCCCCTGGACCACGTGGCCATGGTGGTACAGAAGGCCGTCCAGATGATCCACCTGGAGGAGGAGCTCAAGGACCTCTTCGTGGAACTGGGGAAGGAGGGCAAGCTCCTGAAGCACCAGCTCCGGGGGCTGATGCGGGGCGTGCGGGAGACGCTGAAGTTAGTGGTCCTGGACTTCCGCAAGGCCCAGGACCGGCCGGTGGAGGAGGTGATCGGGGAGATCCTGGCCCTGGATCCCGAGGAGGTCCTTGTCCCGGAGGTGATCTTGAAGACCCTGGGTTATTCGGAGGACGAGCTCGAGTCGCCGGTTCCCTCGCGGGGGTTCCGGCTGCTATCGAAGATCCCGCGGCTCCCGCCGTCTATCATCGAGCGGTTGGTGGAGGAGTTGGGCAGCCTGGACCAGATCGAGCGCGCCAACCGCAGGCAGCTCCAACGTATCAAGGGGATCGCCGAGACCCGCGCCCGGGCGATAAAATCGGGCCTCGCCCGTTTAAGAAACCGCTATATCTCAGGAGGTCTTGAGCGATGACGGAATCGCTGAGGGAAGCGGCCGGTTTCCTGCGGAAGCTGGGGGAGCCCAAGGTAGCGGTGGTGCTTGGCTCGGGACTCGGGGACGTCCTGCCCCTTGAGGACGAACAGGCCGTTTCGTTCGCCGATGTCCCGGGGTTCCCGCGCCCCACTGCTCCGGGGCACAAAGGAGAGATCGCGGTGGGGAAGTTGGAGAACGTGGAGGTCCTCGTCCAGCGGGGCCGCCTCCATTACTACGAGGGTTATTCCCCCGAGGAGATCGTGTTCCCGGTGCGGACTTATGCCCTTCTGGGGGCGAAGGTCCTCGTCCTCACCAACGCCTCCGGCGGGATCGCCGAGGGTCTCGCCCCGGGGGATCTGGTCCTCATCCGGGACCACATCAACATGCTGGGGTTCAACCCCCTGCGGGGTCCTAATCTGGACGAACTCGGCCCCCGGTTCCCGGACATGACCCGTGTCTACGATCCGGAGCTTCGTCGGATCGCCCATGATGTAGCACGGGGGCTCGGGATCGAGCTGCGGGAAGGGGTTTACCTCGCCACCATGGGCCCGAGCTACGAGACCCCGGCCGAGATCAAGGCGTTCCGGGCCCTGGGGGCGGACCTCGTGGGGATGTCCACCGTGCCCGAGGTGATCGCCGCCCGGCACGCGGGGGTCCGGGTGTTGGCCATCTCCTGCGTTACCAACCTCGCCGCGGGGATCGCCAAACACCCCCTCTCCCACGAGGAGGTGCTGGAGATCGGAAAGAGGAAGGCGGCGGAACTTGGCCGCCTTTTGCGGGCGCTTATCCCGCGGCTTCCGGTCTAATTCTTAGACCCCTGTGCCCGAGCTTCCACAGATTCTCCACAGGGTTTACTCAAGCTCTACACGTGTTAAAGTAACAATCATCACAATCCTAACTCGATGCGGCACAGAGGAGGAAAGAGTGAAGAACGCGGTCCTCGTTGGGGCGTTGGTCCTTTGCTTCGCCATCGGCGGCGCTGCGGAGTTGTCGTGTAAGGACCCAGCGGCTACCGAGCTCTTGCGGGAACTTTACGTCCAGCTCATCCCCTTTCCCGGCACCCAAACTACTTATGGGATTCCCATTTCGCTGTGGAACGTAAAGCGGTTTATCTCATGGTACAATTCGATAACCCTTGCTCCTCAAGAAGCGGCCCTCCTCAGGCAGGCACTGGCCGAACTGCCCGTCCCTCCATGTGGCCACGCTTCCATCCTTACTTGCTGTCGAGGGGAGAAACGGGAACTGGAAAAGGTGTGTGAGCTGGTGCGGAGCGCGTTGGGGCTCGCCAAGTGGTTGGTCCACGTGAAGCGCTTCTCGGCCGCCGAGGTGAGATCCGCGGTGGACCAGTGGCTCCACTTCGTCTTTTCCAGCTATTACCTCTCCGAAGCCCTGGCCGCCCGGGGAATAGACCCTAGTTCTTGCGGGCTTCCCGTGGTCGGGGTCTGCGTGCGGGGGGATTACGCCGCGGGCCAAGGGGGCTGTGAAGTGGTGAGCGAGTCTCGGAAGAAGGGTGGCGGGTGACCTTTATCACCTCCGCATCGGGCATCGGGCGGTGCACGCGCAACTCGGCGTGATAAAATAACGGCCGATACTTAAAAGGTTCTTTAAGCAAGGAGGCAGTGGGTGACTCGCTTGTTCCTGGCCGCTTTGCTCGTGCTCCCCGCCCTCGCCCTAGGGCAAGGGGTGGACCCCGGTTCGGTGGTCTCCTTGGAGATCCCCGAGACCTTGGAGGTACCCCGGGGCGGGACCTCGGCCCTCGTAATCGCGATAGACATAGAACCCGACTGGCACGTGAACGCCCCCGGATCCCCCGGGTTCCTCATCCCCCTGCAGGTGGAGCTGCGGCTTCCCGAATATCTGAAGGCTGGCGAGGTGAAGTTCCCTGAGCCCCAACAGGACGAGGTCCTTGGACAAACGCTTCTGCTCTACAGCGGGAAGATCTCCGTGGAAATTCCCATCTCCGCCGCTTCCAACTCCCCGCTTACCGAAGCCTTCATCGAGGGCGTGGTGAAGTACCAGGCCTGTAGCGGCGACATATGCCTCCCCCCGGCAGAGAAACCTTTCCAGGCGAGGATAAAGATCGTGGAGGAAGCCACGCCCTCCGCCGTCTCCCCCGGTATCGGGGGCCAAGGAGAGCCGGCGGAGGAGAACCCCATCGGGCGTCTGGTCCGGGAACGGGGGCTCTTTTTGGCATTGCTCGGTGTTTTTCTCTTGGGGTTAGGATTAAACCTCACCCCCTGTGTCTATCCCATGGTGCCCATCACCGTGGCCTACTTCGGGGGCGTGCGGGGACGGACGAGGGAGACCCTCGCGATGGCCTTGCTTTACGTTTTGGGCCTGGCAGCCGTTTACTCCGGCCTCGGGGTTTTGGCCGCGGCCACGGGGAGGCTGTTCGGGGAGGCCCTACAGCGGCCGTGGGTGTGGGGCCTTGCGGCGGCGGTGATGGTGGCCATGGCCCTCAGCTTCTTCGGCGTGTATCACCTGCGTGCGCCGACCTTCCTCACCCGGAGGCTCCCCAAGGGGGGGCGAGGTGGGCCGATAGGGGCGTTCCTCATGGGAGCGTTCGCCGGGGTGGTGGCCGCCCCATGTGTGGGACCGGCCACGCTGGCCCTCCTCTCTTATGTGGGGGTTACCCAGGATGTGGGTCTGGGATTCGTCCTGTTTTTCGCCCTTTCCCTGGGCCTTGGGTCCCCTTATGTGCTCCTCGCCCTCTTCTCCCAGCGGCTCACCCGCCTCCCCAGGACAGGGGCTTGGACGGTGTGGGTGGAGAGGCTACTGGGATTTGTGCTCTTGGGGCTCGCCCTCTACTTCGTGTCCCCCTTCATCCCCGGGGCGATCTTCCCCTGGCTTGTTGCTGCTCTCGCCCTTTCGGGGGCCATCTACCTGGGGGTGCTCCAGCGGAGCCGCGGGGGATATGCCTTCAGGTTAGTGCGGGGATTGGTGGGGGCGGCGGGGATCGCCGCCGCGGTGCTTTTCCTCGCCCCCGCTGTCCACGCCCCCGCGGAGACCGGGGTGGGCATCTCTTGGGAGGAATACGATCCCGCCCTCCTCAAAGCGGGGAAACCGGTGCTCCTTTTCTTTACCGCCGACTGGTGCGTTTACTGCCACAAGCTTGAATCGGTCACTTTCGAGGACAAAAGCTTCGTGTCCTTTTTCGAGTCCACGGGGATCACACCGGTGAAAGTGGACCTCACGGTCCGCAACCCCATAACCGACGCCATCAGGAAAAGATATGGGGTTCTGGGAGTCCCTTACCTGATCCTGCTTTCTCCCGCCGGCGAGGAGCTCCTGCGGCACGGGGGCTACATCGAGCCAGATCGCCTGGAGCGGGCGCTTCGGGAAGCCCTGAGGCTTTCAGGGGGCTAGGGCGGGATTCCGAAGCCACAAGGCTATCTTGCGCTCCCACTCGTGCTGTGCCGAGAGGTCCTTCCCGTGGGCTGTGGCGGAATCATAAAGCGACTGGGCCCTGTCCATCCTCTCCTTCACCTCGCGGAAGATCTCTCGAGCGCGCTCCCCAAGTAGCGAAATCGCTTCCCCAGGCGTCCTTCCTTCCACACGCAGGCCGCGAAGCGTCTCCAAAAGGAGCCGCCGATAGACCTCGGCGATATCGAGATGGCCCTGCTCATGACGCAGGACCTCCGGGGTCCGGGCCCAGGGATAAACCCACGAAAGATCCCGCCGCACCCGTAGCCGCACCTCGACCTCGGTGAGGGAAGCGACGAACCCCCCGGCGGTGGGGAGGGCTTCACAAGCGTAGCGGAAACCCAGTTCGTACACGATTTGTGCCACAGCGTCCCCCGGAGCTTTCGGAGGGGCCCCGCGAAAATCGTCCCAATCCAGTTGGTATCTTCCCGTCGGTGGAACGACGGAAGCCGCGGGATCAGCAAAGGCAGGGACGAGCTCGAGGATCAGGAAAGCGGAAAGCCCAGAGGCCGTGGCTGCCCGGAAGGTGACCTTTATCGGGGGCACGCCTGCTGGAGGGAAAAGATCGCACCTCGCCCTGGCCTCGCCGTATCCGCGGGCGGTCTTGAACCGAGCCCAAGGGGGAAGGCCTTCAGCCCAAATACTTACGCCCTCTTTCGGATCCACCCGCGCGGAAAGGTAAAGGACCGTCTCTGCCTCGGGCACCAAGCTGCAGCGGTAAAGCCCCGGCCCCACCTGATTACAAACGCCCTGTGGCCCTTGGGCGCGGACCGCGAGCTCAAGGGTGCCCCCATACCCCAGGACCGCCAGCGAGACCACAAGGGCCAAAAGGGTGAAGGTTTTCTTCATTCGCCCTCCTCGGGTTCCAATTGGGGGATCGCGTTCAGCTCCTCCCGGAGGAGCAGGCGGAGGAGCCGCCTTGCCCCGGCCTCCACCTCCGGGGAGAGCCCTTCCCCGAGGGAAAGGTCCTTGGGCTGTATCCCCAAAAAGACGATCGTGCCTGAAGGGGGAACACATCTTTTGAGCAGGGCCCAAAGCGGAAGCGAATGGGTCGAGCCCCATAATCCCCGGTCCCTTTCGGGAAGGAGCCGGCGGAACTCCCCGGGTTCAAGGCCCATCTCTACCGCATCCACCGCCACCAGAAGCACAGGGCGAATACGGGCGATTTTTCCGATGACGTTCTCCGGAGCCTGTCTTGCCGGAAAGGAAAACCATCCCTTTTTGCGGAAATTCTCCGCCACCCACACCCCCACCCCGTCATCGCGGGCCAAGGGGTTCCCAATACCCAAAAGGACCTTCACCCTTAAAGGAGGTTTTCCCGCAGATAGGTTCTGAAGGGATGCGCCATCGCCCGCAGGGAGTCGGGCTTTCTGATGATGATGCGGTGTCCCTGCAGGGCAACGATTCCCCGGTCTGAGAGCTCGGAAAGGATCCGGATCGCGGTCTCGGTGGAGATGCTGGCCATCTCGGCGAGCTCGGCCCGCTGGAGCTCAAGCCCTATGTCCAGGCCTTCCGGAGTCTTCTTGCCGAAGGCCCGGGCGAGCTCTAGGAGCACCCGGGCCACCCGCTCCTTGGCGGACCGGGACGCAATCTCCACCAGCTTGTCTCCAAATGCCTTGAGCTCCCGGGCGAGTTTCTCCACCAGCCGTATCGCCACCTCGGGATGGCGGCGCACGAAGGCGAGAAAATCATCCCTGGGGATGAACATGAGGCGCGAGGGCTCTAAGGTCTTGGCGTAACAGGTGTAGGTCTCCCCGTCGAAGAGGGTCTTCTCCCCCAAGATCTCGCCCGGTCCCAAAAGCTTCAAGATCTGGGAATGTCCCCCGCGGGTGTGCTTGGCGAGCTTGATCTTTCCCTCACATAGGATATAAAGGCCGAATGAAGGCATGCCTTCGTGGAAGACGGTCTCCCCCGCCGCAAGCTCCAGCGGACGCATCAGGGACCGCAACTCCTCCCAAGCCTCAGGGGAAAGGCCCTCGAACACATAGGAACACCCGACCGCACAGCCCCGGCACCTAGGGCCGGCCTTCGAGCTCGCGGTAGCTTCCCGCATCGCGATAACGTTTGTACCGAAGTTGAAGGAGCTTGTCCAGGGGGAGAGAGGAGAGCTCGGCCAGGTGCTTTTCCAGGGCGGCGCGGATCGTGGCCGCGGTGGCCTGAGGATCGGAGTGGGCGCCTCCCAGGGGTTCGGGCAGCACTTCGTCGATAACCCCGAGCTCCTTGAGCTTGGGGGCGGAGAGGCCCAGGGCTTCGGCCGCTTTCGGGACGGCCTTTTGGTCCTTCCACAAGATGGCCGCAGCCCCCTCGGGAGAGATGACCGAATAAATCGCATATTCCAACATGAGCACCCGGTCGGCACAGGCGATGGCCACCGCTCCCCCCGACCCCCCTTCCCCCACGATCACCGCCACCGTGGGCACCGGGAGACCGAGCATGGTTTGGAGGCACTGGGCTATGGTGCCGGCGATGTTGTGGGATTCGGCCTCCACCCCGGGATAAGCCCCCGGGGTATCCACCAAGCTCACCAAGGGCAATCTGAGCCGCCCCGCCAGCTCCATCAGCCGCACCGCCTTGCGGTACCCCGCGGGGCCCGCCATCCCGAACCGGTACCGTTTCTGCTCCTCCAGGGTCTTGCCCTTCTGGTGGAAGAGGACCACCAGGGGCTTTCCCGAGAGCTTTGCCATTCCTCCCCGCAGGGCCGGGTCATCCCGCAGGAGGCGATCCCCCCGAAGCTCGTAAAAATCATCGAAGACCATCTCCACCAGTTCGATCCCGGTGGGACGGCGGGGGTCTCGGGCGAGCTTGACCCGATCCCAGTCGGAGAGCTTCGCGAAGTACTCCCGGCGGAGCTCGGCGAGCCTCCGCTCGAGAAGGACCAACTCCTCCTCCAGGGCAAGCCCGTCCTGTTCCACCAACCGTTTCAGTTCCGCGACCTTCTCCTCCAGGGCCTTGAGGGTTGCCTCATCCACCATCTCTTCCCCCATCCAAGATCGCCAGTATCCGGGAAAGCTCTTCCTTTAAAGCCTCCCGGGGAACCACTTGATCCACCATTCCATGTGCCAGGGCGAAATCCTCTGTCTGGAAGTTCGGGGGGAGCTTCTCTTTCGTGGTCTGCTCGATCACCCGGGGGCCGGCGAACCCGATCCGCGACCCCCGCTCCGCCAGGGTGATGTCGGCCAGCGACGCGATGGAGGCCAACACGCCTCCGGTAGTGGGGTAGGTGAAAACGGCGATATATGGGATCCCGGCTTCGGCCAGCTTCCTCCTCACGAGCACGGTCTTGGGCATCTGCATCAACGAAAGGACCCCCTCCTGCACCCTCGCCCCGCCGGAGGCCGTCACCAGTACAAACGGCACCCGTCGCTCGACCGCCCGCTCCATGGCCAAACAAAGTTGTTCTCCCACCACGCTTCCCATGCTTCCACCGATGAAGCGGAAGTCCATCACGGCCAAAACCACCGGATGCCCCCCTATCTCGGCCTCCACCACCGCCACCGCGTCCAGAAGCCCCGTCTCCCGTTGGGCCTCCTTTATCCTTTCGGGGTAGGGTTTTCGGTCCACGAACCCCAGGGGATCGCCGGCCACAATGGGGGCGGTCACGTCCACCGCCGAGCCCTCATCCACCAAGGAGGCAATCCGCTCCTGGGCCGACAGGAAGAAGTATGCCCCGCAGTGAGGGCAGATATAGTTGTTTTGGGCCAGCTTCTTGCGGAAGACGAGCTCCCCGCAGGACTGGCACCGGAGCCAGAGGTCCTCGGCCCGGGACGGGGTTACCTCCACGTAGTCACGCTTGCTTTTCTTCTCGTCCTTCCAAATGGGCATCTTTGCCTCGCTTTAAGCTCTCGGGGAACACTATGCCCCCCGAAAGGATCAAGCTCAACCCCTCATCCACCGACATATCGAGCCCGATGATCTTGCTCCTGGGGATGAAAAAGACCCAGCCCGATAGGGGGTTGGGGGCCGTGGGTACATAGACGGAGACGCACTCTTCCCCGGTCATCTCGTCGATCCTTCCGGTATCCTCATTGGTCACGAACCCCAATACGTACATCCCCTCCTTGGGATACTCGAAGAGCACGACGCGGCGGAACTTGTTCCGCTGATTGTTTCGTCGCAGGACGGCGTAGGCCAATTGTTTCATGGCCCAATACAGCTTACGTACTCCCGGAACGGAGAGGAAGAAGCGATCGAAGAGTTGGTGCAACTTGTGGCCGAACCATACCCGGCTCAGGAACCCGACCAAAAGCACGACCAGGAACATCACCACGAGCTCCAGCCCGGGGATATAGTGGCCGAGCAATCGGGTGAGGAAACGGGCGAAGGCCGTTTCCGGGCCGATGAGGCGGTATACCAACCGGTAGAAGAGCCACAGGACATACAACGTGAGCCCGATGGGCGAGATCACCAGAAGCCCGGTGATGAACAGATCCCACACCCAACGTAGAAACCTCAAGCACATCGCCCCGCCTTCATTCGACGATATTGACAATTACCCTCCGCAAAGAAAAAATCAACCGTCTCCGATGAAGACCAAAACCCGTCTTCTACGCGCGGCCACCGCTGTTTTCGGGGAAAGGGGGTTCAATAAGGCCTCCGTCTCCGCGATCTGTCGGCGGGCCGGCGTGGCCCAGGGGACCTTTTATCGCTACTTCCAAAACAAAGAGGACATCTACCTAGGGTTGGTGGCTCAACTCGAGCGTCGCCTGCGGCGCGCCCTGCGGACGGCCGCCTCAGGGGGTTCGCGGGAGGCGCTCCTCCGCATTTTCGAGAACCTGCTGGCGGGGATCCGCAGAAACCGCGAGCTTTACCAGATCTTCCGCGAGGCGGAATTCGTGCGGATGGAGGTCCCCCAGCGCTTTTACCACGACCTCGCCCAAATCTTCAAAGCCACGATAGCCATGGGGCAGGATGCGGGGGTCTTTCGAGAGATAGAACCGGAGGTGGCGGCGTTCGCGGTCCTCGGGATCGCGGAGTTCCTCGCGATGAGGTACCTTTTGTGGGAAGCTGGGGAGCTCGATCCCAAGGCCCTTCACGCTGCGAGGACACTCATCCTCTCGGGAATAGATCCCGATGGACGTTCCCCGCTGATCGCGGACATCTCCCTCTCGGAACAGGAACCCAACGCGGCGGCCTCCAAGGGGGAGCGGACGCGGGCGGCGCTCCTGCGGGCGGCCGAGAGGCTATTCGGAGAAGGAGGGTTCCACAACACGACGATCTCCGCGATCACCTACGTTGCGGGGGTCGCACAGGGGACGTTTTACATCTATTTTCCAAGCAAGGTGGAGATCTTCACCGCGCTCGTGCGGGAGATAAACCGCAAGCTTCGCCGCGCCATCCGAGCTGCGATCACCGGGCTCCATGACCGCCGGGACGTGGAGTGCGTGGGCTTCCAAGCGTTCTTCGAGTTCATAAACCGCCACCGGGACGCTTATCGGATCGTCCGCGAGGCGGAGTTCGTGGACGAGGGCGTCGGACGTTGGTATTACCACCGCCTTGCCGAAGGGTACGTGAGGGGGCTCAGGCAAGGGATGGAGCGCGGAGAGATCCGAAAGTTGGAGCCCGAGCCCCTTGCCTACGCCCTCCTCGGGATCGGCCACTTCATCGGCCTCCGCTGGATCGTTTGGGAACACAAGGAACGGCTTCCCGAGGAGATCCTGCGTGATACACTCGATTTCATCCTCCACGGGATAGGGGCGGAGGAGGCCTGAGGAAGACCCCTCCGCCTGACGATTCCGTTCAGAAACCACAGTAGACCCCGGTCTCCCACGAGGTCTCTTCGTGGGGGTAGAAGGTGTAGTTGCCCTTGCCGAGAATCGCGTCGAGGTCACCCTCCGTGATCTTTCCCTTCCCTGCGATAAAAGCGGTGATGATCTTCAGTACCTGCAGAGGATGGTCTATGGGGAATCCGTGGTCGAAGCCGCGGTCCGGCTCGATCAACACCGCATCGACGTGCGCTCCGGCCTCCTTGAGGTCGTATTTGGTGTTCTGGAAGGTGCCGTCCATCACCACGAGATCGCCGCGCCAGCTGAGGTAGTCCGACCTCGCTTTCACCAAGAGCACCCTCTTCCCTGCCAAGGCCGTGATCCTCCCGCTCCCGGGGATCACCACCTCGGTCCCGTCGCTGTTCGTGTGCCCAAGCGGATCCGAGGTCGCGTTGAACATGTGGCACGCGTAAAGGGATTCGGGCATGTACTGGACCGTAAGCACATCTTCCAACGCCTTGAGGTAGAAAGGATTGGCCGTGAAAGCCGGCTCCTGGGGCGTCAAGGTCAAGGGGTTGTACTTGAGGATGTCGTTGAAGACGAGCATATCCCACATCTGCTTCACGTTCTCGAACGAACGGGCCTCCCCTTGCCAGGAACGCTGCTGGAAGGCCACCGCCTGTAGGGAATCGGCCCAGTCGCCCGGGCTGTAGGTCTTCCCCGTCGCCGGATCCGTGCCAGCGGTGGTCTCGTTGAAGAAAACCCGCACCCCCCTCGTCCCGATCCCCGCCAGGGAGACGAGGTAGTCGTACTTGGTGGGATCGAGGTAAACCATCTCCAGGGCGACCCCGAAGCCCATGGAGTAGCCCACCAAGGTTATGTGCCCCCGGGAGAGCCGCCCGTCGCGTTGCACGATCTCGTCGAAGTCCCGCGCGAAGTCCTCAAGGGAAGAGATCTTGTGCCGGTAGGAAGAAAGACCGCTTCCCCGGTAATCGAAAGCGTAGAAGGTGTAGGCGTCGTTTATCGGGTCGATCGCGCGCACATACGAGAGGAGATGCTCGAAGATGGCCCCGGAGCAGTTGTTGCCGGGAAGAAGGATCACCGCGTTGGGGCCGTGTCCCGCCATGCGGACGTAAATCCTCTCCCCGTTGCTCAAGGGAACGTAACTCCCGTTCGCAAGCTGCAAGGGCTCCGCGGCGAGGACCGCCGCGCCCGCGAGGAGAACGCACACAAACGCCACCCCAAAACGCCTCAGCACCTTCTCACCCCCTTCGTTCCTCAGAGTCCGAGATAAGACCTCCGCACGTGGTCGTTCCCCTTGAGCTCGGCGGCGCTGCCCTGGAGGACGATCCGCCCGTTCTCGATGACGTAGCCGCGGTCCACCGCCTTGAGGGCCTGGTTCACGTTCTGCTCCGTAACGAGGATGGCCACCTGCCGCCTGAGCTCCCGGACCCTCCGGAAGACCTCGGAGACAAGCGAGGGCTGAAGCCCCAAGGAGGGCTCATCGAGGATGAGGAGCTTTGGCCCCGCCATGAGGGCCCGGGCGATGGCCAGCATCCGCTGCTCGCCCCCGCTCAGGGTCCCGGCGAGCTGGCGTGTCCGCGCCCTAAGCACCGGGAACAGGGAAAACACCGTTTCCAATCTCTCCTTAATGTGCTCCCTGCCCCCGGGGACATAGGCGGCGCCGGCCTCCAGGTTGGCCTGTACGGAAAGGTACGGGAAAAGCTCCCGCTCCTGCGGGACCGCGGCGATCCCCAACCGTACAATGTGATAGGTGGGGAGACGGTGAATCGGACGGCCCAGGAAGGTGATCTCCCCGCTCGCGGGGCGGACGAGGCCCAGGATGGCGTTCACCAACGTGGTCTTCCCCGCTCCGTTCGGGCCGAATATCCCTACGCACTCCCTTTCCACCTCAAGCGAAAGATCCCAGAGCACGTGGCGCTTCCCGTAAAAGACGTTCACCCTCTCCACCGAAAGCATCACGCTTCCTCCCCCAGATACGCCTTTATTACCCGCTCGTTTGTGACCACCTCTTCATACGGCCCCTCGGCAATGACCTTTCCGGCGTCAAGCACGACCACCCTATGCGTCAGCTCGCGGATCACGCCCATTACGTGCTCGATCACCCCGAGGGCGATACCCTGGGCGTGGATCTCCCGGACCAGGCCGATCATCTCCTCGGTCTCCTCGATATTGAGGCCGGCCATGGCCTCGTCCAGGAAAAGCACCTTCGGGGACGCGGCGAGGGCCCGCGCGATCTCGAGCTTCTTGATCTCGAGGGCGGTCAGCTGGGACACATCCCGCCGCAGGCCCGCAAGGCCCAGAAAAGTCGCGACCTCCTCGGCCTTCCTTCTCGCCTCCTTCAGGCCCAATCCCCGGCTGAATACGGCCGCCACCATGATGTTCTCCAGGGCGTTTAGGTCGGTAAGGGGATGGATAAGCTGGAAGGTACGGGCGATCCCCATTCTGCTCCGCACATGGGCCGGGAGATGGGTTACATCCCTCCCCTCGAAGATGACCCGGCCCCCTGTGGGGAAGTAGATGCCCGAGATCACGTTGACCAGGGTGGTCTTCCCGGCCCCGTTCGGCCCGATGATCCCGAGGATGTAGCCCTTGCTCAACGCGATGCTTACTTCATCCAAAGCCACCAGGCCGCCGAAGCGCTTGGTCAGCCTTTCGGTGCTGAGGATGGCCTCCTCCTCGAAGCTTACGCCGGGGACCGGCCCCGCCTTTCCCGGAGACTTAGGTCGTGCCTCCGGTCGGGGTTCGGGCCTTGTAGCCTCTGCCTCCTTTCTCCGTGAAAGCCCGCGCAGCGCGCCCACTACCCCCCGCGGCATGAAGAGGACCACGAGGATGATCATGGCGCCGTAGACGAGCCTGTGGCCGTAGGGGATCTGGAGTTTCAGGAATTCCCCCGCGGCCCCCAGGATCAGGGCCCCAACGATGGGCCCGGCCGTGCTGTACACCCCCCCGAGGAGGGCCATGGCCAAGGGAAGCAGAAGGAACGAGATATTGAAGCTTTCGGCTGGGGAAATAAAGCCGTATACCTGAGCGTAAACCCCGCCGAGGAGCCCCTGGATCCCCGAGGTCACCGCGAAGGCGAAGGTGAGGCTCCGAAACACATCCACGCCGCTCGATTTGGCGACGGTCTCGTTGTCCCTGATCGATGTGAGGGCAAGGTGGACCCGGGAATGTCGGAAGATCTCGGAAAGAACGATGCTCAGGGCAACGGCCCCCAGGGCCAGCCAATATGCCTTCGCCGTGTCACCCCCGAAGATGACAGAAGGGAGTATCTTCCCCCACACGCCTCCGGTAAACGAGGGGAAGTTCCGCGCCATGAGCTGGAAGATGCTGGCCAGGGCCAGCGTGGTGATGGCGAAGTATATCCCCCGGAGCCTGAGTACCGCGAGCCCGAGCAACGTCGCCACCAGCATGGCCACGATTCCCCCGATCACGATGCCGAAAAGCGGGGGAACCCCTGCGTTCAGCTGCAGAAGAACCGCGGTGTAAGCCCCCAGCCCGAAGAAGCCCGCGATGCCGAAGCTCAACTGGCCCGAGCGGAGGAGCATATCCCAGCTGATCGCAAGCCCCATGTAGATCAGGATCGTGATCGCCACCTGATGTAGGTAAAGGCCGGTATAAAGAGGGAAGCAAACGGCGGCCGCTGCGATGAGGGATATAGCGATGTATTTCCGGGTCTTCATCCCGCACCCCTCCGGTAGGATTTGACCATGATCACCAGGATCAGGACCCCGAAGAACACCACGTCCGCCCATACCCCATAACCCCGGAACGAGGCCACGAACGCCTCGGCCATCCCCAGCGCCAATCCCGTCCACAGGATGCCCACGAGGTTCCCGATCCCGGCCATGGCGATAAGGCAGAAGGATTTGAGGGTATAGGGCCCTCCCACGGAGGGGAAGATGGAATGGCCGGTGAGGAAGAGAACGCCGATCGCGCCCACGATCGCGATGGAGAGGCCGAAGACGAGGAGGTAGGTCAGGTCGACATTTATCCCCACAAGCAACGCCCCGCGGGGGTTCTGACCCACGGCCATGGCCGCCCGGCCGGACCGGGTGCGCATGAGGAACCAAAGCAACCCGATCAGCACGAGGACTGCGGCTACCAGATACACGAAGCCGTAAGTGCCGAAGGTGAGGGAGCCGATGGTGGCCGAGGAGTAGACGTAGCTCAAGGGGAGCTTGCGGGACCGCGAGGTCCAGAGGAGGTTGGCGAGCTCCGTGAGCACCATGGCCAGGCCGAAGGTGAGGAGAAGCTGGTTTAGCTCCGGCGCCTTGAGCGCCGGCCTGATTATCGCCAGGTGTGTCAAAAGACCTATCAAAAAGAACGCGACGAAGGCCGGGAAAAGGGCCACCAACGGATCGAGGCCGGTGTAGATGCTGAACCAGTAGGCGAAGTAAGCCCCCAACATCATGAACTCGCCGTGGGCGAGGTTGATGATCCCCACGATCCCGAGGACCAACGCCATGGGCAGGGCCACCAACGCGTAAAGGCCCCCGCGCTGGAGGCCCTGGATCAAAGCATACGGCCTCCAGATCCCTACAAGCGCCAAAACGGCCAGGGCCGCGACTAAAAGAAGCAACCTCTTCGGTTCGATCAGGGCTTTCATTCAGGATCAGTTGAAAAAACCCGGGCCGGGCGAAAGGCCCGGCCCGGGGCTGGAACATCAGTCGCCGAACTCGAACGGATAGATGAATTCAGCCGTGGCGAGCTCGAAGGGGTAGATCACCTGGGCCGCTCCGTTTTGCCACTGCATGACCTTCTGCCCCTTGAAGCCCTGATGCTTGATGATGTTCGAGGGGCTGAAGCGCAGGACCTCGCCCAGCGGGGAGAGGTACTCCGTCTCCTCGAGGGCCTTGATCAGGGCCTCCTTCTCCAAGGTGCCCGCCCGTTTGATGGCCTCCGCCACCACGTAGACGTTGGCGTAACCCAAGGGAGCGAAATACGTCACCGGCTCCTCGTCCCAGCGTGCGACGTATGCGTCGTGGAAGTGCTTGCTCACCGGGTTGACCTGGGAGATGGCGGGGACCCACATGTAGAAGAAGCCCACGCCGTGGGAAAGCGGGGACTTACCGAAGTCCGGTGGCCATCCCGGGGGAGCCCCGAAGAACATGGGCGGCTCGAACCCGATCGCCTTGGCCTGCTCCATGATGGGGAGGGCATCGGCCTCATATCCCAGCCAGATGAAGACGTCAGGATCGAACTCCTTGGCGTGCTGGAGGACAGCGGTGTAATCGCCGCCACCCACGGCCGCACTCTTGAAGGATTCGCCCACCACTTCCCATTCGGGGAAGAGCGCCTTGAGCCCCTCGTAGGACGTGGTCCCGAAGACACCGTCCTCGTAAGCGACGAACATCTTCTTCACCTGTATCCCGTACTTCTCGATGATGGCCATGAGTCCCTCTCGCTCGCTCTGGCCTTGGAGGTAGTCCCAGGGGTGGAGGTGGAAGAACCAGTCGGCCTCAGGGCCTAGGGCCTGCTCACACACGGAGGCAGCGGCCCCGGACCATACGGTCACCATCTGGTACTTCTTCATGACGGGGATCATCCCGTAAAGGACGCTGGAGGACATCCCGCCGATCAGCACGTTTACCTTGTCCACCGTGACCAGCTTCTCGATGGCCGCCGCTCCCTTGGCCGGGTTGAACTCGCTGTCCACCACGACGAGTTCCAGCTTACATCCGAGGACCCCACCGGCGGCGTTGATCTCCTCCACGGCAAGGCGCATCGCCTTCGTCATCTGGTCGCCGGTGATATCGCCCAATGGGTTCACCGCCCCGAGCTTGATGACACAGGGCGCCTCTCCCTCCGCGAGGCCCAAAAGCCCAATTCCAAGTACAAACACCGTAAACAGCAAAACCTTCCTGCGCATACCAACCTCCTTTCCATTTTTGCCCGTCTCCGCCTTGTAGGCCGAAAATTTCCCCCGGCGATCACCCCCCTTCCCCACGCGGATATTTGGCCAGGAACCCCAAAACGGCACTGAGGAATTCCCGAGGCCGCTCGATGAAGGCACCGTGGCCCGCCTTGGGAATGACTACGAGCTCTGCCTTCTCGATCCTCGCGCGCATCTCCTCCATGATCGCTAGCGGCGTGATGATGTCGTCCTCGGCCCCTATGAGGAGCGTCGGGACCTTGATCCCTTCCAGTTCCCCGGGAGAAACCCGGAAGTCGGCGGTGCTGTGGATGAGCCTGATGAGGGCCTCGAACCACTCCTGAGTCAGCATCTCTTTGAACATCTCTTGGCGTTTGCGCAGCG
>Ga0209410_1000544_pt1 | contig 17590 bp, 25 predicted proteins | sample Mar14436cmmetaG_FD_184135 | JGI IMG/M metagenome (GOLD analysis project Ga0209410, IMG submission 184135) | Marine hydrothermal vent microbial communities from Guaymas Basin, Gulf of California to study Microbial Dark Matter (Phase II) - Marker... ... | reverse complement strand
GTGATGAATTGATGCCTTATACGATCAAGGTCTTTCGTTTGAGGGACGAATCAAGTCTTGGATCGATCAAACCATATTGCGGAAAGGTCAGGGCCATTCTTTTTGACACCTACTCAGAAATAAAAAGAGGGGGAACGGGAAAAACCTCTGACTGGGGTCTGGCCATCAGGGGCAAGGCTTTTGGAACGTCTATCATCTTGTCCGGCGGTCTGAAATCTTCGAATATCGAGAGGGCCATCTCAACCGTAGAACCTTACGCTGTGGATATATGCAGCGGCATTGAAGACAGGCCGGGAAAGAAAAATTATCTTTTAATGAAGGAACTGATGGAAACGATAAGGAAGATATAAGCTCAGCCACCAAGTCCCTGGCCCAGACCTGGGATGTAGTGACTTATTTTTATAGCACCGTCTCTTCAAGATTAAAGTATTAATAGATTATTACAATCATTTCGCACCAGGGCGGGCTCAAAGGCACGAAGAAATGATTATGTCTCTTATTAAAAATGATATTTAAAGAATTATGTAATAATCTTGGTGACTTGGTGTCTTTGTGGCTGAATAGCTACTGCCAATTTTCAATTGCCAATTTTTAATTTATCATTAACAATCCTTCCTCCAACCATAGTAAGCATGGCCTTGCCTTTCATCCGCCAGCCAATAAAAGGTGAATTATGGCTTTTTGATTGAAAGCTGTCTTTCTTTATCACATAATCATTGTTTGGATCTATTATTGTTAAATCTGCCTCTTTTCCCTCTTCAAGGATGCCGCCTTTTATGCTAAGAATAGAGGCAGGGTTATAGGAAAGTTTTGCTATGGCTGTAGTGAGGTCCATCACCCCTTCCCTTACCAAGGCTAAGGTAAGGGGTAAAGCCGTCTCCAGGCCTATTATTCCAAAGGCGGCCTTATCAAACTCTATATCTTTCTCAATAGGGCTGTGGGGGGCATGATCAGTTGCAATAACATCTATTACGCCATCAGAGAGTCCTCTTTTTATGGCCTCCACATCCTTGGGTTCTCTCAATGGGGGATACATTTTGGCATTAGTATTAAAGCCAATCACAGCTGTGTGGTCAAGACTAAAATAATGTGGAGCTGTCTCAGCCGTTACAGGAATTCCTTGCTCTTTGGCCTGTCTGATAAATTCAACCGATCCTTCAGTGCTCACATGGGCAATATGAACAGGATATCCCGTTAACTTTGCTAAAAGTATCTCCCGCACCACCATTATCTCCTCTGATGCCGCTGGAATCCCTGTTAGACCAAGCTTTGTAGAAATACTCCCCTCATGCATAAGGCCCTTATTTGACAGATCAAGATCTTGACAATGTGAAATAACGGGCAAATGAAAAAAGCATGCGTATTCAATTGCCCTTCTCATAAGTTCACTGTTAGTTACTGGCCTCCCGTCATCAGATACCGCGACAGCGCCTGCCTGTTTAAGGTCTCCAAATTCAGTTAATACCTCGCTCCTCAAACCCATGCTAATAGCTGCAATGGGATAAACCCTTATCAAATTAGCCTTTCGCGCCCTCTCCAGTATAAATTCTGTAACAGATCGTGAATCATTGATCGGCCGTGTATTTGGCATACACGCCACAGCAGTAAATCCTCCTGCAGCGGCTGCGCGGCTTCCGGTGGCAATTGTCTCTTTGTACTCCTCACCTGGCTCCCTGAAATGCACATGCATATCAATGAGACCAGGAGTAATTATCATTCCTGATGAATCTATTGTCTCTACATCCCTACTATTAGGAGGATTATATTCCCCTGGCGGAATGATGCTTTCAATCTTTCCCTTTTTTATAACAACATCCAGTTTCTTCTTTGTTCCAGAACGAGGATCTACTAATTCTCCGTCCTTAATCCAGGTTATCACCTTTATCCCCTCCGTATTTGCTCAGAATTCTTCTGGATCTTGAGCAGACAAATGTAAAATCAGCAATGTAAAATTTAAATGCGCCCTGTGCCCTGTGCCTTTAGCAATTAGCAATGTAAAATTGATAATTGAGTAACTACCCTCCTCCAATTAATAGGTAAAGAAGGGCCATTCTTATGGCCACACCATTGCTCACCTGATCAAGAATCACAGAAAAGGGACCATCAGCCAAGTCTCCTGTTATCTCAACACCCCTGTTGATAGGACCTGGATGCATTATGATAACATCCTTTTTTGCCCCTTTGATGAGCTGCGTATTTAATCCAAAAAAAATCGCATACTCTCTCAGGCTCGGAAATAGAACCTTATCCTGCCTTTCGAGTTGAACCCGCAACAGCATGATAACATCTTTATTTTTCACTGCCTTTACTGGATCGAGGATTACTTTTACCCCTAATGATTCGACATCAACTGGAATCATAGTTGGAGGGCCTGATATTGTCACCTCAGCGCCCATTTTCCTCAAGCCTATTATATCGGATCTCGCTACCCTGCTATGAGCTATATCGCCAATAATAACGACCTGTAATCCCTTTATCCTGCCCTTCTTTTTCTTTATAGTAAATAAATCAAGCAATGCCTGGGTTGGATGCTCATGCGTTCCATCTCCTGCATTTATTACCCCTGCATTTACATATTGAGCTAAAAGATGCGGAGCGCCACTGGAAGAATGTCTAAGGATAATAATATCTGGATTCATCGCCTGAAGATTCCGAGCGGTATCAATAAGTGTCTCTCCCTTTACCATACTGCTGTCTGTTGCTGAAAGACTTAATGTGTCTGCACTGAGTCTTTTCGCAGCCATTTCAAACGATGCCTTTGTTCGAGTGCTTGGTTCATAAAAAAAATTGATAATACTTTTACCCCTTAATGTAGGGACCTTTTTTATATCTCGTGAGGAGATCTCCATCAATGAATCAGCAGTATCCAATATAAGATTTATATCGCTCACTGAGAGTTGATCCATTCCCAATAGGTTTTTATGATTAAATCTATACATTTAAAGTGCCTAAAGTGAGCTAAAGTTAAAAGTGCCCGCACGCCTCGCAAGCGAGAGCGTTGCGGGCAGGCCTAAAGTTAAAGAGGATCTGTTACCCATTGTACCGCAATGATTATCGTTTTAAAAAAAGCCCCCTTCCCAATACGTTGGTAAGGAGGCTTTTTTTAAAAAAATAGCAAATATTCTTTTGAGCTTCACTTTTTTCTCTTTTCTGCTCAACATTTTCTATTTACCCCGTTAGAAAAAGCCCCATCCTTCATGGCGGTAATAAAAGAAGAAATAAATAGTTTGTTCTGGAAGGATTTAAAGCTCTTTCCAAATTTTCTAACGGGGTTTATGGTTTCTCTACCTTCTCCTTTTCATTTTCAGGAACCTGCTTTTTTCCTTTGTGGGTAACCTTTTTATCTGAAACCTTCTCGGTAATCTTCTTTTCATCCTTTATATCTTTTTTCCCTGTCGTTTTTCCTGGCTTCTTCTCCTGTGCCAGTAATAATTGGATAATCGCTAAAGGCGCATTATCACCACTCCTATGACCTGTCTTTAAAATTCTGGTATACCCACCCTGATGGTCTACAAGACGATCTTTTATCTGATCAAATAATTTATGGGCAACAGTTTTATCCATAATATAGGAAAGCGCCTGACGTCTTGCATGAAGATCGCCTCTTTTGGCTAAAGTAATCATCTTTTCAGCAATAGGACGTAACGCCTTTGCTTTTGCATGTGTTGTTGAAATCTCCTCATATTGGAAAAGAGAAGTGACCAAGTTTCTTAAAACAGCTCTTCTATGGCCTGTGTCACGGCCCAATTTTTTCCCTGCCTTTCTGTGTCTCATTAATTGTGATCCTCTTTCTTGTCTACCTCTTCTTCCTGTTGAGGGAAGGGAAAATCTTCCAGTTCCATGCCAAACTGCAGATCCATTTCCTCCAGGATTCCCTTTATCTCATTCAGGGACTTCCTCCCAAAATTCTTGGTCTTTAGCATTTCACTTTCTGTCTTCTGGACCAACTCGTAAATATACTTTATATTGGCATTCTTCAGACAATTGAATGAGCGTACAGAAAGTTCGAGCTCGCTTACAGATCGAAAAAGATTTTCATTTATCTTCTCCTCCTCCTCTTCTTCCTCTTTTTCTTCTTCCGCCTCTTCTTCTTCCTTAAAATTGATAAAAGGGGTAACCTGTTCCTTTAAAATTTTTGCAGCAAGCGCTAATGCATCTTGCGGGATCACTGTTCCATCTGTCCAGATCTCTAAGGTCAACTTATCATAATCAGTCCTCTGCCCGACCCTTGCATTCCCAACTACATACGTAACCCTTCTGATGGGTGAAAAGAGAGCATCTATAAATATTATGCCGATTGATTGATCTTCGGTTGCATTCTTTTCTGCAGGAACATAACCCCGCCCGGTTTTAACAGTCATCTCTGCATGTAAAACAGCATCTTTATTGAGGGTGGCTATATGTTGATCTGGATTCATTACCTCCACTTTTCCATCACATATTATATCGCCAGCTGTTACTACCTTTTCCCCTTTATTATCCAGAAAAATTTTAATTTCTTCTTCCTCATCAATTAATTTAAGGTTTACTCCCTTTAAATTTAAAATGATATCAGTCACATCTTCTTTTACTCCAGGAATAGTGGTAAACTCATGCGGTACACCATCAAATTTTACAGAAACAATTGCTGCTCCTTGAAGAGAAGAAAGGAGAATTCGTCTCAATGAATTACCCAAAGTAATCCCGAAACCCCTCTCCAACGGCTCACACACAAATTTCCCATAGAAATCAGTGGATGTTTCGGTTTCAATTTCTATCGTTTTGGGTTTAATTAAATCTCTCCAATTTCTCTGAAATAGCTTTTTCATAAATATACATTACCTCAAAAAAAAATGCCTAAAGTGAACTAAAGTTATAAAGATGGATAATGAAAATTATACAGACTTCCCCGCTCCATAATTTTAGGCACTTTAAGTACTTTAGGCATTTTAGTTCACTTATTTAGAGTAGAGCTCAACTATAAGTTGCTCATTAATAGGCATGGTCAACTCTTCACGATTGGGAAAGGCCTTCACTGTCCCACGAAAATTATCTCCATCAATCTCTAACCATGAAGGCATTTCTCGCCTCACAAATGTCTCCTTTGCCTCCAGAATAACGGGAATCTTCCGACTCTTTTCTTTTACTGCTATTACATCCCCCTGTCTTACCTGGAAGGAGGGTATATTTACCTTTCTCCCATTCACAGTAAAATGATTATGTCTTACCAGCTGCCGTGCCTGATTCCTGGAAGAAGCGAATCCCATCCGAAATACAATATTATCCAATCGACGCTCTAATAATACCAAAAGATTTGTACCTGTAATGCCCTTCTGTCTATCAGCCTTTACATAATACCTTCGAAACTGCTTTTCTAATATCCCATAGATTCTTTTTGCTTTTTGTTTTTCTCGCAACTGTATCCCGTAATCAGAGATCTTTCCACCTCTCCTTTGTCCATGCTGACCTGGGGCATAAGAACGCCGTTCAAAACTACATTTATCAGTATAACACCTATCACCTTTTAGGAATAGTTTAAGTTTTTCACGCCTGCACAACCGGCATGCAGCCTCAATATATCGAGCCAATATTTCCCCTCCTTACACTCTTCTCCTTTTTGGTGGTCTGCAACCATTATGAGGAATTGGAGTTACATCCCTAATCATGGTAACGGAAAAACCATCCATTTGCAGTGCCCGTAAGGCCGCTTCCCTGCCCACTCCAGGACCCTTAACTCGAACCTCGGCAGTTTTTAACCCCATTGTCATTGCCTTTTTTAATGCACTCTGCGTTGCTAATTGGGCGGCAAAGGGAGTGCTCTTTCTCGAACCTTTAAAACCTACCTGTCCTGGGCTCGATGAGGCTATTACATTACCATTCATATCAGTGATGGTAACAATAGTGTTATTAAAGGTAGATTGAATATGCACGATCCCAGTAGAAACAATCTTCTTTTCCTTTTTACCTTTACTGGCTTTCCCTATCTTCTTGGACATTATCCCTCCGCAGGCTTATTTTCTACGTCTTCCAATTATCCTTCTCGGTCCCTTCCTTGTTCGCGCATTCGTATGAGTTCTCTGACCCCTCACTGGGAGGCCTTTTCTATGCCGTAATCCCCTATAGCATCCCATATCCATCAGGCGTTTAATATTCATGGATATTTCACGTCTTAAGTCTCCTTCAACCTTATACGATTCATTAATAACATTTCTTATTTTTGTTACTTCCTCTTCATTCAGTTCATCTGATTGGGCACCACAATCCACTCCGGCCATCTTCAAGATTTTCTGAGAATTACTTCTGCCTATACCATAGATATAGGTCAACGCTATTTCGACTCTCTTTCTCTTGGGTAAATCAACACCAGCGATTCTGGTCAATTCATTTCTCCTTAAAAGACCGTAAATTTTTGTTTTCTAACACATAAACACTTAGCCAAACATGCTCAATAAAATATGGAAAACTCTAAATCCTAATATCTAAATCCTAAACAAGCACAAAATTTAAATTTTCTAAATCCAAAACCATTAAATAGCTCTCCAACACCCAAGAATATTTTGGTCATTCGGGTTTTGATATTTGGATTTATTTAGTATTTCGGATTTAGAGTTTAGGATTTACTTTCTAACCCTTAGCCGCCTAGCCTTGCCTCTGTTTGTGTCGAGGGTTATTACAGATCACCCTCAGCACACCTTTTCTCTTAACTATCTTGCAATTCTTACATCTTTTTTTTATGGATGACCTCACCTTCATAATCTATCTCACGCTCCTTAATCCCTTTTTCATAAACCCCTCATAATTCCTGGTCAATAGGTGGCTTTCAATCTGGGTAATAGTATCCATACCTACACCAACCACAATCAAAAGGGCCGTTCCGCCAAAATAAAAAGGAACATTTAGCTTATAAACTAAGAGTCCAGGCAAAAGACAGATAATGGATACGTAAATGGCTCCACTGAATGTTATTCTTGTGAGTACTCGGTCAATATACTCGGCCGTACTTCTCCCAGGTCTAATGCCAGGGACAAATCCTCCATACTTTTTCATATTATCTGCAACCTCGGTTGGATTAAAATGAATGGCCGTATAAAAATAGCAAAAGAAAATTATAAAACCTACATAAAGTATGGAATATATTAGATGACCTGGCGCCAAGGAGCTTACAATAGTCTGAAGCCAACCAATCTGTTTAACATTTAAGAAACCTGCTATTGTTGCTGGAAACATAATAATGGAAGAGGCAAATATTGGGGGAATAACACCAGCAGTATTAACCTTTAACGGAAGATGGGTGCTTTGCCCTCCATACATCTTTCTACCTATAACCCTTTTGGCATACTGAACCGGGATCCGTCTCTGACCTCTTTCAATAAACACAATAACAGCAACAATTGCTATCATAAAAACTACTAAAATAAGACCAAAGAAAGGGCTCATCTCTCCAGTACCCATCAGACGAAATGTATTGCCAACCGCTGAAGGTAACCTGGCTACAATCCCCGCAAAAATGATTAATGAAATACCGTTTCCAATTCCCCTCTCTGTTATCTGCTCACCAAGCCACATCAAAAAAGTTGTGCCAGCAGCCAATGTTATCATAGTCATCAGCCTAAAGCCCCACCCTCCTAAAGGAACAATCAAGGCTCCTTCAGGACTTGTCATGCTTTCAAGGCCAACTGATATGCCAAGACCTTGTATAAGACTAAGTATTACCGTCCCATAACGTGTATATCGTGTAATCTTTTTCCGCCCAGCTTCTCCCTCTTTTTTCAATTTCTCTAAATAGGGAACCACCACTGTGAGGAGTTCGAGGATAATGGCTGCGCTTATGTATGGCATTATACCTAAGGCCATAACTGACAGCCTTCGTAAAGCCCCACCTGAAAACATATCAAAGAGACCAAACAAGGTTCCCTGCCTGGCGTTAAAGAAAGCGGCCAAAGCTGCTGAATCAATACCAGGCGTTGGAATATGGCACCCAAGCCTGTACACGGCCAGCAATAAAAAGGAAATAATTATCCTCTTTTTTAACTCAGGAATCTTTGTGATATTTTGAAAACCGCCAATTACCATGAGACTATCTCTATCTCGCCACCAGCAGATTCAATTTTGTTTTTCGCTGTCTGGCTGGCTTTATTTACCTTTATCTTTATTGGGTCAGATATCTCCCCTTCCCCCAAAAGTTTCACTGGATAGGCCTTTTTTACCAAACCGCTCTTACGCAATGTCTCATCATTAATTAATTCACCTGGCTTAAAATATTTGAGATCTTTTATATTTATAATCTCGTACTGTTTCTTAAAGATATTTGTAAAGCCTCGTTTCGGAATTCTTCTCTGCAGAGGCATTTGTCCACCTTCAAACCCTAAATGGACCCCTCCGCCAGAACGTGAATTTTGTCCTTTTGTTCCTTTACCTGCAGTTTCTCCAGTTCCTGTGCCTTTTCCTCTCCCAATTCTTTTTCTCTTTTTCTTTGAACCTTTTGGCAATGTCAATTCATTCAATTTCATATAGACTCCTGCAAAACTATCCGCCCTCAGGTCAATATCTCTTCCGCAGTCTTACCTCTTGATCTGGCTATCTCCTCTGGAGTTCTCAAAGACATAAGTCCATTAAGGGTGGCCTTGACCAAATTATGGGGATTATGTGAACGTAAGCATTTGCTCACAATGTTTCTCACGCCAACTGCCTCTAAAACTGCCCTAACAGCTCCACCAGCTATAATACCAGTGCCAGGGCGAGCTGGCTTAAGCAGAACAGAACTCGAGCCACAGACACCTACTACCTCATATGAAATAGAATCTTTGAGAAGTGAAACTGTCCTCATATCCTTCTTTGCCTTTTCCCCTCCTTTTCTTATTGCCTCTGGCACTTCATTTGCCTTTCCAAGCCCAGCGCCTACCATGCCTTTCCCATCGCCAACAACTACTATAGCGCTGAAGGAAAACCTGCGACCCCCTTTTACAACCTTCGCGACTCTATTAATATACACAACCTTCTCGATTAATTGGACATCTTCATTTTCTGTAATCAATTACTTCTCCTTTTACTTCGAAGGTACCTGCCCTCCATCGCGAGCTCAGGCGAGGCGGGCTTTGATGCGTAAAAAGTCAAAAACTCCCTCTCTTTTGATGCCTGCCTGTGCATGCCTGGCTGCCCCGCTGGGGCGGTAGGCAGGCGCAGACAGGGGAGGGGAAATGGGATTTTTTTGAGACCATCAAGTTTCATGTAACTAAAATTTCAAACCATTCTCTCTTGCCGCATCAGCAAGCGCCTTCACGCGCCCATGAAAGAGAAAGCCGTTCCTGTCAAAAATAACCTCTGTAATACCCTTTTTTGCCCCTATCTTTGCAATAGCCTCGCCAACTAATATCGCACCTTTTATATTACCACTAATACTTTTAGTGTGCGACTTAAGATCCTTAGATATTGTTGAGGCTGCTAACAGGGTCCTCCCTGTAGTGTCGTCTATGATTTGGGCATATATATGCCTCGCTGATTTAAAGACAGTCAACCTTGGTCTTTCAGGTTTCCCTTGTATTTTCTTTCTGACCCTCTTCTTTCTTTTCAAACGCGCCAATCTATTTTTTTTGATAGGAATCATAATGAATGCATAAATGAAAAAATAATTTTATCCTTTTGCCCCTGTTTTTCCTGCCTTTCGCCGCACCCTTTCTTCTAAATATTTAACACCTTTTCCTTTATACGGCTCTGGGGCTCTAAAACTTCTAATCTCGGCTGCGGTAATGCCTAAAAGTTCCTTGTCTATCCCGCTCAAAATCACCTTATTTTTTTGATCAAGCTGCACTTCTATACCACGTGGAATATCATATTTAATAGGATTTGAATAACCCAGGTTAAATACCAATTGATTTCCTGAAAGTTCAACCCTATATCCTACACCAATTATCTCAAGGGTCTTTTTAAATCCCTCGCTCACGCCTAAAACCATATTGGCTATCAACGAGCGGAAAAGGCCTGAAAGTGATTTAGATTCTTTCGAGTTATCAGAAATTGACACTGCTATCTGCGAATTATCTATATTTAATTCTACCTTAGGATGAATAAGGCGGCTTAATTCCCCTTTTGGGCCTTTCGCGGACAACATTTTGCCATTAAACGTAATCTCGACCCCTTTCGGTATAATAATCGGCTTTTTACCTATTCTTGACATGATCGATATTCTATCAATGTATTAAAAATTCCTTTGGGACACAGGTTTATACTGCTTATCAGATTTTAAATATATAGCTGTCTACGAATACGCACCCGTCTCGCCTTGCAGGCTTACATGGCGGGCGGGTCAGCGGCCTGATTACCAAACCGAGCAAATTATCTCTCCCCCTATGCCTATTTTTCTCGCTTCCCTATCAGTCAGCAGGCCTTTAGAGGTTGAAACAATATTAATGCCAAGCCCGTTCAATACTCTGGGTATCTTCTTATGCGTTGAATACACCCTGCAGCCTGGCTTGCTTATTCTCTTAAGACCTTTAATGACAGAACTTTTATCCTCATTATATTTTAGATAAATCACTAGAATGCCTTGCTTGCTGTCTTTAATTATCTTGTAATTCCTTATATACCCTTCGAATTTTAATATCTTAACGATATTGATTTTAATCTTTGAGGAGGGAACTTCCACTTTATCATATGAGACCATGATCGCATTTTTTATCCTCACGATCAAATCCGCAATGGGGTCAGTCATGGTCATTATGCATCTCTCCGTTTTTATTTACCTACCAACTTGATTTAGTGACACCTGGTATATCACCCCTTAAGGCCAAATTTCTAAAACAAATCCTACAAATCCCAAATTTCCTTAAAAAGGCCCTACTTCTGCCGCAAATAGGGCATCTATTGTATGTACGAGTTGAAAATTTTTGATTTCTCTTTGCCTTTACAATCAAAGATTTTCTTGCCAAAGTAAAACCCCCTTCTCACATCCGAAATAACAATCCCATTTTCTCAAGCAAAAAGCGACCCTCAGCGTCAGTCTTGGTAGTAGTAACAATAGTAATATTAAGGCCCTTGACCTTGTCAATCTTTTCATAGTTGATCTCTGGAAAAATAATCTGCTCCTTAATGCCTAATGTATAATTACCGCGACCATCAAAGGCCTTATCTGATAAACCCCGAAAATCTCTCACCCTGGGAAGAGCTACATTAAAAAGCTTATCTAAAAAATAATACATCCTCTCACTTCTTAATGTGACCATACACCCTATTGGCATTCCTTCCCTCACCTTAAAGCTCGCAATAGACCTCTTAGCTCTTGTAATAACAGGTTTTTGTCCACTAATGAGTGCTAATTCCTCTACTGCTGAATCCAGGACTTTGATATTATGTATTGCCTCGCCAAGGCCCATGTTGAGAACCACCTTTTCAAGTTTCGGCGCCTCCATTACGTTTCGATAACCAAACTCCTTGATCATAACCGGCACAATCTCTTTAAGATATTTTTCTTTTAAGCGAGACATAACAAATAATTGGTTTAATTTGTTTGATTGGTTTCATTAGTTTTCATTGACTAAAATCTAACCAACCGAACTAATTGAACTAATAAAACAAATGGAACATATTCTTTACTTATCTAATATCTCCCCACACTTTTTGCAAAACCTTACCTTACTCCCATCCTCAAGCACCTTTTTTCCAATTCTTGTTGTCTGAGCGCACTTTCCACAGACAAGCATAAGATTAGATACATTAATAGGGGCCTCTTTTTCTATAATCCCACCTTTGGCGCTTTTCCCTCCAGGCCTGGTATGCCTTTTTACCATATTTAGTTTTTCTACTATAATACCTTCCTTCTCGGGAATAACTTTCAACACTGCCCCAATCTTTCCTTTTTCCTTGCCGGCTATTACCATTACCTTATCATTTTTTCTTATGTAAATCTTCTTCTTAGACATAATAGATGCTTTTGTGGTTAAAGTACCTCAGGGGCAAGAGATATAATTTTCATAAATCTTTTCGACCTCAGCTCCCTGGCTACAGGACCGAAAATTCGTGTTCCAATTGGCTCTCTTTGTTGATTGATTAATACAGCTGAGTTATCATCAAATTTTATGTATGAGCCATCATCCCTCCTAATCTCTTTCACTGTCCTTACTATAACTGCTTTTAAAACATCACCTTTTTTTACCTTGCTATTAGGCAAAGATTCCCTAACAGATACTACGATGACATCTCCCACCCTTGCGTATCTTCTCCTTGTGCCGCCAAGAACCTTTATGCAATAAAGCTTCTTAGCGCCTGAGTTATCAGCAGCATTTAATATTGTCTCGGCCTGTATCATTTTCCTGAGTGCCTAAAGTTTAAAGTTTAAAGTGCCTAAAGTGGGTTAAAGTGATGGAGAAGATCATTTTTTAATTTAAATTTTAGGCGCTTCACAGCCACTTATAACTTTTAACACTCTCCATCTTTTCATCTTACTTATCGGGCGACTTTCAATGATTCTTACTTTATCACCTATCTGACATATATTATGTGAATCATGCACCAGGTATTTTGCCCGGTACTTAATATACTTTTTATATTTTTTATGCTTGGCCAAACGTTCGACTAAGACCTTTACAGTCTTATCCATCGTGTTATTTAATACAATACCTGTCATCTCTTTTCTTTTGCTACGTATCGCCATATCATGACCCAGCATTATCTTTTCTGTTATCTTTCTCATTTAATACAGTTTTAATCCTGGCAATATCTTTTTTTGTCTTTCTTATGGCAGCATGGTTACTTAACTGGCCAGTGGCCATTTGAAATCGAAGGTTAAACAATTCCATTGCCAACTCCTTTTCCCGTTGTATTAATTCTTGGGCGCTCAATTCCCGTAATTCCCCTGCTTTCAAGGTGTTATTCACTCCTATCTAAGAATTTAGTCGCAAATGGTAATTTATGACCAGCCAATCGAAAAGCCTCTTTAGCTACCTCTTTATTAACACCTTCAATCTCATATAAGACCTTGCCGGGTTTTATTACTGCTACCCAACCTTCAAAATTACCCTTGCCTTTTCCCATTCTTGTTTCAGCAGGCTTCTTAGTCATTGGCTTGTCCGGGAAAACCTTTATCCATATTTTGCCACCCTTCTTCACAGCTCTTGTTATAGCTATCCTTGCTGCCTCTATCTGTCTGGCTGACATAAAGCCGCACTCCTTTGCCTGCAAGCCAAAATAACCAAACTCAACATCTGAGCCTCTATAGGCCTTCCTTCTCATTCGTCCCTTCTGAATATTTCTATGTTTAACCTTTTTTGGGCTTAACATAACAAGACCTTTCTATTCCCCCTTATTAGGCCAAAGTTCACCTTTAAAGATGGCTACCTTTACTCCTATCACCCCATACGTTGTCAATGCTTCAGTAAATCCATAATCTATGTCTGCCCTGAGGGTATGCAATGGTACCCTGCCCTCCCTATACCATTCTCTCCTTGCCATCTCTGCTCCACCGAGCCTACCGCTACAGGAAATCTTTATTCCCTTAGCGCCAAATCTCATAGCCAAATTAACACTCTTCTTCATTGCCCTGCGAAATGCCACACGACGAACTAATTGTATAGCTGTGTTCTCTGCAACTAGTTGAGCTTCCAATTCCGGCCTTCTTACCTCTTTGATATCAATAAAAAATTCCCTTTTTATTTTTTTCTCTAGTTCCTTTTTTAAATTTTCTATCTCTGCCCCTCTCTTACCAATTATAATCCCAGGTCTCGATGTATAAATCCTAAGCCTTATCTTATTGGCAGCTCTCTCGATCTCAATCTTTGATACACCAGCCTGATAAAGCCGCTTTTTTAAAAATCTCCGAATTTCCTCATCTTCTATAACGAGTGAGGCAAACTCAGAATCAGCAAACCACCTGCTATTCCAGGTCTTATTTATGCCCAGCCTTAATCCTACTGGATGTACCTTTTGACCCACTGAATTCTCCTTCTAATCTGTTAGTTTGGAAGTTTTACTCGATGATTTTAGGTGCATTAGTTCACTTTACAGACTTTAAGCGCTTTTTATAGGGTTATTTCTCATCGAGAATAATCGTCAAGTGACTGGTTCTTTTTCTTATCCTTGTCGCCCTACCCATAGCCCTTGGTCTAAATCGTTTTAACATTGGGCCCTCATCAGCAAATATATGCTTTATAAACAAGCTGTCCACATCTGTATCAGGACGTTGGCTCGCATTAGCAATAGCAGAATTGACTAACTTACGTAAAATAGGAGCCCCTTTTTGCGGAGCAAAAGTTAATATGTTTAATGCTTCTTCAACTTTTTTCCCTCTTATCTCCCTCATAAGTAGTCGAATTTTCCTTGGAGATATTCGTATGTACTTTGCAATAGCCTTGATTTCCATGTCTTAAAACCTACATAATTCCCTATTTGGAAAGAGTCCGTTGTGCTCGTCAGTTGTCAGCCGAAGAGATAATACAACTGACCACTAACAAATAACAAATGACAACTTATTATTTCTTCCCTTTCAAACGAGATTTCTTATCCCCTCCGGCATGGCTATAAAATATTCTTGTTGGTGAAAACTCACCTAATTTATGTCCAACCATATCTTCGGTGATAAATACCGGAACAAATTTCTTCCCGTTATGCACAGCAAAGGTTAGACCTATAAACTCTGGAAAAATAGTAGACCGCCGAGACCATGTCTTGATAACCTGATGACTGTTTTCCTTTCTGGCTTTATTTACCTTCTTCATCAGACTATCATCCACAAAAGGTCCCTTCTTTACTGAACGTGGCAATCCTTTCTCCTTTCCTATTTTCTTCTTTTGATAATCAATCTATCACTTGTCTTGTTACGTTTTGTTCTGAAACCCTTAGTAGGTACCCCCCAAGGTGTAACTGGATGTCTACCCCCTGACGATCTTCCTTCTCCACCCCCAAGAGGATGATCAACTGGGTTCATAGCTACACCCCTTACATGCGGTCTTCTTCCTAAATACCTCGATCTTCCTGCCTTGCCAAGAGAGATATTTTCATGATCTAAATTCCCTATTTCACCAATGGTAGCCCGGCAGCCTAATAAAATCATCCGTACCTCGCCTGAGGGAAGCTTCACCTGAGCGTACTTTCCTTCCTTAGCCATTAATTGGGCATACCCGCCTGCACTTCTTGCGAGCTGTCCCCCGTAACCGACATGTAATTCTATATTATGTATATGTGTGCCCATGGGAATATTTGCCAGGGGTACAGTGTTGCCTATTTTTATCTCCACATTCTCTCCAGATTCTACCCTATCGCCAACTTGTAATTTATCGGGCGCCAATATATATGACTTCTCTCCATCTAAATAGTGAAGGAGCGCAATCCTTGCTGACCTATTAGGGTCATATTCAATAGAAGCAACAGTGGCTGGAATATTATCTTTCTTCCTTTTAAAATCAATGATCCTGTATCTCCTCTTGTGTCCTTCTCCCCTGTGCCTTACAGTGATTCTTCCTTGAGAATTCCTGCCGCCAGAGCTCTTTGTTGGTTTTAATAAGCTCTTTTCCGGCTTACTCGCTGTAATCTCTTCAAAACGTGATACCGTCTGAAATCGTCTTCCAGGCGAGGTTGGATTATTTTTTTTAAGCGCCATATCTCTCCCGTTTAAACACCCTCAAAAAATTCAATATTTTCACCTGGTGCAAGTCTTACAATTGCCTTTTTCCAGTCTGGTTTTCTCCCTACATTCCTTCCTACTGTGCGTTTCTTTCCTTTAACATTAGTGACAGTTACGCTTAAAACCTTCACCTTAAATATGTTCTCAACGGCATTTCTCACCAATATCTTGTTGGCGCGTCTATCCACCTCGAATGTAAGTTGATTCGCTTGTTCCTTTTGCTTCGTAGCTTTTTCTGTTATAAGCGGTTTTTTAATTATCTGATAAAAATCCATCACCGAGCGAGGGCCTCCTCTACTATTCCTAAAGCTCCTTCAACAAATAAGAGATATTCGTGATGTAAAATATCGTATACATTGAGTCCTTCAGCCCTTAAAAGCTTAACCTTTTTAATATTTCTTGAGGATTTTTCAAGGTTCTCATCCGCCCTTTCCGTAACTATCAGGGCATTGTCTACATCGAAGTTCTTTAAAACGCCAAAGAATTTTCGTGTGCTTATTTCTTCAAGATGAATGTTATCAACCACAAAGAGTTGTCCTGCCTTGAATTTATCGGCTAAGGCCATCCGTAATGCTGCCTTTCTGATCTTCTTGTTAACCTTAAATGAATAATCTCTTGGTATAGGCCCAAAGGCTACACCGCCACCCCTTCTTATCGGTGAAGACGCTGCTCCTACCCTTGCTCGACCTGTGCCTTTCTGGCGCCATAGTTTTTTACTGCTCGCTTTTACTTTAGATCTATTTTTAGTCGATGCACTTCCGGAGCGAGAGCTTGCCAATTGACCCCTTACCACCTGATGAATTATATCTTCTCGGACAGAAACATTGAAGATTTCATCCTTTATATCGCGCTCATAAATCTTCTCGCCTTTTACATTATGTACATCTATAAAAGCCACTGTCGCCTTATCCACATTTAATAATTGCTAATTTTTACCTCTAAGAGGCTCCCTCTGCTACCAGGAACCGAACCTTTGAGCAAGATTAAATTTTTCTCTTTCACAACATCAAATACCCTTAAATTTTTAACTGTCACTTTTTCGTTACCCATCCTACCAGGAAGTTTTTTTTCTTTCATCACCCTGCTTGGAGTAGCGCTTGCACCAAGAGAACCAGGAACCTTGTGGGATCGACAGCCATGAGTTTTCCCTCCTCCACTGAATCCCCATCTTTTCACAACTCCGCTGAAACCCCTCCCTTTGCTCGAGCCTCTTACACTTACTAAATCCCCAGCATTGAATATCTCACTACTAATCTCCTGACCGAGTTCAAATCCATCAACATCATCTACTTTTATTTCCCGTATAAAGTTAAATCCACCTTTTCCTGCTGCTTTCAGGTGACCGGACAGAGGCTTATTTATTCGTTTATCTTTTTTTGGCTGAAAACCTATTTGAATAGCATTATATCCCTCTTTATCAACCCTCTTAATCTGGATGATATAACATGGGCCAACCTCCAGCACAGAGACCGGGACAGACTCTCCGTTATCTCTAAACACACGTGTCATACCAATCTTTTTCCCCAGAATTCCTTTGATCATAGTTTCTGTTTCCCTAAAGCTTTATATCCACATCCACTCCAGCGGCAAGATCCAATTTCATAAGGGCATCCACTGTCTGCTGAGTTGGCTCTAAAATATCTATTAACCTCTTATGTGTTCGTATCTCAAATTGTTCTCTTGATTTTTTATCCACGTGAGGTGACCGTAAAACACAATATTTATTAATCTCTGTGGGGAGTGGTATCGGACCAGCAACCTTCGCTCCGGTACTCTGAGCAGTACCCACAATCTCTGAAACAGATTGATCTAAAAGTTTATGATCATATGCCTTTAACCTAATCCGAATCTTCTGATTATTCATAACGGTTTTGCCTTATTCCACTATCTCACTTATTACTCCAGCGCCAACTGTTTTACCGCCTTCCCGAATAGCAAAGCGGAGCTCCTTTTCCATCGCTATCGAGGTTATCAGGTTTACCTCCAAAGAGACATTATCAC
>Ga0209410_1000543_pt1 | contig 17603 bp, 13 predicted proteins | sample Mar14436cmmetaG_FD_184135 | JGI IMG/M metagenome (GOLD analysis project Ga0209410, IMG submission 184135) | Marine hydrothermal vent microbial communities from Guaymas Basin, Gulf of California to study Microbial Dark Matter (Phase II) - Marker... ... | reverse complement strand
CCACAGATTTGCTCTGGAGTAGTCGAGGTGTCCAATTGTGATCTGATGTTCTCTAGAAGGCTTTCTGGTCATGGCCAGCACTCGTGTTGTCTGCATGACATTTCTTATTGTATCATTTTTTGTGCCGCTGTACTTCGATCCCATAAAAGGGATAGCTCTTAGGAGCACGGTCTTCTATCGCGCTGTTCGGTTTACCCCACACCCTGTACCTCATTTTCTACACCCTAATATCGAACAGCGATAAACGAATACCTACCATCGAATTTTAAGGCATTCCCTACATGGACTTGACAGAGAAATGTCATATGAAGTATCATAGAGTTTGCTGACATATGCTGACAAGAGGTGACAGCATGAGAAAGGAAAAGATCGAAAGGATACTTTCTATACTGAAAAAATCGGAGAAACCAGTGAGTGGCTCGGAAATAGCGAAAGTTTTGGGCGTGAGCAGACAGGCTGTTGTGCAGTACATAGCTTTCATGAAAGAAGAAGGATACAACGTTGTGGCAACACCAAGAGGATATGTGCTGAAAGGTGAGAGTGGTAACAAAAAGTTGATAGCGGTGAAGCATCGGAAGGAAGATATATACGATGAATTAATGACCATTGTGAAACTTGGAGGAAAAGTGTGTGACGTGATAGTGGAACATCCTGTGTACGGTGAAATAAGAGGAATGATAGATGTTTCAACCGAGGAGGATGTCGTAAAATTCGTGAGCCTTCTGGTATCTGCAAAAGCAGAACCCTTGCTTTCGCTCTCAGACGGAGTGCATCTTCATACCATAGAGGTCAAAGATGAAGAAGCTTTCAAGAAAATTTTAAAAGCTTTGAGTGAAAAGGGATATCTTCTGAGGGAGGAGATGCTAAAGGAGGTGTAAAGAATGAGAATAGACGAAGCAGTTGCCAAATACGTTCCCAAGGAAAAGCAAAGACTGTTACTTGTCCTGAGTTCTCTCGCATGGATAGTGGATGCGGCTGGTGTCATGGTTCTTTCTTTCACACTTCCAGGCCTTATAGACGAATGGAAGCTCTCTACAACTATGGCAGGGGCTATCGCCAGTTCGACTTTCATCGGTATGCTCATTGGAGCGCTATCGTCAGGTTTCGTCGCGGATCTTCTGGGAAGAAAGATTTCTAACTTGGTTTACCTCTTATCAACAATAACCTTCACCTTCTTATTGGGGTTTGCAAGGTCACCAGAATTTTTCATGATTTTCAGAATACTGGCAGGTTTTGGTTATGGTGGTTTGATGCCATCTGTTAACGCCTATCTTTCTGAATTCACAACGTACCGAATAAGAGGAAGGTACCTGGTTCTCCTTGAAGCTAGTTGGGCAATAGGAAGTATAGCTATAGGGATCTTCTCGGTTCTAACCAGAGAATCTCTAGGCTGGAGATGGAGTTTCCTATCGTTTTTTGTAGCCTACGCACTCGTACCGGTATTCCTATCCCTACCAGAAACTCCTAAGTACGCATATATAAAGGGTGGAAAGAAAAAACTGGAGAGAGTTCTGGGAGTTGAAGTGAAAGAGAGCGTGGATGTTTCGCGAGAAAGGTATTCCGTTCTTTCGATACTCAAGAAAAAATACCTGAAAAGGACCGTGATGATATGGATATCCTGGTTCGTAGTAAGCTTCGTGTACTATGCCCTCTTCACATGGGCGCCAAAGATATTCGCATCACAGGGGATAAGCTCTGCAAGGTCCTTATGGTTCACGTTCTTCATGATGGTAGCGCAGCTTCCAGGATACCTTTCAGCAGCTTATTTCATAGAGAAAATTGGAAGAAAAAGATCCCTGACAATATATTTCATAGGTATGGGGATATCCACGCTGTTTTGGGGATACGTCTCGAGTACTTTCCTTCTCGTGACCATGGCTCTCATTCTATCCTTCTTCTGTCTGGGTGTTTGGGGACTTGTCTACGCTTACACTCCCGAGCTCTATCCCACACCTTTCAGAGGAACTGGAAATGGGTCAGCAGGTGTTATGGCAAGGATCGCTGGAATAATTGCTCCGTACTACACAGGTTATATGCTCAAGGTGGGAGCATCGCTACCTCATATCTTCCTATGGCTTTCTGTTATGTCCATCGTAGCAGGTATCGTGGTCATGGCACTCGGTATTGAAACTAAAGGTAAATACATTGATTGATTATTTGGGAACCACAATACTTCCAACTTGTTCACCCATTATTGCTTTTTTAAGGTTCCCTTCTTCGAAGAAATTCAAAACAACTATCGGAAGGGAGTATCTTCTGCATATAGCGAAAGCTTCCGTATCCATTATCTTTAAATTCCTCTTTATAGCCTCATCATAGGTTATCCTATCTATTTTTCTGGCGTTTGGATTCTTCCTTGGATCGCTGTCATATATTCCATCCACTTTTGTGGCCTTTATCAAAAGTTCCGCTCCCATCTCCACTGCCCTCAGCGCAGCGGCGGTATCCGTCGTGAAGAAGGGATTGCTCGTTCCCCCTGAGAATATAACCACGTATCCAGCATCAAAATAGAGCTCGATATCATCGTAGTGTATGGGTCTTATAGATGGAAGGGTCACAATCTGTGAGACAACAACCGTTTTCACATCGTTCTTCTCAAGAGAATCTTTCAAATAAAGAGCATTTATAACCGTTCCAAGCATACCTATGTGATCTGCTATAGTTCTTCTTAGATTTTTGAGCTCTTCCCCTCTGAATATGTTACCTGCCCCTATAACCATCCCAAGGGCGACACCATACCTTGAAACTTCCTTTATCTCAGAGACGAGATAAGAGATTTTCTCCTCTCTGAAACCCTTCTCTCCCTCACCACTCAATACCTCCCCACTCAATTTAATGAGGACTCTTTTGTACAAGAGTCATCCCCCCTGATTTAAAAAACAGGGTGAGCTTTTCAGCTCACCCTTCTTCTCCCAATTCGAATCTCACAAATCTTGAAACTCTAATGTTCTCTCCTGTTTTGGCTATTAGATCGTTTATTACATCCTTGACTTTCCTTTTATCATCGAATATATAATTCTGTTCATAAAGACAGTTCTCTTCAAAGAACTTTTCCAATTTTCCTTCTATGATCTTCTCCACAACGTTTTCTGGTTTCCCCGAATTCCTAAGCTGCTCTCTGTATATCTCTTTCTCTTTCTCTATAACCTCTTGAGGAACAGTTTCTCTGGAGATAAACCTTGGAGCCATGGCGGTGATGTGCTTTGCAAGGTTGTATGCAAGTTCTTTGAATTCATCCGTTCTTGCAACGAAATCCGTTTCACAGTTCAGTTCGACCATCGTTCCTACTCTGCCGTTGAAGTGAATGTAAGAAGCGATCCAGCCTTCCTTTGTCGCTCTTCCCGCTCTCTTGGCTGCAACCGCGGCACCTTTTTTCCTCAAAATCTCTATGGCTTTTTCTATGTCTCCTTCCGACTCTTCCAAGGCTTTCCTGCAATCCATGACACCTGCTCCTGTCATCTCTCTCAGTTTTTTGATCATATCCATCGTCACTTTCATATAATTTCCTCCTTTCAGTTTCGTGTTCATACCGGATCCTTTAGGATATTGTACACAAATTTTGTTAAAAGTCCACCTTAAAGTAATTGATGGGTATTATTTCACCATCTTCTTCCTTATCTTTTTCAAAATATTCATGCCCGCCCTCAGAAGAAGAATAATGTTTCTGATGTTTATTAAAACGAGAAGCGAAAATATTCCAACCTGTAGGATCATTGAAACGTAGAACCAAGGAAGAAGGTTCACAAAAGCGGAAAGAGACACCAAAAGGATGTTCGAAAAGATGAAAGAAAAAGGGTAATTAACAGGAAACAGTTTATGAGAGATGAAGGTTCTCAATACGAACATGAAAATGTAGGACACACCTGTCGCTATGGATGCACCGATTGCACCGTATTTTGGTACCAGAATGACGTTTCCTGTGAAGTTCAAAAGGGCTGTCAAGCCCGTTATCAGAGTATGAAACTCCGTTCTTCTCTTAAGAGAGATTCCTATACCGGTTACCGTGGAAATGGTCGTCATGACAGGTATCAGAACCAGGAATGGCATGACGACAGCAGATTCTCTGTAGCTGGGTGCCAGAATCATGACTATGATGAATCTCATAAGAGAGACTGAAACCGCTGCGAGACTCATAACTCCCACAACCATCTTTGATGCTTCAACGAACTTTTCCCTATCCACACCTCTCTCATACCATCTGAAAGCAATTGGCCACCAGAAATTCGAAAAGGCCCCTCTCAATATTCCTAAGGCAGACACCACTTTATAGCCTGCCGAGTAAATCCCAACTTCGTTGAAATCTGCCCATTTTCTAAGAGCGACTCTATCCATAGAACTCACGATCCAACTGAATATAACGTTAGGTATCAGTGGAAGGGAATATCTAAAAGCTCCTTTTATAATGCGTTCATCTAACTTGAAATCGAATTTCCAGTATTTTCTGTTCAAAAACGTTCCAAAGATTGAAGAAAATACGACGGACAGAAAGCTGGATAGAATGATTCCCTCGTAATTTCTCTTGAAAAAGATCAGGATGATTATAACCGATCCAGCATAAACACAGTTTTTGAGAAAAACGAGCAGTGAGTATGACAAACTTCTGTGCTCGGCTATAAGCATTATGTTGTTGAGGTTTTCAACGTTTGTAAGAAGCGATTGAAGTATCAGAAGCAGGATAAGGTAAGGTTTGTATTCTCTGAAGATGATCAGAGAAGCTGTCCTTCTTAGAAGCCACAGAATCAGAGAGAAAAAGAGTAAACTCAGAAGCGATATCACGAATACGTTGAACAAAACCTCCCTTTTCCTATCGGTAACCGGAAATTCCCTACTCAGGTAAGATCCCATAGCAAGACTCGCAACGCCGAAGAATATTCCCTGAGATAGGAAGTACATGGATGCTTTTCCCATATTTTCCGGGTCGACAAGCCATGTTGTTACAGGCACGGTGATGAATGATAGGAGCGATGAGAGGATAGGCCCCAGAGAGAAACCCAGGATTCTCTTTGATGCTCTTTCCAAACTTTCCACATCCATTTCAGCATCACTTCTCCTTTTCTATGAACGATACGAAATGCTCGTAAGCTCCTCTCAGTTTCCTCAAAAAGCTTTCTATTCTATTTGAGAAATCCTCCTCTTTCAGAACTTCCTCTAGATTAAAACTCATGGAGAGAAACGCTTTAAAAGGAACTCCTGAGAATCTTGTTTGAGGAAAGCCGTATTTTCTCCTCAGAAAAACTGCCATTTCATGAACTAAAGATGTCTCTTCACCAACCCATTCGGGCTTTTTAAGAAAAACGTGAACCCCGTCATCATCAATCAGTACGTCGTAAGAGGGGTTTTTATGTTTCAAGATGTCTAGAATCTTTTTGAAGTCATCAGAGGATACCTTCTTCGCGTATCCAAAGTATTCTTCGCTTTTTACACACTCTCTCAACAACTCCTTTTTTATCCATTCATCATCACCAAAAATGCTTAGAAATCTCGTTTTTATTGGAAGACGGAATATCCCGGCATCATGAGCAGTTACAGTTTCTTTGAACAAATCTTCAACAACTTCCTTCAGTACGTTAAGGTGAAAGCCCTCCGATCTGTAAATGGCTGAAGAGACCTTGAAAGGGTCTGAAAGGGATATGAAAATAATAATTCTCCCTTTCGCATTCACCATTAGGGATACCGGAAGGGATGACTCGGGGAGTACCCTCTCCAGAAAAACATGCCTGTGATAGGTATCGAGTTTATCTTCCAGACCCTTTAGAACGTTCAGAGATTTTTTGGAATCGATTCTATCCACATACTTCGCCAAAATTGTTCCCACATCATCGGGTCCTAATATCATTTCAAGATCACCACCGAGCTTTTTCCGTAGACTCTTCTCGCCTCTTCTACAAAATCCTTGTTGTGAAACTTTGATAGAACAAATAATACCCTCCTTTTAACCATGGGAAGGTCAACGTGACCGTCTGTGAAGATGATTTTCCCTTCAACCTTCAATTTACTCTCCACATAATTCACAGCAGGTTGAAGATCCGTTTCCCCTCCACCTATTATCTCAAAATCCTTCCAGTCCCCTTTTCTATACTTCATAACCATCTGAACACTTTTATCCACCTGTACTAACCAGAAATCTGTTTCCAGAACTTTCGCTATTTTCTCCACTTCTGATAGAAACTCACCTATCTCTTCTTCTATGATACTCCCACTTGTATCGAGAATAACGGCTATGTTTGGGAGGTATTCGTTCTTCCACCCTGGAAGGTGGTCGTATCTCCTATTCGGTCTGAAAAGAGTTGTGTACCTTTCACCGATGACGGACACTCCAACAAATCTTCTGAGAATGGTTTTCCAGTTCAATATGGGTCTTTTGAGAAGTATCTCGACATTTCTCTTAACGCCTGATGGAATTTCGGATTCATAGATGTTGAAAGCTCTCCCAATTTTATCTTTAGTAAGCTCCAATATCATCTCAACAGGCATCTCCGAGTCGTACAGTCCTTCATGTGAATCAACTTCTTCTCTAAGTTCAGAGACCGTTTCCACATCGAACCTTCCTTTCTTTTCAAATTCCTCAAGCATCCAAGCATGGTACACCTCGGCACTTTCTCCTATCATCCAAGCGGGAGGAACTGCAAACACCACATCGTTATCCGTTCCATGACCTTCTTCCACGAGGACGTTTAAAGGAACACCAAAAGCATCTAGCTCAGGAATGTATTGATTTATCGAAGCATCCATCGCAAGATCCCAAATCTTCTTGTCCCTGCTGTTTTTTGGCCTTATGAGAAAGTGTTGATTTATAACGTGCATGATTTCGTGTATTAACAACGCCTCTACCATCCTGATGTCTTTCTTCTCGAGTTTTTCCTTGTTGTAATACAAAACCAAATCTCCTTCCTTGGAGAAGGATAACTTCAGATTCCTGATTTTTTTATCGGGAATGAATTTCATTCCCATGAGAATGTAATGGTAGAATGGACTCTTCTTCCCTATGGAAAGAATGGCATCTTGAAGCTTCATTTTACTATATCCCTCAAGAATTTCTCAATTTCGGGATCTTGAGAAAGGTACTCCAAGACATTGTCGAAAATGTCTGATTTATCATCGTTCTTCGTGGAGGCATCGACTATGAACCTTAGAATCCCATAGAAGGACTCCTTGGGCATGTGCTGAGAGAGTTTTGACAGGTTTTTCGCTATTGTCTTTTCCCTTCCTTCTATTCTGGATCTATCCACTTTTGAGAAGAAGTCTATGATCCTTAAGACTAGAGAATTTATGAGATGAAGATCTTTCGGTACGTTCACATCTCCATTGAACAGAACGGTATCGACAGACGGTATCTGTGAACCTTTCAAATACGTATCGTAGAAAGCTTTCGCAGCTTCTGGACCAACTATTCCTGCAGCAAGTATATATCCGTACTTTTTCCTCTCATCCTCCGATAAAATTCTCAGGACATTGGAAAGCTTATACCAACTTCTTGGACTCGGTTTTAAAGTGGTCTTTAGAGACATTGAATATTCACTGAATAAAAACTCTGGGTACTTTCTTATGAACTCTATTACCTCATCCGCTACTTTCATTCTCTCTGCCCATTCGACCCACTCTCTGGGATCAGGAGACACCTCTATTATGAAAAATCTCGATATGAAAGCTGGATCCGTTATTAAATCCGCCTGGTCGTACTCCTCATCTGGTGGATTCATCGCAGCCATTATCCATGTCCCTTCAGGAAGAACATGATTGTGAATCCTTTTATCTATTATGAGCTGCATGATGGCGTTCCTTATGGATCTGTGAGCCCTGTTTATCTCGTCCAGAAATATTATCACCCTTCCATCTTCAGGCCACCAATCCGGTTTCAAGAAGATGGTCCTGTCTTCTCCCCTGGATGGCAACCCTATGAGGTCACCAGGTTCCATCTGAGAGAGTATGAGTATTATGAGCCTTCTCCCAGTCTCATTCGCTATTTCCCTTGCTATATCCGTCTTTCCCACACCAAAATGTCCTATCAGGAGAGGCACTTCTCCAGCTTCCATTATCTTTCTCACAAGGTACTTCGCTTCAGAGACGTTCATGCCTTCTACCTCCGTTTCTATATTAAATCACCTTTATGGTCTTCATACCACCTGGATTGATCCAGGTCATGACTGTTCCACCTTTAACCTCCAGATTCTTCAAATGTTTTTCAAGAGAGTTGACCTCCTCTGCCTTTTCAAAAAACCAGGATGGTTCTAAAGATACTCTCCCACCATTGTAGGAGTAATCGACCAACCTTACTATCACCCCATCGCCATCTTCTGCCATTTTTACGGTAGTAACGTAGGCACCATCAACTTTGAGGAAACTCCTAACTTCCTTCGCAAGCTTTATCTCCATCGGTATGAGAGGAAGATTCAACTTCAAGGATTCCTCTATAACTCCTCCCCTCCAATCACCATCATGGATATAGATTGAATATATGAATTCTTGTTTTCCAACATCAGCCTCAGGATAAGGATAAACAGGAGATCTCAACAGCGAAAGCTTCATAACACTCCCTTCAACTGAATGACCGTATTTGGAATCATTGAGAACTGCAACTCCCCATATACCATTCGAAAGATCCATCCATTTGTGAGCAGGTACTTCAAATTTTGCCATCTCCCATGATGTGTTACGAGCGGTGGGACGCTGGATAACACCGTACGGTATATCAAAACTTGCCCATCTCGATCTCAGATTCACAGGGAAGAGTACCCTTAGGATCTTCCTTCTTTCCCTCCAATCCACCTTGGTTATGAAATCTATTCTCCTCGATCTGGATCTTATTACCATGAACTGCTCTATCCTGCTATTATTGTATGTTCCCGTCAGTCTGTAAATGACGACGTGAGGGCCTGAGCTCATTAGCTCAATGTTTTCAAAAACAATCCGCTCACACGATCTTTCAACATCGTATTGAACATCCCACGCATCCCAATTTCTTGGCACATCGTCACAGATAACCAGAACGTTCCCTTCTCCACTGAAGACGTCTCTATCTCTATATTTGATATTCACACTTCCATTCTCATTTATTCTAATTTTGTAGAACTCGTTCTCAACGATGTTGTCCATCACTTTCAAATCGCTCTCCGGTATCAAAACACTTTCGGTTGTGTCGAAAACACTCACGGAGAATGGGTTCAGAATGATATCAGGATCTCTGAAAATAACCTTGTTCTCGAAAATATCCTGAGCCGGTATTATCTTTCCCATGATTTTCAAAGATTTGAAAACAGGACTTTCCAATATCAAATCCAATTCCACAGGGAACGGATGGGGATTGAAAACGACCAGTTTTCCAGAACCTTCTTCCGCCTTCGCCAGCACCTTTATTCCTTTTTCAATCAGTCTTTGAGATTTCTCAACAATCATTTTGAGCTCGTTGATGGCGACATCGTACACCTCCTTTATGCTTGATCCAGGGAGGATATCGTGAAATTGATTTTTCAAGAGCATCTTCCACATCCTCTCTATTTCATCTCTGGGATAGCTCAATCCCTCCAGAACCTTTTCCATGGTCAGAACGAGTTCTAACGTGTACAGTGCGAACTCCGCTTTTCTGTTGTACTTCTTAATATCAGAGAGAGTAGTGTAAGTTCCCCTGTGAAGTTCCAAATATAGCTCATCGTCCCATGCAGGAAGATCGTTCATGGAAAGGAAATCATCTTCTGGATCTTTCATGATTATTTCCGGTATTTTTGGAAATCCCTTCAAAACATCGTATGCTTTGATCATCTCTTCTGTGGGCCCTCCACCACCATCTCCGTAACCGAATATCAGCACACTGAAAGGTTTTTTCGATTTTTTGCTGTGCCATTCCCATTGCTTGACGATCTCTTCAACAGAGAGTTTGTTCGTATATCCAAGAGTGTTTATTGCCTTTATCTCTGTTCCATCATCACCAATCCATAAGAACTGCTCGTGAGGAAAATCGTTGAGCTCGTTCCACGTGAGCTTCGTGGTGAGGAAGAATTCTACATCCGCAGATTTCATGATCTTGGGCAGAGTCCAGGGATATCCAAAAGTGTCTGGAAACCATGCTATTTTTATATCTTTACCATATTCCTTCAAGAAGAATCTTTTCCCGTAGAGGAACTGTCTCACCAGTGATTCGCCAGATGGTATGTTGCAATCACTCTCCACCCATGTGCCACCTATCGGAATCCATCTTCCCTCATCCACAAATCTTTTGATTTTGCTGTACAAAAACGGATCCATCTCTTTGATATCCTCATACATTTGAGCAGAGCTCTGAACGTAGACAAAATTTTTGAATCTTTCCAGGAAATTGACCATAGTTGAGAATGTCCTGAGGATCTTTCTCCTGGTTTCTTCAAAAGGCCACAGCCAGGCGTAATCTATGTGTGAATGACCAAATACCACCATTTTCCCATAGTTTGGGAACAATTCTTTCAATTTTCTCAACCTCTTAAGTAGCTCTTCTCCTCCTCTCAATAGAACTTTGCGATACTCTTCAGGAAGTGGTATCGGCTGATTATCTGGAGGAGAAGACCAAAGATTCTTGAAAATCTTTGAAAGAGTAGGATTTTCATAAGTGTTTCTGAAGTATACATCTATAGAGGAAGGAAGCCTTACGCTGTAAAAGTATTCCTCGATCAGTCTTTCTAGTTCATGTACAAGATCTTTATCGTCGCACGTTGCATAAAAGGCTATAAGATTCTTTAGTAGAATGCAGAGCTTCTCGATCTCCAGGTCCTTAACTATCAAGTCTGCCTTTTCGAATTTGGGATTTCGAATGGGTGTGCCGGATAAACCCCTCGGAACGACTTCAGCTTCCACTATGTATTTCTCATTTCTCGAGGGAAGGAAAACGAGTCTATGATGCTCGTTCAAAGCCGTGTAATCTTTCCCATTCAACTTCACCAAGGATTCTCCCCCGAACCACAAATCCAGGTATACACCACCCTCTGGAAGATCCTTCGAGAGAACGATTTCTCTTGAGAATCTAACAGGGAACCTGGTGGAATCCCAGGTGAACCCCACATCCACTTTCCTGGTGAGAGAATTATCCGAGAAATTCCATCCATCCAACTTTTCCCTGTGAATCACGATCCATTGAACTATTTCATCCAGTTTCTTCTCATATATTCTCACTTTTTCTTTTCTTGAGAGCATCTTCGGGCATACCTCCTTTTCAAATCTACAAGTTAGATATTACCATCTTTCCTCGCTGTTAGGAAACCTTCTATAGGTGATAGAATCCTTACGGGGGTGATAACATAAAGAAGCTTTTGATGTTTCTGCTCCTTGTATCAACCCTCATGTTCCCATTCAGAATCGTCAGCACTTCTAGGATGGACATAATCTATCAAGATGGTCTGGAAAGGCAAGCTTTCGAACTCATGAAGAACGGTGAAAACATTATGAAAAGAGTTGAAGGCCTCCTAGGGATAAAACTAAAAGATAGACTGAAGGTATATATCGTCAGAAATGGTGATATAGCCAACGCTTACGCCGATCCCTTGGACAACGTTATCGTCATATACCCTAACGATCTTCAACCGGAAGATTTCATACCATCTTACAACAACTGGGTAGATTACGTCTTCTCTCATGAATATACCCACATTCTGCTTGGAAGAAACTATGAGAGATGGTTGAATGTCTTCAGGATCTTCGGGGATGTGGTGCCCCCAGCGATCCACAATCAACACGTTCCCATGTACCTTCATGAGGGGCTGGCGATAGAAGTGGAAACGAAATTGAATAGAGGAAGGTTGGAAGATCCCATCTTCAATATGATCATAGAAGATATCAGAAAGCAAAAAATAGATCTTAAATATGGTGGAGCAACAACGCACGTTTACATACCAGGTGGGAATCCTTACGTCCTCGGATCTTCTTTTCTGTCATTCGTAGAGAGGGAATTCGATTGGGAGACCATCAAAAGGATCATTCACAACATTAGAGAACCTTTTACCAGATTCTCAGAAGCTGTGGAAAAAGCCTGCAAGAAAGATTTCAGGGATTTGACGAAAAGATGGTTGAAGCATACCCCAGCTACACACTTCGAAGAATTTATAAAAGTGGATGGAAACGTGAGGAAACCCATATTCGATTCTGGAAAAGTTTATTTTATGCTGAAAGACGATTTTGGAAGGAGTGGCATATACACTTTTGATGGTGAAAACGCGAACCCCGTGATTCTGGAACCTTCCATTGTGGATTTCTCTGTTAAGGATGGCAAATTGGTTTTCATAAAACGTCTGAGTACACCCGAAGGTTATGTAAACCACGTTTTCACGAAGGAAAAGAATATGGTGGGTAAAAACTTCGTATCCGTGGACTGGTATGGTGACAGGTTGATTGGTGTGAAGCAACTCAAGAATGGTTTGAGAAATGTGGTCATTTTCCATAATGGTAGGGAAGAGACGATACTGGAAGGGAGCGAATCTTTCGTACCGCTCCAGGTTACATCGGATGGTGAGGACGCTGCGCTACTTGCCAAATCGAAGGGAGCTGTTGACATATTCCTTCTAAAAGATGGAAAGATCTACAATCTAACCAACGACAAATTCACTGAGGCTTTCCCTCTTCTGAGGAATGGTGCCCTTACCTTCTCAAAAGAAATAAACGGAGAAACACACATTTTTAAAATCGATCTAGCCACCGGAGAGATAGAGGAGTTCGGAGAAGGGGTTGAGGCAACGATATATGGAAAAACGATCCTGAAGACGATTTTCAAAAATGGAAGGTACCGTCTATTCATCAATAAAAAGTCAAAACGCGTTGGCAAAGTTGCTCTGCACGAAACCGTCGTTGATACCGTCTCAGACCATGGAGTTTCTCTGAGGGGGGTGAAAACGCACATTCCTGTTGTTCCAAGACTTTCTCTTCCGATACCTGGATGGTTTCTAACCGCTTTTTGGGATGATCTTCTAAGAGATGTCTTCATATCAGGCAGCTTCATAACGGATAAAGAAAAGGGATTGTACATCGTATATCAACATCTGCAGAACACACCGGCATCTCTCTCAGTTCTAAAAACAAGTGAGGATTTGCTGTTCTCAGGGATCGTTTACTTTCCAACAAGATTGAAAACGAAACAGATGTGGTTTTCCATAGGAGCGTCTTATAAAGATGCGTTTTCTCTTTTTACATCCTTAGATGTTGGGAAAGCTGGTGGAAGAAGACATTACACATCGTTTCCCGAATTGAGGCTTATTGTCTCATCGGAACCAGGTGTTTCGCTCGGGGAAGGTTTTTTAATTGGAAAATCCTTGAACTTCTTGGAAGTTGATCTATCTGACTCCCCCAGTTTAGAGTTTTTAAACGTAACTCCTTTCCTCGATCTTGGATGGGGTTTCAGCGATGGTTGGATGCTTCTAGATGCTTTGGACATGACCTTTTCAGTGAAGTTTGGCGTGAAGGACACACACTTTGAAGGTGGTTTCAGACTGAATACGGTTGTATCTTACAACTTCAACATACCACTGAACTTCAGGATCGGAATAGGAAAAAAAGGAGTGTATTTTAAATTGGATATAGGAAATCTCGGATTGCCTTTCTCCCATACTATGCTGCCATTGCTGAAATAGCTTGAATCATTTCAGAAACTTCCTCCATGTTTTGTATGGAGTTGCTTTTATGCCATTTTTCACAACATCAAAAGTGAAGGCAGTTGGCCCTAGATTGTCATCTATTTTGATGGTCTCATCACCGATACTGACAGTCACACCTGGATAACACGCATCACTTGCAACTATCAACGCGTTCTTTCTGAGTTGCTTTTCTCTCCTTGATATGTTCAAAGCTTCCAACGTTTTCCTTCTCTTTTCCATTCTCTCGTAAAGCGTTTTCTTTTTGTTCTCTATGTTTATCAATATCAGCGATATCTCCTTGTTCTCAGAATCAGAAACGTTATCGAGCATCATCTTGAATTTCCTTTGAAGTGTCGATAGACTAGTTAATTCCCTCACAAGTTCCATCAATTCATGACTTATCTCATAATACTGCTTTTGTGTTTCAAAGTCCACACCAGCTTCCACCACTGTTTTGGCACCGCTCATGTTCCCCAACACCCTCGCTTTTATACTCTTCCCCGCTGATACCTTCCCACCAACTATCAAACCTTTTCCAAAGACTGCCACATCCTTCTTTGCAACAGCGTGGCAATTCATCATGTACTCCCCTACTTCTATCGATCCCTCAGATGCAACGAATGTCTCACTCAAAAACTTCGCTGATACATCTCCCCCCGATATTATCTTCCCTCTCTTCCTGCCAAAAACCCCTTTCCTTATCACAACTGATCCCTTCGCCTCTATGTGGAATCCCCCACTCACTATCCCATCTATTATTACGTCTTTCCCTGATATTACTTTAAAATTCCCATCTATGTTCCCTCTTATCCATACACTTCCTGGAAAGTCTATGTTCCCAACGCTATAATCAAGATCTCCATTCACCACAAATATTTCTTTAACATTTACCTTCCCATCATTTGATACGTAAGGTTGTCCTTCAACCATCGATATTATGAATTTTCCATCTTCACTGAGTTTTACATTCTTTCCTACAAGTTCGTGTAACGCTATGTCTTTCCCCTTCTTCGACGGTATTTCCCTTCCAAAAACATCCCTGCCAGGTTTCCCATCAACTGCCGGCTTTTTCTCAACTAGCACATCTCCCTTCCTGCATATGTATATCTTCCTCCTTGCTACTGGATCCACCCTGTTCTTGTCAAAAGTGGAAAGTTCCATGATACCATCTTTTGGGAATTTATACTCAACCTTCGCATCGACTGGCTCTGTAGGATGTATTCCCCTTGCTACCATCACAGGTTTGAATATCACTTCCTCTTTTATCATCCTCTCTATCTCATCCTCCATTATCCCAAAAACCACTCCTTCATCGTGTAGAACTTCCATGATTTCTTCAAAACGAGGCATTTTCCTTTCTATCCCAGGTATTATCGTTGCATACACCTCCATGCCGTCTTCCGATATCTTCACGTTTATCTTGGGATGGGCATGTTTCTCAAGTAGTTCTTCCATCATTTCTTCCTCTGGTAAATACTCTTCCTTTATATCCAGTATGTTTATCTCTCTCACTTCCATCTCCTCAATTGGTGTAATCTTCGCGATCAGACCTTTCTCGGAATCGAAAGTGATATCAACATGTATCACGTTGTACCATGTTACTCCATATTTATTCTCTATCTCTCTGAGCAACTCTTCAAGGTTCTTACCTTTTATCTCCTCCATGAGGACGGCGAACCCCCTCTTTGATCATAAATTTAACATCTTTTGATTTACATTCATGTCAGAGCGTTATCCTATATATTATAATATCATCACTTTTAGTAAGATAAACAAATAGCACCTATTTTATAAGCATATTAGTATGTTAAATTAAATAATTTGACATGGAATCCAAGAAGATATATAATCTATTTCGATATATCGAAGTAGATATATAGGGGGTGAAGCTCATCAAGAGCAGTTTTCTCAAACTCATGATACTTCAGTATATACGAAAGCACGAGAAACTAACCGGTTATGAGTTCATGAAATTCTGTAGGGAAAAAGGATTAAGAGTGTCTCCAGGAACGATTTATCCTCATTTGAAGGATCTTTCAGATAGAAAAATACTCACGGTTGTAAACGAAGGAAGGAAGAAGTATTACATCCTTACAAAAAAAGGAAAAAAGACGTTGGAAGAATTGGAAAGCAGGAAAGAAGAGATCAAGAAACTCGTTTCGAAACTTGGAATAATGTGGGAAACTGATGTGAACATCCCACGAACCGTTTTACAGGCTCTCCGAAAATTCCTGACGGACCTTCACAACTTTGATTGGAACAGAGGAAACGTGAGAGTCCTTCTAAAGGATATTGAGGAACTCGCTGAAACTCTGAGGAGGTGGAAGAATGAAAGTGATAGAGGTTCGTGATCTAAAGAAGTATTACGGAAAGGTAAAAGCGGTCGATGGTATCTCGTTCCATGTCGAGAAAGGAGAGTTTTTCGGCTTCCTTGGTCCAAACGGTGCGGGCAAGAGCACAACCATAAGAGTCCTCACGACACTTGCCAAGCCCACCTCCGGCGAGGTTAGAGTCGCTGGTTTCGACGTTGTCAAAGAAGATGAAGAAGTTAGAAAAAGGATTGGCCTCGTCTCGGATAGACTCATACTTTACGATAGATTGACCGTGATGGAAAATTTGAGATTTTTCTCAAGGTTATACGGTCTTGATGAAAGCACAATCAAGAAGAGGGCAAGAGAACTTTTAGAACTTCTCGATATGTGGGAGTGGAAGGACACACCCATTTCAAAACTCAGTACCGGTATGAAACAGAAAGTGAACCTTGTAAGAGCTCTCATCCCAAACCCACAGATTCTCTTCTTGGACGAGCCAACCCTTGGGCTAGATCCGCATACCACCAGAAAGATCAGGGATTTCATAAAGGAGCTCAACAGAAAAGGAACGACAATAATTCTAACAACCCACATGCTTCATGAAGCGGAGATTCTTTGTGATAGGGTTGCCATCATAAATCATGGAAAGATAGTTGCTATAGATACACCAAGGAATCTGAAGCATCTTTTCAGGGAAAAAGAGATCGTGGAACTCGAGCTTTTGAACCCAACAGACATTTCCAATCTCGATGGAGTTGTTAAAGTACTGGAAAACACAGGAGATTACTACAAAGTGGAAGTATCTGATATAAACACCTTCTTGTCGATATTGTCTTCAAAGAAAGTGAAATTGAAATCTATAAGGACACACGAACCCAGTCTTGAGGAGATATTCGTAAAGATCACGGAGGTGGGATCATGAAAGCTATGTGGCAAATCGCTATGAAGGATCTGAAGTACCTTGCAAGAAGCAGAACAGCTTTCATCGCTTTTCTTTTGATGCCTATACTCACAATGCTCATGGTGGGTTACATATTTCCAAAGATGCCATCCAAGATAACTGGAAAAATCGGGGTTCTTTCCTTTGACCCATTATTTGAAAGAACAGTTCCTAAAAGCAAGGAAATGATCTTCTATAAGGATAGAGACGAGCTCATAAAGGCTCTAGCGAGAAATGAAATAATAGTCGCTGTTATAGTACCTAAGGGATTCATGGCAAGTACCCTTGCGGGGAAAGCAACCCTTGAGGTCATACCAAATCCTTCAAATCCTCAGATGGCCGTATCGATCGCCCAGATGATAGCAGGCTCCATGGGAAATGCGAGTTTTTCCAAGAAAATTTCGGTCAAGCTCATAAATGTTGATGGGGGAAAGTTCAATTACTACGATTTCATGGCTCCTGGCATGATGGCTATGATTGCCATTTTGAGCGTTGCAACAGGCCTTGCGTCTTCCATAACTAGGGAAAGAGAGCTTGGTACCCTCGATGGTCTGATGGTAACTCCAGTGAAAAGAGGATACATAGTCTCTGGAAAGATAATAGCTCAGACGATAAGAGGGTTGATACAAGCTCTTTTGATACTTCTCGTATCTTTTCTTCTTTTCGACGTCACGATACAGGGCTCTTTAGTGCTCACCATATTTCTTCTCGTACTTGGAACCTTCAGTTTCATAGGAATAGGAATAATAGTGACAGCTGGAATAAGAG
>Ga0209410_1000541_pt1 | contig 17631 bp, 11 predicted proteins | sample Mar14436cmmetaG_FD_184135 | JGI IMG/M metagenome (GOLD analysis project Ga0209410, IMG submission 184135) | Marine hydrothermal vent microbial communities from Guaymas Basin, Gulf of California to study Microbial Dark Matter (Phase II) - Marker... ... | reverse complement strand
TGATGAATTAACGGAAAAGCTAGGTATTAAAATAGCTTGGAGTAAGTTTGGATTTGAATCTGCCGGAACTTTTGAGGGTGCTCGTTTGTTTGATGCATCATACTACTGTGTAACTAACAAGAATATAGGCATCTCTATTCATTTCATTGTTGTAAGTAATCCAAAGGAGTTTTATATTAATCATCTAAGCTCAAAGTTTTATCCTCCATTAAGTTCATTCCAAAAAAACAAAAGAAATGAAGTAATCTTCTACGAAAGGATTAATCCTAAGACTAAATGGACGATGAAATCGGCCGAAGTACTTTTCTTTGGCAAAGAGATAATTGTAAATGTCTATTTTCTTAATAGTACACAGCTAAGACTTTCTGAGAAAGTTGCAGAGATTGTATGGTCACATTATAAGAATGTTTTTCTGGTTGAGAAAAAACCAGAAGAGAAAAAATTTTCCGTTGAATTTACTATTACACCAGATATTCCTACAGTAAATAATGAAATTGTTTTTACGGCTGTTGTGCCGGGTAGTGTATCTGAGTATAGATGGTATCTAGATGGTAAATATGTTACTGGTGGTGCTAAAGTCTGGCAGTGGAAATGGCTTAAACCTACTGTGGGCGAGCACATGGTTAAGCTTGTGGTAAAGGATAAGGATGGTAATACTGCCTCGTATATGAAAAAATTCGAGGTTATCCAGACTGGAGTGCTCGCTAGATCAAAATATCTTGGTGCTGTCGTAGACAAAGATACTATTATACCAATAGAAGTGGTTGTTAATGGTAGTGTAGATGTTATATTGACCGATGGTAAGTTGCAGCACAAATATCATCTAGAAAAAGGTACGACGACGATAAACTATAGGCTGGATCCTAACGCTTTGGGCTTGTCTGAGGAGCAACTTTTAAAGAAAGGTAACTTGAGGATATGGGTTAGGGCTCTATACCCCAGTGGTACGGAGGAATATTATCTAGATTTTAAACTCTATAGGAAACCTTTGTTACTTATTCATGGATTATGGTCTAGTGCTACAACATGGAAGAAGATGGTAATATGGCTTAAAGGAGCAGGGTTTAAGGTGTATATACTTGACTATAAGAAGGCTAATGCAGCCGACCCACGATATATTGCTAGAACATATCTGGTCAACATGATGAAGAAAATTAAGAATGACTATGAGGAGTCAGAAATAGCCATAAACAGTATAGATATAGTGGCTCATAGTATGGGTGGTATAGTCTCTCGATTCTATATACAGTGCATAAAAAATAAGTTTAAGGCATTGAATGTCTCAAGGCTAATATCTATCGGTACACCTCACCTAGGGTCGCCCGAGCCGCAACATTATCATGATTGGATTCATGGGAAGGGTGCTAGGAAGATAGTTGCACCAATAATAAACTTTATTCAAAAGCATGAATCTGAGGGGGGTCTTGGAAAAGACGGCCCGGCTCTGCGGGAGCTGAAGCCAAATAGTGATACGTTAAAGATGATAAATTCTCGTCCGTTGAACGTTAAACTCTATGCTATTGTAGGTATAAATAATTGGCTTGGATGGTACGGTGTAAGCTACACGAAGAATGGTGATAGTATAGTAGAGATAAAGAGTCAGAAGTATCGTGCAGACGAGGTATATTATGTGTGGGAATGGCATCTTTCTGAAACGGGAAGCTATCAGGTTTTTGAGATCATTAAAGATATTCTAAAGGAGAAACCTGTGCCATCGATGTATAAGTCTTATACCTCTGTCGCCTACTCTATAAGGGTTATCTCAGTACACTCTACAAGTGATAAGCTTGCACTCGGTTTTCATAAGCAGTGGGAGGTTTCAGGGTTTAAGCCTGAGCAGGGAGTAAAGATAAAGGATGGTATGGAGATTACTGAGGGCGTCTTAAGGAATTCAACAGGTAAAAAGTTGGGAAGTTACAACGTTATATCTATAGGTTCTAAGCTTGGTTCGAATCCTAAAAATGGGGATAACGCGTACGTTGTCTTAGAGGTAAGGAATCTTGTGAAAGAGCTTATAGGTAAGGTAGCTATAAGGGTAAAGTATCCTGGTGGTGGGTTATATGCTCCGAGACTATTAATACTTTCTCCTTCAACTTTCTATGTTTTTCCAGGCTCAGAAATATATATTAGTCATAAGGGACCGCTCAACATTGTTACCGATACTTCATGTATTAGAAGCCATGATCCTGAAGTCGTTATAAGGGTTTTCGAGAACAAGAGCGTCGAAATAATATCCTTAGAAGGTGAACTTGATGTATGGGGTTCGGGCAAAGGTTCAACAACTATATCTAAGGGCCAAAAGGTGGTTGTTTCAACCAATGGACAACTAAGTAAGCCTACAAACATTGACACTACAAAAATCGAGAGATGGTGGCCAGCCGAAAACGGAGGAATAATAGATATAATATTAGGAATTATTCAAGCGCTTATAAGCTTCATAAAAAGTATCGTATCACAAATAGTTAGGATATTCTTCAGTAAATAATAAATTTTTTAATTTTTTGTTTTAGTGTCTGTCTGAGATTATGCTTATACAGGTTTTTAAAGGATTTATCTGGATGGTCTTATCAGTTATTTCGGCTTTGGGTGCTAGACTGTTAAAAGTCTCTGTTTTTAGGATGGCTGGTTAATGTCACTGGCTGGTTCAAAACGACAATGGAACATGTAGCTTTTTAACTTATTAGGCCATTATTAACATATAGTTCTCGAGTAGGGGATGTGTTTTGTTTGATAGAGGTGTGCTTGAGAGAGTCTATGGGATAGCTGATTGGAAGGATGATCCGTGGACACATGAAGGCAGAGAGAGGTATTTAAAGGCTATTAGGAAGTTCAGAGATCTGTTTAAACATCCTTGGCTAGCTGGACTACTTCACAGTAGTCTATCTGTAGTGGATTTGGGTGCTGGTAGGGGTATTGGTGGTGTTGCACTTGTGGATGTACTTGAGGAAAAGGGTGTTAAGACAAGGCTTGTAATGGTCGATTTGCGTAGGGATGCTGTAAAGGATGCTTTGCGTTTCGCTAGAGAGGAGGGCGTGGATGCTGAAGCGTATGTTATGGATGCCTTGGAGGTGTACAAGCTTGGTAAGTATGATATAGTCCTAATGTATGGTGCGATCCTTGCGCACTTTGATGAGTGGAGCTTGCCAAGACTTTTTGCCTCCGCGGCCGAGGCTCTAAAGGATAATGGTGTGATCGTTATAGAGGAAATGGACAGGGTAAACGCTTTATTCAGAGGAGGATTCAAAGAGATAATTGTCGAGAATACCGATCCAGAAAAGCTTAGTCTATCGGTTCATGTCAGATACGATCCTGTAACGGGATCATACTATAGAATGTTTACTCGATTGAGAGACTTTGAAACTGTTACAGTGCCGATAAACTTTAGGAGTATAGCGCATATAGCCTCGACTTTATGGCTCTTTACTAAAGATGTTGATATTATACCTGCCGGAATGGGTCAATTGTACTTCATATTGGGCAAAGAGCCTCGGAAGGCGATTGGTCCATTGGATCTGGGGGAGGATCCGATGGTAGTTAAACGGGGGCTGTGGGTTAAAGAATAGATAAGAGGGTGTTATAGCAGTATAACTACGCGTCATGTTCAAATATGTTGATATTAACACCGAGATTGAGTCTTAGGTTGTCGAGAAAATGTCCCCGTGAGAGAAGGATAGCCAAGAGATAAGTTATACATTAAAAGATAAAGAAGGACTTTATGGGTTAAAGATACGGTCAGTGTGAATCCTGTACCAGTCGGTTTTTCGGGAAGATGATCACCTAGATTTAAAAGTCTCTTATAGCCTTATAACCATGCTTAACCGTGGTTCTGCTGGTGTGACTATGTCTGGAAGTGAATTGTTTAATAAGCTGAGAGAGGATTTCTCTATTCTGCGGGGGAACCTTCTAGTATTGGTGGTTAGCTGGATATTCCTTTACTTCGCCGGCTCGATGGTGTATCCGTATGAAACACTGTACTTGCAGGCTCTCGGAGCATCCCCTTTCACGATAGGCCTTACAGGTTCTCTTGGGACTGCATTACTCTGTTTCTCTAGGATACCCGGCGCCTATATAGCCGACAGATATGGGAGAAGGAAGATCATCGTCACTATGACCTATGGAGCAGCTCTCTCATACGTTTTGCTTGCCGTGGCACCAGATTGGAGGTTTGCTACACTAGGGATCGCTATATACAACCTCTGTCTGATCTACCAGCCGGCACTTCAGGCTATAACCGCGGACTCTATACCCCCAGAGAAGAGGGGGATGGGATACGCGCTAGCCAACGTAGTGCCATCTGCGCCGGCAGTCCTAGCCCCGCTGGCGGTCAGGTTCTTGGTTGAGCAGTACGGGTTCATGATGGGGGTCAGGATCACCTACTGGCTAGTGATGCTACTAAGCCTAACGGCGGCCGTCGTCAGGACCTTATGGCTTGAAGAGACTTTGAAGACAAGCGCAAAGCCTGGAAGACTCTCGTCGGAGTTCAAGAGGTCCGTGATTGAGGTCTTCGCAGCACTCAAGGGAATGTCTAAACCGCTAGCTGTTCTAACTCTGATTATGTTGATAAGCTCATTCGAGGAGCCTATGTTTCATTCCTTTATGTCTCTCTATGCTGTGGATGTGGCGGGAATAAGCAAGCCCGATTGGGCGTTGCTAAATGTGATCTACTTGGTTGTACCGTTGGTGGCTGGGATACCCTTAGGGAGGCTTGTCGATATAGTGGGGAGGAAGAAGGCCTTGTTGGCTGCTTATGCTCTCTGGATACCTTCTACGGCATATTTCGTCTATTGTAGGAACCTTATTGGGATGGCGTTAGTATTTGTTGTTTTCACGCTGGGTGCATCCTTATTCATGCCAGCTTACCAGGCCTTGTTGGCAGACCTAACGCCTAGGGAGATGCGAGGCAGGGTAATGGGAGTAGTGGGGACGCTTAACCTGCTCGTCATGATTCCTGCTTCGGCTTTAGGAGGTCTACTTTATGAGATGAAGCCTGCTAGTCCTTTCTTGCTCTGTGTGGTTTTGGGAATGGTCTGTATGGTGCTAATAGTTCTACTGATAAAGGAGCCTGTGAGAAGGGAGGTCTAGGTCAACAAGCGAAATACTTCTCTGATCTATGAGGAAGTATTGTTATGCTATAGGCGTTCTACCGCTGTAATGTTGTTATTGATAGGAGTGAGACTGCCCAGTTAATATTTTTGAGGTTTGCTTATAGGCTGTAACGGTAGTATCATAGTCTGTATGCTAGCACAGCCCGCTAAGCCAAAAACCCGACAATACAAAAATCCAAAAACCACAAAAAGAACAAAACACTAACTGGACAGTCTCTGATAGTGAGTAAAATTTATAAATGTAAACCTATATAGGTTTACTGGTGTTTATTATGGTTGATAAGTGTTGTGAGCTGAAGATTTGGCCTGCATCATATGTGGGAATACCTTCTCTGTTGTTGTCTGCAGCTCTGATACTGTTTACCTTTTCGCTTATGTTTCAAATTTATGAGGGTACTTCCGAACACGTTGCTTTCTGGTTTCCTCTTGCTGGTATAGTATTGGCGCTTTTCTCTATTGGAAGAGATGTCACTATTACGGATGGTAAAATAGTGTTGTCTTATGGATATCCTATACCGGCTTTCAAGCTAGTAATTAATGATGTTGTACAAGTAGTCGATGTTAATAACCTGGAAAGGGGTAGGTTATTCAAATACTTTAAATCTCAGCTTATCTTAATCACAGTTGTAATTATCTATCCTCTTCTCTATATTTTAGTCAAGGGTTCCCTTCCTCCTATACAGTATTTAACATTTTTCTCATTGCCTATATTCGTAGGGTTAGCTCTAATATCCTATTTTATGATGACTACGAATAGTTATAGGAAGTTTATTAAATACGCTGGCTGGATTATGAGCGGTGTATGCTTGGTTATGGATTTCCTAATAGGATACTATTATCGTCAGCTTTTCGGTAGATCTGTGACGGCTGACATGCATGCTTTAATACCGCTCATGATTGGCCAGGTTCTTGCTATAACATTTTTTGTTGTTGTCACTGTTTTCAGGAGACATGTTATTGTATTGGAGGATTCTAGAGGAAAGTATTATGCTGTTATTGCAACGACAGAGGAGTATGCTAGACAGTTTATAGGCTTGGTTGTGAGGAGGGTTATGGCTCATGCTTAAACTGCCGCTTAGAATGGAGGAAGTACTGATCATGTTTTCAGGTCAAGGCCTGAGAGAGGTTGATATAGCTGAGAAGCTCGGCGTGTCTCGGCAGGCAGTCAACAAGTCTCTAAGGGAAGCTCGCGCAAGGCTGACACGAATATTTCTAGAGCTTGCAGAGGTCTTGAACTCTGATATAGTTCGGATCAATGTGGAGAAGGGCTGTATGGTTCTAAGGAATAGGCAGAGGGGTGTGAAAATATATGTGTTGTATGTCTCTGGGAAAGGTCCTCAGATACTATTGTCAAAGGATTTCGGTCACCTAAATGTTAACAGAGTGTACTATGAGAGAATGATAGAGGAGGCTGTGAAGTGGGGTTTGCTTAGTCCTAGAGTAAAGGAGCTGGGTCTCAGAGAGGCTTTGGAAAAGCTTGTAGCGAAGATGGAGGAGTAGCTTTTTATACGATGAGAGCTAGTGAACTAACAGGGTTTAGCTTTGAAAATTTCTCATGATAAGTGTAGGGAATTTGCCGAAGCAATTAAGGAGCTAGACATACCCTATGACGACTTTGCCTCACCAAAATACTATCCTCCAAAAGGAGAGCCTGAGGAAAAAGTAGCAAGGTATTTTTTATTTATGACCGCGATAGACCATAGAACGAGCAGGCCCAATAACCCTTATCAAATTACAGTTGGAGGGGAAAAGCTCAAAGGAGCAAGTCTGCTCTACTTCCTGGGAGCGAGGAAGTATGAGGAAGACCCGGATTTCTTCTCACCGTATAGGATGGCTAGGATAACTCTGGAAGATTTTTCTGAGTGGCTTAATGTGAAGGATGCATCTATTCCAGACCCTGGACTGAGAGTCTTCTTGCTCCGCGACGCCGCTCGAAAGCTACTATTACTCTACAGAGGTCAGGCAATGGAGCTCATAAAGTCTGCTTATGGAAGACTCTATGCGCCTCAAGGAGAGCCTTGGAGAGAAGGCATTATAGAGAAGCTAAAAGTTTTCCGAGCATACGAAGATCCTGTCGAGAAAAAGCCTTTCTTACTGTGCAAGTTCTTGGAGAGAAGAGGTATCCTCAAAATAGCCGATAAAGAGAACGCTAGAGTACCGGTAGACAACCATTTGACCCGTATAGCGGTGAGACTCGAGCTGGTAGATTTCCCAGAATACTTCAAACCCCTGTTTAAGTGGGAGAGGAAGGCGAGCAAAGAAGAAGATGTAATCATAAGGCTTTACATCAGAGAAGCCTACAGCTATGTATGTAGACTCAGTAGCATGGATCCTTTCGTTTTAGATGATTTCCTCTGGAATCATGGAAGAACGGTCTGTTTACCAGAAAACCCTGCTTGTGAAAAATGCCCGCTAAGAAAGTTATGTAAAGGTCTTATTAGCGACGAAGTGCGCTCGTTAAAAGAACACTACTACAGTACATGGTATTATTAATCGAGGGTGTTTTCTGGAAATAGGAAAGTGTAAGATGTACTGAAAGTTGTTCCAAAAGATTATGGGAATGGGACGAAATTAGAGGATTGATAATTTCTTTAACAAGTTGCATTGGTTCTAAAGGTAATTGGCTTATAATAAGTGTATCGAGGATTCTTAAGCCTTGAAGGAAGGTTAATCTTTGTTATATGGCTCGGCGTGATAATATAAAAGACATTAGGCGTTGTTAGGTGCAATATTTTTTCCTTAAAAGTATTATAAGGAGTATCAGACTTAATATTATGGATAGCATTATCCCAACATAGATTAGTGGTAATCTTTCGGTGTATTCCTTTTCCCTATTGTTAGATGTTTGGGTGCAAGGTTGTTCATGGGATTGTTGTGACTTGTTATTATACTGTTTCTGGGATGGAGTCGTAGATGGTTGATTAGTCTTTCCGGATGATGGTTTGGTCTCGAGTCTATGTTCGTATGGACCTATATCATAGCCTACTCCCTGGGGTCTGCTAGTGCCTAATAAGTCTATATTTGGTGACTTCTCAGGGTTTGCCGAGTCTATAGCTGGACTATTGTCCTGTAGCCTATAATCGTCTCTTTCTAGGCTAAGAAATAGAGGGTCTACAGCTAGACTATGTTTTCCATTACCTGTATCGTTTGTCCATTTTCCCTTGATTATATCTTCTCTGGTATATTCTGTACCTGTCGCTCCAAAGTATATCTCGCCATCTTTCCTGCTGTACCATATATTGTAGTCTGAGATTAGCTGTACACCCTGTCCGACGTATATGCCGACAGGGCTTCTGGAAGGACCATTAAAAGCTATTATAGAGTTGTAGATCTCAACTTCTAAGTTATCCTGCCCACCTAAAGGTACTACTTCTCTGTAACCTATGCATACTGAGTAGGATCTGATCCTGACAGAGTTTTTCACTATAGCAGTATTAATTACGAGGTACTTGCCATTATAGATAAAGTCCAGTCCTGTTAGACCGTTAGAGTATATCAATGTGTTCTCGATTCTACCGCCAGTCCAGAGCTTAACACCTTCTAAATCATTATCATAGATCTTGCAACCGATAACTTTGACGTCGCTGGACTCATTAAACCAAAGTGGGTTCCTAGAGCACAGGTCGATACCGTCTCCTTTGTTACCGTAGATCTCACTCCACTCAACAATAATATGATCTCCGGTTTCGACACCTATACCGTCAGCTCCGAAATCCGTGGATATACCGTTATTATAGATGTTTGAATGTCGGATGGTTAAGTTGTAGCATGGGCCGGGCGTGCAATCAATACCAACAAACTTATTATCGTGAATTAAACAGCCCTCTATGGTTACTGGGCCTACAGGGCCATACCAAGGCTTTTTCCCGCTTTCTCCAATAGTCATATGTATTCCAACTTCAGAGTCGGAAACGTCTAGGTTCCTAAGAGATATAAACCTATTACCTCCGTCTAGCGAGATGGCCCATATACCACAGCGGGTCAAAGTCAAGTTTTCCAAGTTAATATGCGATACCCCCTTGGAAAAAATAAAACAGTTGCTATGAACACCTTGGAAGTCGAGTATAACCTTCTCTCCAGAAGCACTAGTAATTGTTATAGGTGCATCCTTAGTCCCTGAAACCTCGAGAACAATTATCTCACTATAGTTGCCTCCGTGGATTATCAAGGTATCTCCTGGCCTAAGCTTCTTGACAGCATAGGAGATAGTCCTCCATGGCTTGTCGTAAGTACCGGGGTTAGAATCGTCTCCGTTAACAGTCACATGATAAACGTTACCTTGTGTACAAGTTTCATTGATAGAAAGGAAATGCAGAACTAATACGACATGTATCATAAACGTCAAGTATCTCGAGTTCAATAGCACATCAACTCGAAATGCTTATCTCATATTTTACTTATATGGCCAGATATTAAATATAGCTCTAATATGAGTTCTTTTGTCGATAAAAAGAACAACTATGAAATTATTTGGGACAAGGAACTTATATTATTAATACGATTTCTACTACAACAAAAAGGTTGACGAAATAATTACAAGCTGATTAAAAGCTAACGTGTATTCATATAATCAATCCTTGTTCGAGGGCAGTATCTTCTTAAACTTATCCTTGATCTGTTATGCCTGCTTATTTTAAAAAGGGGTTCGTCAGATATCTCATTGCAAGTACTGTAGCTATCCAGCTGTTGATCCATCCAGTTTCGACACTCCAGGCTCCCAACCTAGGTCTGAGAAACTTCCCAAGTACTCCCATTTTTTATAATCGAAGCTACGCATCCAGCAGCCGTCAAGGTATGTATACTTTTCTGAGCGTAACTGTATCCTGCACAGGAATTCTGCTAGCTTATTCTCCGCCTCCCTAAATCTTTCATTCATAGTTGCTATTGCTAGTTCATGCAATCTGAGGAACGCAAAGTTCGTCGTATACAATAGGTCATAGGCGGGATCGCCATTTTGTTGTATTATAGATGCTTCACTCGTACCGTATGATTCGTTCGATTGGGGAGGAGGGTATTCACCGTATGATAGTTCTCCTATTCTTTCTCTTATTGCACCGCATTCCTGTTATTCTTTAAGTAGGCCATTAGCTATTTTCTCAGCCCATCTACGATATTCTTCTTTATTCTCGACACGTATCAAAAATGACAAAGGAAGAAGCATACGAGCTAACTCCTGTGTAAAACCACTTGTTCCATCTCCATCTGGGATAAATTTCCATCATTATCCTTATTGCATTCTCGGCTCTACTTAGAAAATCTTCGTAACCTGTAAGTGCATACGCCCATATAAAACAAGCCAGAGATATGCTTGATAGTGTGGAGCATGATATATAATATCAGTTTGAAGTAGTATTCCCATCCATTCTTATATAACTCATCTAACTCTATCCTATTCTTCCTAAAACCTGATGGACCAGTAGTCCTATAGTTGGCGAGTAGACATCGTATAACCTTTTCATCCCGTCTATCTTCATTCAGGATACTGCTGACTGCAAGCGTGGGGAGGATTATTCTAGCGTTATCATCGCCGTAAAAGACAGGAGTAGATTTTTCCCAGATGACCAGCCCATCAGCTGGACTCTTGATGTCTATTTGTTGAAAAGACCATGCGTAAACCAGTAAGCTATAAGCCAGATACTTACTTCGCGGGTTTTTTGTAAGCTTCCAATGGTAAGCAAAAACCATTGCTGCTTCCGCTATACAATCGGGGTGCAATACTGCTCTTAGCGGCTGCCTTCCTTCATAGTCTATGTTTGACCGATAACCTTCTATAACTCCTATATTCCTATCTATAGCGATTAAAGCATTCTTATAGAACCATTCTATGGATTTTTCAAATGTTATCCTCTCTATATCTTTAGGGAGTTTCTCGTATTTATTATAAGCTGTTCTCACGGTTGGAGTCCAGGAAAGGGAGATTTTCCTACCGGTAAGCCACTCAAGTAGTTTCTCCCATATAATTCTCCAGGAATTCTTCGGGCTATACCGTCCAGTTACAAGATTGCTTAGTTTAATGGTTGCTATCACTATGGAGCTTGTATAGTTAAATAGGATCGGATAGGTTTCTTTTGGCAGCCCGAAAACAGCATTATCATAACCTGCGACCAGAGCTGATACTAGATGAGAATGAGAAACTTTAACAGGAAGATACTAGCAATGATGCATAGTGAGTATACTCAAAGGAGGTAGTTTAGGTGTAAAAAGTTAGAAGCCACTACAACCCTTTCTCATGTCGCCATTCTGGGCTCGCTAAAATCGATGTCTAGAACATAAAGAGGATACTCCAAATACAGTCTCGCATTTTTCCTTTCAACCATATATATCATTTCTACATCCAAGCCTAAGCTTGGAACAGGATAACTGTCAGAGAGGATAAGTATGCCATCGCCTCTCGATACCTTCAGAGCGTCTCTTTCATATTATCAAAGTATAGGAAATTTATAGCAGACCTCTTAAGTACTTGAAGTAGGTCATTTTCAGGAGAACAGCATATGAGTAGTCTTCCCATATTCTATCATTAACAAGCTGTACAGCTTACTTGATTTATATTTAACTATTCAACGCGTTTTGATTTAGACCCCTCAAATAATAAAACTTAAACAGGGCTGGGATTGCAGTGAGTCCTCTGAATACATAACTTGGGACGTTATAGTTAGGAAAATTATTTGACTTTCATTTTATGCGAATAATATATTTGTATGTTGCAACTTTTGATATACAGAACTATGAATGTTTCTGTCGGAGTATTAAGGGAGTTGTTGAAAGGGAGGAGACATGTAAGGGAGCTAGCGGAACTGTTGGATGTCAGTATTTCTCAGATATACAGGGTTCTAAGACAGTTAGAGAGGTATGGGATTGTAACATTGGAAGGTGGATATGTATCGTATGCAAATTCTATCGAGGGGTTATTGGCCAGAAAGGTTGTGTCGAGGTATTACCGTGTAGACTATCTTTTTAGGCCTAGGACGATAAGATTATTGTCGCTGTTAACCGAGCCCCGTTCAGCTGAGGAGTTAGTTAGATTATCCGGATATGCCGAGGTAACGGTTTACCGAAATCTTTCAAAGCTAATGCAGGCGGGTATCGTGAAGAAGAGAGGCTCTGAGTATAAGCTTGTAGACGATGAAGATCTGCAAAAGCTGGTGAACCTACTATACCACAGAAATGTGTTGGATAGTGTAGAGCCCGGAGCGATCCTTATCTATGCGTCTAACAGTTTCATCTTAAAGAAGGCTCCGAGAGGAGTAAAGCTGAATGGCTCATTAACAGCTTTCTCGCTATTCCCCCAGTATGGGCTTAACATATATACTTCATGGGATTATTACATTTATCCTCCAAGAGAAATTTCTCTAGAGGAAATACTGGTACATTCGTTGCTAGCTGCGGAAACTAGGTATGAGAGAACATTGACAGCGGTATTCTACATGGTAAACAAGAAGCGGATTAGCTTTAGGAGGGCGCGACGGATAGCCAGGGATACTCCTGTGCATAAGCTTCTGCTAGAGCTCGGAAATTATATAGCTGGATTACCTGTCGAAAACTATGACAAGTTTCTACCATGGGACGAATTTAAAGAACTTGCTGAAAGATACGGTGTAAATGTTCAGAAAAGTCTGCATCTCGGCATCTTGCAAAGATATTTTAGAGACATAGGCATGCATCTAGAGGAAAATTTAACTCTCTATGTGTTTGGCGGTTTTAACCTTCTAGTGTATGGAGTAAAGATAATGACTAAGGATATTGATGTGATAGTGGAAGATATAGGCTCGTATAGGAGACTTAGGAATGCCTTACTTGAGCTAGGCTATACACATATAGCACGAAGGGAGTGGACCGTAGAGGATAAGAGAGCGACACCAAGAGCAATTATGGTAAAGGACAGCCTTAGGGTTGATATATTCACTTCAAAGGTGAGCGAGTTAAAACTTACAGAAAAAATGAAACAAAGAGCAGGTAGAGCGCTGGTATATGAAAGACTGATATTAAAGCCTCTAGCTATAGAGGATGTAATTCTCTTAAAATCTGTCACGAGCAGAGAAAGAGACATCGAAGATATAGCTCAGATAGCTAGGAAAATGGGCGTTGATTGGAAAAAGGTATATGAATCATTGCTAGAACAGGGTTGCGAAATAGCTGAAAAATATGCGTTGTCCTTGCTCGAGACTATAGAAGAGCTCGAAAAAGTATATGGTATAAAGATACCCAGCAGAATAAAGACGAGAATAGAAAAACTAGCTTTAAAATACGCGGTAAAAAAAGCTCTAGAGCTGGGCTATAGAAAGCCAAGCGAGATTAAGAAAATTGTGGATTTTTCAGAGTCAAAGATAAGAAGGGTTATTAAAAAGTTAGAGGAAGGTGAGATGAAGAGTCAATAAAAATGAAGATTATTCTTTCCATAACTTTGATTTACCTCAGCGGGAGCGTCTGAAGCTTTACTCCTTAAGGTCTACCGCCAACCTGCTTGATCTGGATGGCCTAATAACTATCTTATCATCAATTATAATAGCTCTATTGTTGCTTGAGAATTTAATACTATCTGCTGTTTTAGCAGCCTCAATAAACATTGAACCCTGCAACCTCTTCATCAGATATTTTATCGGTACAGCTGAGCCTTTTCAAGATGTTTTCAATATCATAATCACCCTAATTATTTTGGCGATGTATAGTGTTTTATAGTTCTATTCTACCACTTGAATGCGTTCATCTTTCCTGTATCTTGGCGAAAGAGTAGCCTTTAAGCATGATGGTATTTGTCATAGACGATTCTCAGACTAAAATTCTAAAACTCCTAGATGTAGAGCATGACATCATTCAGATTCTTCAGCCGTGTCACCAATCATCATGCATCAGAGTAGCGGTTTTCATCCCTACTATTATCTTATAGCTACTGGGTTAAATGATTAATGGTGTAATAGAGAGAAACGATAAGAAGCTCGTAGCTGAAATAACTTCTATTCTAAGATCTTCATTTCATTACTCATTAAAACATCCTTGATTTTCTTAACAGCCTACATTTTGATGCTTTTTCCTTTGGAACATATTTTATTACTGATATACTATCGTTACATATCAGAGGTTTATTTCGTGTCATGGTAGTAGCGACATAGCTGTTCGTCAAGAAGCCTTATGTGTTTCCAGTTAGAGTAGAGTTCGATGATAGAGCATGACATGTCTATTTAACCTGAGCTCAGACTCCGTTGAAAATCTAACGTTAGACGTATGCAGACTAGACGTTTCAACAGCTCAACTACTGGAAAAAATGGATCTTGGAGAAACACGGTGAAAAGGTTTAGAGAAGTTATAGCAATATTCGCGTTTTTAATTCTGTATATGCTTACTGCCCCTGTAACTTTAATATAGCTATTGCTTTAGTATCGTATTCAAGTTAGAGCAGAGTATACGTTTTCTCCATCTAAATGACATAAATATAATAGTCGTATTCGAGTAATAAGATTATGGTAAACACTTATTCCCAAGTGAAGGATGGGAAAGCTATAATTGGGAATTCTTTTTATGAAGTATGGTTTGACAAGGTAGATGGAAGTTTTTTACAGATTCGTAATATTAAAACGGGTTGCAAATATATAAGGGAAGCTGGAGGAAAACAATTTTATCTTTGGACTTTGCTCGCGGATAAAAGGGATGGATATAGTTATGGTAATGATGATCAACCTTATATGGTTCATTTTCCAGGAGAGGAAGATCTACAGTCCGTACGCTCTGAAAATTCTAGTAAGTTTTCTAGGCTCTATTTTAGTTTCATTCTCTTAGACGGTATAAAAGTGAAAACGATCTTTACAGCTTACTCGAATGAGCTTCTAAAAGCTAAGATAATAATTGATAATGGTTCAAAAGATTTCGCTCATAATCAGATAGTAGCTGTTGGTTTTCCAGAAATTGAAAACGTTATCATAGATAGTGATCATAAATCTAACGTTCTGGTGAGACCAAATAGATTCGGAGAATTAATCCCGGATCCGATAGGAAATGCAGGCAATTATACTATCAATCTTGATTATGGAGGTTATGCATCGATGCAATGGCAGGATCTCTATAGTCCTAAAGGTGGTCTCTATATTGCTAGCTATGACAGGGAGCTGATTCTGGGAGTCTTAGAAGCAGAGCCTAATATTAGGAGGAAGACTATGAGGCTCGGTATCAGAAAGTATGTCTATGTTCCACCGGGTAAAAAGTGGGAGTCTTCAGACTATGTTATAGGTATTCATGAAGGTGACTGGCACTGGGCTGCTGACAGGTATAGAGAGTGGGCTGAGACATGGATTGAGAAGCCTCGCATACCAGAATGGTTCAAGGAATCGGATGGATGGTATGGTATCGGATTTCATTATGGAGAAAAGAAGAAATACTCTTTTAAGGATATTCCAGAAATTTTGGAGGAGGCAAGGACGATAGGTTTAAATCATATACAGTTCTGGGGGCAGATGAGTGGTCCTAGAAAAAGTTGTTGTTACCGTTTCTACTATCCTGATCCGAGATTGGGAGGGGAGAAGAAATTAAAAGATTCTATCAGGAGAGTGAAAGAGGTTGGTGGTCACATAGGGTTCTATTTCAACATACAAGCTTTTGACCCAATGTTGCCCGATCTGCCTGAAGATCTGAACGATCTTATTCCAGATGATGTCGAGATTCCAGAATGGAATAATTTGAAAAAGGCAGCTCAGGTACATTTTGACGGTTCATATGTTAGGCAGTATCCCTCTAGACCCGAGCCTAGTGACGGTTTTCGTATAATGTGTCTATGTGCAAGGGAGTGGAGAGAATATCTGAAGTACTGGATTATCGAGAAGTACGTCAAAGAATACCGTATAGATTCTGTCTATGTAGATCAAACATTTTCTCCACCGGTAAGTTACTGTTTCAATTTCCTCCATGGCCACATACATCATGGAGATACTGTAAAATGTAGAGTTGGTTTCATCAAAGAACTGAGAGAAATATTGAAGAAGGTAGATCCGGAAGCGATAATAGTGATCGAGGGAAATGGAGATAGTGTTGGGCAATATGCAGATGCATTTTTATATACGAGTTTCAGTTCACAAACACGATTTCCTAAGCCAGAAGTCTTCTACTACACATTTCCCTACTACGTTATAATCGACGGCTTTGCAAATTTTCCTGTCGAGGAAACTATGAAGGCATATTTTCCGTACATAGAAGAGGTGTCCTATGAGGATCTCATAAACCGAGTCTATCTGTTTGGGTTTAAATTCGATATAACGCTATATAGAAGGCTAGAGAAAAATGAACATCTCACAAAGTATATTAGAAAAGTGATAGATTTGAGAAAAAGGATTAAGAGATATCTCCTAGAGACTCGCTTCGTCGATGATATTTATATTAAACACTCGCCTGAGAGAGTAGAAGCAAAAATGTTCCTTGGCGATAAAATCTTTTTGGTAAACCTACTAGACTATAGGGATAAAAAGAAACCATTCAATATTCTGGTTGACTCAGCTATAATATCCATGGATGACTCAATAAAATCATCCAAAATATACACATTTAATAAGGAGGAAGATATCTCTGTGTATAAAGGAGATAATATGATCGAGATTAATGTTCCATCGTTTGAAGAACATATCGCAACAATCCTAGTTGAGATAGAGTGAAAATACTTGAGTTAAGAAGAAGCAATGGCGGATACGTTTAACTAACTTCCGAGAATACATAGGTTTAATACTTCAGAAATTTTCACATTATCTTCTATATATTTAGCCACATCACATAAGCTAGCTCTATTAAAATAGTTAAGCTACAACATTCGGAATCAGAAATTCATTAGCTCAACTATGTTCATAGTCGGCTTCTATAGTTTCTAACATGTTTAATTATAGGATCATCTCCAACTTTATTCAAGAGTTTATTATCTGCTGTGTAAACCTCGCATCTCCGTACATCGCCTATCGCTATATAGCTTGCATCATATATGGTAATGCCATGCTTCAGAGCTCTCCTAATTGTCCCGTCTAAATATTCTTCTCTTAATGGTATTGTCAGAAACTGGTAATCATCAAGAGCTTTACCGACCTCTCTCAGTTCATCTTCTCCAAAAGCGTGTGAGTACCTTAACGCGTTTAGTACCTCATATTTAAGAAGGCTGGGAACAGCTATATCGATAAGCTGATTAAGATAATCTTTCCTAATCCTATCCGCATCTTTGGAATACTCCTCCTCAACAAACCATTTGACAACCACAGATGCATCAACAACTATAAGGTTCATCTCCGTGTATCCCTCCATCTTCTGATCTCCTCGACGCTACTCCACCCTTCAACCTTTCTCCTTAAAGCATCAGTAGTTGCCATCGCTCTAAGCAATCTCTTCCTATCAATCTTTCTAATCCTCTCTTCCTCCTCAATCTTTTCCCGGATGGCCCTCCGAATAAACTCACTCCAATTAATATAACCTAATTTTTTCATCTTCCTTCTCAACTCCTCATCTACTCTAACGCTAATGACAGGCATTTTTATCCCAATTACATTTATATACGATAATTGTATATAAA
>Ga0209410_1000540_pt1 | contig 17640 bp, 17 predicted proteins | sample Mar14436cmmetaG_FD_184135 | JGI IMG/M metagenome (GOLD analysis project Ga0209410, IMG submission 184135) | Marine hydrothermal vent microbial communities from Guaymas Basin, Gulf of California to study Microbial Dark Matter (Phase II) - Marker... ... | reverse complement strand
AGCGATAGAATGCTCTATAGGATAAACTCGTTGAAGCAATTTGGGAAGAAGCTCGTGGTTGCGGGCTGCATGGTCTCCGGCGAGCCCGAGAAGATAAAGAAGACCGCTCCTAGGGCGATATTGGTCCACCCCAGGGCCATCACTAGGATAGCCGAGGCAATAGCGTCTGGGAGGAGCATAGTTTCAGAGGATGCGGTCGTCAAGCTCGGCTATCTGAGGGTTAGGAGAAATCCGATAATAGCGATAATCCCCGTCTCTGAGGGATGTTGGTGGAGGAGGTGTAGCTTCTGCATAGTCGCGAGAACTAGGGGGAGCTATATGAGCTATCCGCTGAGCATGATCCTGGAAGAGGTTAAGGACTCTATTCATGAAGGCGTCGAGGAGGTCTGGCTCACGAGCCAAGATATGGGAAGCTATGGGATAGAGTCTGGTAGAAGCCTCCTGCCAAAGCTCATCGAATCGGTCTCGAACATCGATGGCCTATTCTTGGTGAGGGTTGGGATGATGAACCCAATCTATCTCAAGCCTATACTGGAGGATCTCGCAAAGGCTTACCTGAGACCAAAGATCTTCAAGTTCCTCCACCTCCCAGTCCAATCTGGATCGAATAGAGTCTTGAGGGATATGGGTAGGGGTTATACGGTTGAGATCTTCAAGGAGATAGTTGCGTTCATGAGATCTAGGATCAGAGACCTAACCCTCTCAACGGATATAATCGTCGGGTATCCGACCGAGGACGAGGAGGACTTCGAGGAGACGATCAAGCTCGTGGAGGAGGTCAAGCCGGACATGATAAACCTCTCAAGATTCTTCCCAAGACCCGGGACCCCCGCCGAGAAGCTGAAACCCCTTGATCCGAGATTGGTGAAGAGGAGGAGTAGGCTGATGACCGAGGTAGCCAGAGAGGCCGCATTAAGATCTGGGGAGAGGTGGATTGGGTGGAGGGGTATAGCGTTGGTGGATGAGGTCGGGGAGAGGGGTGAGGCCATCGCGAGGAACCTAAGCTATAAGCCGATCGTCTTAAGGGAAGATGGAAAGAGATTGTTTGGAAGATTCGTGGAGGTGGAGGTTGAATCCATAAGACCATATTGTCTGATGGGCAGAGTTAACCGCATCCTGAAAATCGATGAAGTCTCATCGATGATTCTCGAACAAGTCTCCCCATAAAGCCTAATAACCCCGCCACAAACAATCTTCACGGATGCCTGTAAAGCCGCGATATGATGCGATAGTCATACATTATGGCGAGGTGACCCTGAAGCGGGGTAGAAGGGGATACTTTGAGAGATTGTTGTTGAGGAATCTGAGGAGGATGACCGGCGTCGACGTTAAGAGGCTTCAGGGGAGATTCGTGATAGATTTGAGGGAGGGCATGGATCTCGACCAACTACTGCAGAGTATTGGGAGGGTTTTCGGAGTGGTTTGGTATGCTCCCGCGATCAAGGCCAAGGATCTCGATGAGCTTGAGGAGAGGCTCGTGGAGCTGTTGGAGGAATTGAATCCAAGGAGCTTCAAGCTAGATACTAGGAGGAGTGATAAGAGCTTCCCAATGACTTCGATGGAGTTCTCCAAGATTCTGGGGGAGAGGATCTCATCGAGACTTGGATTGAAGGTCGATCTAAAGAACCCTGAGAAGACGGTAATCGTCGAGATAACCGAGGACGGGATCTACGCATCCCACGAGAAGATCCAGGGGCCGGGCGGGCTGCCGATAGGAGCATCCGGGAAGGTCTTGGCCCTAATCTCCGGCGGGATAGACTCGCCCGTCGCGGCGTGGTTTATGATGAGGAGGGGATGCGTCGTCGACTCATTGCATATCTATAATCTTCCATCGATCGAGGAGGTTATGGAGTCGAAGATACCGAAGATAATTGAAAAGCTCGTCCAATACTGTTTTAGGATGAAGCTCTATCTCCTACCATTCAGGATCTTTTGGGAGAGGGTCGAGGAGATTCCTGAAAGGTTTAGGTTGATCGCTTATAGGGCCTACATGTTCAAGCTCGCCGACATAATCTCCGAGAGATACCATTATCTTGGGATTGTGAGCGGCGATAACCTAGGCCAAGTCGCATCCCAGACCCTCCAAAACATGCTCGCCATCTCAGCCTTCACGAAGAGACCGATTTATAGACCATTGATAGGATTCGATAAGCAAGAGACTACGGAGCTCGCTAAGAGGATCGGAACCTATAGTCTCTCGGTAATCGATTATCCCGAGCCATGCGAGATCTTGGGGAGGTATCATCCTAAGACGAATGTGAGGGTTGAGGAGGTTGAGAGGATTTGGATGGACTATAGCCTAGAAGATGTTGTCGAGGAGACCCTCGAGGAGCTTGAGGTCTATGAGTTTAGGGCTGGAGCTGAAAAACCTGTAAGGCGTGAATCACATTAACCAACTTAAACTATCCTATAGTCAACCCCTCAATCGATGATCTCTCAACCAATATGTTTCTCGACCTCACCTCCCATCGCTCGCTCCTAGTCGCTAAGATGAATTCGCCCTTGATCTTCACCTCATCGACGCTCCTAGCTCCTATGTATCCGAAACCGCTCTTCAATCCACCGATTATGTTCTTCAAGATCTTCCTGACAGACCCCTTATACGGTATTAGGCTCGAGACCCCCTCGGGGACGAGCTTCGAATACCTATCAAGCCTATAGATAACCTCCCTAGACCCCATCCCCCTATACCTCTTGAACTTGAATCCATCCTTCTCGATGAGCTCGCCGGGGGCTTCATCGGTTCCAGCGAGCATGCTTCCAAGCATGACGCAGTCCGCTCCAGCAGCTATCGCCTTGACAATATCTCCGATCCTCTTCACCCCTCCATCCGCTATCACGGGGACCCCATAGTTCGATGCAACGTCTGAAACCCACGCGATCGCCGAGAGCTGTGGCACGCCTACCCCGCTCACCTCCCTAGTTATGCATATCGATCCAGAGCCCATCCCAACCCTAAGCCCATCGGCTCCAGCGGAGATGAGATCCTCGGCCGCCTCAGCCGTCACTATATTTCCAGCCACCACATCCACATCTCCTAGCCTCTTGTAGATCCTCAAGCTCTCCAAGACATTTCTACTATGGCCGTGGGCCGCGTCTATGACGATCAAATCCGCTCCCGCATTAATCAACGCCTCAACCCTCGTCTCATCAAATACCCCGACGGCCGCTCCAACGATTAAACCCCTCACCTTAACCGCCTTAACCTCCTCAACCTGCCTCTCAATACTCATATTCCTATGGATTATACCGATCCCTCCCAGCTCGGCCAAGGCTATGGCCATCTCCGACTCGGTGACCGTATCCATCGGAGAGCTCACGACGGGAATCCTAAGCCTAACATTTCTCGAAATCCTCGTTGAGAGGTCTACGTCCTCCCTCGGGATTATGTCTGAGAACCTCGGCTTCAATAGGACATCATCATAGCCTAGCGCGGGGGCCGCTGACCGCAATTTTCTTGAGAAGAACCCCATTATATTATTGAGTAGACAGCCTCCTTTTATCCATTAAGCTTGATGGTCAGTTCGGGTATCACTCATCACGGCTCAGAAATACCCGCACTCATCACCATAGATCATCACGCCCCCAACACCTATTAAGTCTATGTCTAAATGGCTCGAGCCTCTCAATTGGGCTTTGGAGCCTTTATGGCCATGATTTTATGAGGTTTTGGTCGGCGGCTCCCACGAATCCCTTTATTCACCCAAACTTGTATCCTATCTTCCTCAAGAACTCCCTCCTCTTCTTGATGTCCTCATCTCCCTCGATTCCCTTCGGCTTAAATCCATCAACAACCCCCATAACCGCCCTACCCTGATCCGTCTCGGCGACTATCACCTGCAATGGGTTCGCGGTGGCCGCTAGGATCGAGCAGACCTCTGGAACATTCTTCAATCTCTGCATCACATTAATCGGATACATCTCCCTCATGTAGACTATGAATGTGTGGCCGCATCCAATCCTGTAAAGGGTTTCTGAGGCGAGCTTGCGGAGTTCATCATCGGTTCCCTCATGCCTGATCAAGCATGGCCCGCTCGCCTCGGCGAAGGCCAATCCGAACCTCGCCCCCGGAACTGTGTTAACTATCGCCTCGTAGATGTCCTCGACGCTCTTTATGAAGTGTGTTATCCCGAAGATGACGTTGCATCCCTCCGGAACCTCGACCTTAACTACCTCGAACTTGATCTCCGCGCCCATATCTTGACCGAATCCTTGGATGGAATTAAGGATTACCCGAGGCCTAATATTCTCTGGTTATCAGGAACTTTGCGAGGAGTTCGAGCTTCCTCCTCCTCATGGGATCCGGTATGGCCTTCTTCAAGGACTCCATGGCCTCCTCGGCGAGCCTCTTAGAGACCTCCTTAGCATACTCTATCGACCCAGACCTTCTGAGAAGATCTATCGCCTCCCTGATCAAGGATCTATCCGCTGTCCGCATGTCGAGGATCTCCTTAAGCCTCCTAGCATCGGCCTCAGGCAAGTTCCTTAAGGCGTGGATCACCATCAAGGTCCTCTTCCCCTCCCTTATATCACCGCCTATCTCCTTACCATACTTCGCCTCATCCCCGACCACGTTTAGGATATCGTCTTGGATCTGAAAGGCGACGGCGGCGAGCTCGGCGAATCTCTTCAAGTTCTCTTCAACCTCCTTAGACGCATCCGCCATTATAGCGGCTATCTCCACCGAGAATCCAGCGAGGGCTCCGGTCTTGAGCAGGGTCATCTCAAGATACTGTTCCTCATCCACCTCCTCAACCAGCCCCTTATGCCAAGCTATATCCATCCCCTGCCCAAAGCTCAGCTTAAGCATGGTCTTAACATATTCTTCTAGTATTCTAAGCCTCTTGTCTCGATCGATTCCAAGCTTTTCGAGGATTAGGATCGGCAGATAATACATCGTGTTGCCCATGTTTATCGCTATATCCTCACCATAGATCTTGTGGATGCACGGCTTACCCCTCCTGAACTCACTCCCATCCTCTACATCATCGACGGCCAAGGTCCCATTATGTATCGCTTCCGGGATCACTGTTAAGGGAGCTATGTCTTCGATATTTCCTCCAAGAGCTTCATAGGCCATGAGCATTAGAGCTGGCCTCCACCTCTTCCCACCCCTATCGAGTAGATCCCAGAACGGCTTCAGGATCCCCTCGTTTATCGACTTCGCCTCATATCTATACGTCGGCTTCCCCAAGAACTCCTCGATCCCACGCTCATCCACCCTCCTCGGAATGAATCTCTCAAGCTCGCGGTTAACTAGCTTAGCATAGCTGGATAAGATCTCTATGATGTCTTCATCCAACTCCGATCACAATATCGGAGATTATGAGTGTAATTAAAGATTTATGACTAGGTCTTGATCAGATTCTCCTTCAAAAACTTCAGGATCTCATCGTTTACCTTCTTCGAGTCATTCGTTAGCTCCGTCTTGAGCCTGAGATACTCGAGATACTTCATATCCATTCCAGCATATTTCCTAACATAGTTCTCGACCTCCATATGCCTCTCAAGCTCTTCGAGATACTCCTTTAGCCTCTCCTCCGAGACTTCACCATACTTATCTATGTGGAGGATTTGATCTATTGGAAGCCTGGGTCTGAGGGGTGGGACCTCGCCCCGCTCACCTATACAGAGGAGGATTAATGGGGTCACACCCCTCGGCAGCTCGAATAGCTCTGAAAACACCTTACATTCGATTAATGGGCAGTCTAGGATTACGGAGCCCAACCCCAGCGCCTCAGCCGCGATCACCATATTCTCGACCATGAGAGCCGCGTCAAAGACTGCGAGAATGGATTCGACGGGGTGTTTATCTGATTGAAGTATATGCTCGTGGCCTAACATATTTAACATAATCCTCGTCCGATATAGGTCCGCGCATATTAGGAGGATCGCTGAGGCATCCCTGACTATCCTCTCATTACATAGTTTCGCAAGCTCCTCTCTCTTCCCCTCATCCTTGACCTGGATTATCGTATAGGATTGTAGGTAGGTTGGAGCCCTGATCCCAGCCTCTATGATCAGCTTCAAAATATCCTCCGAGATCTCTGAGGGCCTGAAGATCCTAATACTCCTCCTATTCCTCAGCAGATTTAAGACGCTCCTAGCCACCTCAATCCCCGAAAAAAGACGGCTCAGCCGACTTTTAAAGAACCACGTAAAACTCAATAATCCAGAATCTCAAAGAAAATACCGGGAGAATGCCCGGGTGGCCGAGCGGCTAGGCGGCGGGCTGCAGAGGTGAGGGGTGGAGACCCGCTCCACAGGGGTTCAAATCCCCTCCCGGGCTTCCTATCCGAAAACTTTAGATCCTCATGTTATGTGTAAGGATGCTTCAATCTCGTGGATATCGAGATCACTAGAAGCTTTAGGTCGAACACTCCCAATTAAGATCCGAGCGATTTGAATAGGGCCGCGGCTGGGATTCGAACCCAGGCATCCGGCTCTCTGCGCGAAGGGGCTCCACAGGCCGGAAGGCTAACCGCTACCTCACCGCGGCCAGTCTTCATCCCTACCTCACCACATACTTCATTATTTAGGATATTTTTGATTTTTCGCTGAAGGGTAAGGATATAAGTTTGCTCGACGTTCAACCTCGGCGAGGGTTGGGGTTCCTAGAGCTATTCCTCCTAGTGGTATCCTTGTCGGCTTCAGGAGTCCTCTCCCCGGGTCCACTCTTCTTCATAACGATTGAGAACGCCTTGAAGAGCGGAGGGAAGAGCGGCTGGGTCGTGGCCCTAGGCCATATGTCCTTCGAGCTCCCACTAGTCCTAGCCTTGACCTATGGTGTCTGGGGCTTCTTGGCGAATAAGCTGGTTAGGTTCGCAATAGGCTTATCAGGTGCGGCGGCCATAATCATATTTGGAGCCCTCCAAGCCCATTCATCATATAAGGGACTCGTGAAGGGGGATCATCTGAAGGAGGATAATCAAGTTTTCAAGATGGGATCGGGATCTTGGTTTTTAAGATCCTTTCTAGCCGGTTTGACCTTCACGGGCTTAAACCCATACTTCTTGATCTGGTGGCTTACGGTTGGATTGAGCTTGATAGCCTACGCCCTTGAGATGGCCTCGATCCTAGGAGTCCTCATAATGTATCTATTCCATATCTGGATGGACTACGCCTTCCTCGGAGCGGTCTCCCACCTCACGGCCATGGGAGGCAAGACCCTAAAACCAAGGCATCTACACGCGATCTCTCTGGCATTATCTGCGGTATTAATCGGGATCGGTGGATGGATTCTGGCCCAAACAATAACCTCTTTATAGACCTCTGTGATGAATGGTTCGGAATGTGGAAGATTTTAGCGATAGTCGCGGCGTTCACGGCCACAACCACTATATCGCTGATACTTTACCGGAGGACCTACTCGATGATCAGAGAATATGGGGGAGCCGATCTAGGGATTGAAGTGGATAGGGAGGCGCTGAATAGGTTGCGCGAGGCGTTGAGGCGTTATCGAGAGCCTAGCGCCGAGGAGCTATTGGCTGAGCTTAAATCTATTAATTCTGAAGCCGAGAGATTCTTGAATGAATCGAGGCGGAGAGATTCTGAAGGCGAGGGATGCGGCAATAGCTGAGGTGTTAAAAGAGCTTAGAAGCGAGATGGTGATAGGTCTTGGAAGCGGAACAACCGTCGCCCGGCTCATGGAAAGGCTCAAGGATTACGCGAAGCGAAATGAGCTAAGGCTGTCATTCATCCCATCCTCACTCCAAGCCAAGCAGCTAATAATCGAAGGTGGATTCGAGATGGCGAGCTTAGATGAGTTTCCGAGGCCGGATCTAGTCCTCGACAGCTTCGATCAAGTAGATGGGTCCGGGAACGCGATCAAGGGAGGTGGAGCCGCTCTCCTAAGGGAGAAGGTTCTGGCCCAAGCGGCTGAGAGGGTGATCTACATCGGGGATTTCATGAAGCTTAAGCCGAGCTTAGATATGCCTATTCCAGTCGAGGTTTTAGAGTATGCATTTCCCCATGTGAAGAATGTTTTGGAGAGCTGGGGGATGGAGATAAGGCTTAGGGCTGGGAAGGGTAAGATGGGCCCCATCATAAGCGATAATGGTAACTTGATCGCCGACGTTGAGGTTGGGGAGCTGGAGGACCCGGAAGAGCTCGATGAGAGGCTTAGATCGATCGCCGGGATCTTGGAGACAGGAATATTCCCGAGATTGGCGGACTTAATCCTAATAGGCTACCCACATGGCGAGGTTAAGAGAATAGTTGTTGAGCGTAAAAAGATCTTTTAACAAAAATAAGATGAGGTTGCGCCGAACAATCACTCACCCTTCTCTAAAGCTTTGGCGCTCTCGCCCGCCTTCTTCAACCAATCCTCGGCCTTCTTGGCAACATAGTCTTTCAGCCCAAACCCTAATGCGAGACCTACTCCAAGCGCTATCGCCCCAGCAATTCCCCAAGAGATCGCTGTCACGACCACGTTCAAGATGCTTACATCGATCTTCATCGTCGATAGGCCAATTATTATGACGACGAGATAGAGTACTCCGCGGACGGCGAGGGAGGCCAGAGACGCGTATTCTATCTTTGCCTCCTTGCCGACAGCGGTTATGGCGTCTCCTATGAAGTCCGCTATCATCAACCCGAAGATCAAGATGACTATTCCGGCTATGAGGCTTGGGAGATACTCGACGACCATCTTCATGTAATAGGTCAGCACCTCGATCTGGAGGACGTTGACGGCCGCGAAGACGGCTATCAAATAGATGAAGGCCCTCACTAGGATGTCGAAGAACCTAGGTGTGGAGACTCCAGCCCTCTCTATCGCCCTCCCGACAGAGGTCTTCCTCAATGCATCGTCGACGCCGGCTTTATCGAGGATCCTTGAGACGGCGGCTCCAAGCAATCTCCCCACGGCCCAGCCTATTATCAGGATTATTATCGCTCCGATGAGCCTCGGCAGAAACGCTACAAATTGGCTGATTAAATTCGTAATTATCTGGAGGGGCATAACATTCATTTAATTCACTAGATCGTATTTAAGCATTCATCACGCCTGTCTTTGAATTATAAAAGTGCACCTCTCGGAGCCCATCGCCAAGCATTCGACCTCCTCGGCATCCCATCGCTCACCCGTCGCGGTCTCAAGATATCCCTCGATCACGCCCTTCGTGAAGGAGCATTGTGGAGAATTATACTCGTTTCTCATGGCCGCTCCCTCCCAGTTCTCGGCTAAGCTCGCTATAATAGCGTCGTCCTCGAGCTTTAACTCCTCTAGGTAGCAGAATCCGAGAGATTGCCCTATCATGAGCAAGACCTTGAGGGCATCAACAACATCCAAGCCTCTCACGATCTCTGACAGAGCTTCATACGCCTCCCTCCCAACGTCAACTCCTACAAGGCGTAGGAAGACCTTGGCGGCTCCCACTCCAAGTCTTTTACGGAATCCTCTAAACAGTCCCCTATACATCGGCTCTCTCATTATGATCGCCCTCCTACCGGCTACTATGAGTGGGAAGAATGGAATCAAGGCTAGATCATCCAGCGGCGAGTCAACTATCGTAGCTGATTTCGAGAATCCGAACTTCTCGATTGCCTCGATAGCCCTCCTCGCGGCATCGGAATCGCACTCCAAGAAGTAGCATAAATCTATAAAAGGATCTTTTAGACTCGAGGGAACGATGTTCAAAATCCTACAATCCTCCGCCACTATCAACCTATTCAGCTCGCTGAGGTTTTCATGGGTATTCTTCACATCTCTAACCAAGACCACCTTGACAGACCTGCCTGGAAAATATCCTAAGCATGATGTCTTATAGGGCTTAACATGTTTAAATGAAGCCGAATAGACCAAAGGCATAAGCCGTCCAAGCGATCTAGGGGCTCGGAATATATTAAGCTTTGCGAGGAGTTCATATCCGAGATCTAGACCAGAATAGATCTAGGCAATCCCACCATATTTCCATCGTATAATCTCTGAATTGTGGAGAGGGATGGATGGGGAGAACATATTAAAGGCGAGGGGCTCCTAAAGCTTGGGTAAGTGTTGAAGAGATGAGCGCTCCTGAAGAGTCTGAGGAGGTTAAGGAGCTTGCGAGGCTGAAGGACTACCTTGAGAGAAGATTAAGCGAGCTGAGAAATGAGGTAAGCTTGCTCGAGAAGCTGGTAGAGCTCGTTGACGAGGAGCTGGCTAAGAAGAGCTTCAAGAAGGCAGCCGTGGTCAGGGAGAAACCCGTGTCAAAGCCTCCGGAAACCGGGAGATTTAGAGTTCTTAGGTCGAGGAGTGGGGAGATCTTGGCTAGGGTTGCGGTTGGCCGAGACGAGCTTAGATTCATCGTGAACCCGGAAATTGGGTTGAAAAGAGATATGAGGCCATTCTCATCCTTCCTCGTCCGAAAGGTCTTAGATGCCATGAGTAAGGCGGATAGGGAGAGGGTTGATCGAGGACTACTCCCACCAGGCCACGAACTAAGCTATAACATCGTATTGGACGGGGATCTGGTTAAGGAGATAATCGTGAGAAACTTTAGAGAGGAGTATAGGCTTAGGGAGATAGTGAACGCTGTTAGATGGACTCTTGAGACGGCTGCAAGCTCCGCCCGGCAACCTACTCGCCCATAACCGTGACCATTATCCTCCTACTCCTGGCCCTAACATCGAGTTCGATTAAGATTATCTGCTGCCAAGTTCCGAGGACCAGCCTACCATCCTTTATGGGAACGCTTAGGCTTGGCCCCAGTATAGCTGCCCTAACATGGCTGTGTCCATTATAATCTCCCCACCTAAGATGATGCTTATATTCGATATCTCTCGGAGCTATTCTCTCCAAAGCCCCAGGTAAGTCCTCCTTAAGCCCAGGCTCATACTCCATTGTCGTCACCGCGGCGGTTGATCCTATCACGAAGACGTGGGCTACACCGTTCTCTACGCCAGATCTCCTAACAACCCTCTCAACCTCATCGCTTATATCGAGGATATCTGTCTCCCCGCCGGTCTTAACCCTGACTTCCTCTTGATACACCCTCAATTCTCCTCGTTAAAATCCTTTCGAGGGGAACGCCATAAATATATCTCCCCCAATTCTACTCATGATTAGAGATGGTGAAGGCGGAAGCGCTCATCTTACTGATGATCTCGGCCATGATAGTATTCACGGCAACGCCGGTCACGGTTAAGGCAGATCCAAGTGTAACCATAAAGATCTACACCCTAGACGATGAGAGACTGCCCGGAGCATTTGTGCAGATAAAAAATGATACGACAACCTTGAATGGGACGACGAACTCGAATGGTGAGGTCAGCTTCAACATAAACAAGACGGCAATTTACAGACTTGAAGTCTTCTATCCTTCTGAAAACAAAGTATATGAGGATCCCGACTTCAATTATAGCAAAACCGATTCTGGAAAAATCGTGGTAAATGTTTTGAGCAGCTGGACTATAAGTGTTTGGGATCACGAGGAGAGAGATCCCGTTCCAGGAGCAAATGTCACGATAACATTCAAGAAGAATGAGAAGGTAAGGTACTCGAAGCTAACTGGAAGTAGTGGTAAGGTTTCCTTCGGCCCTCTTCCATCGGGCTCATATGAGCTTGGCATTCGGTTCGGGGATGTTACCAGGGAGTATACTAAGTCCGCCGACCTAGCTCATAAGACCGTGAGCATTACTCTACCGCTTTACAGGGTTAACATCAAGGTTAGGGACAGATTCGGCTCCCCCGTCGAGGGGGTCGAGGTATGCCTTAAGCCGGATCTCGAGGAGGAGGCGACATCCGTGGATGAGACCGATGCCGATGGAGAGGCTATCCTAAAACTCGTCCCAAATGGGAAATACTATATCGAAGCATATCTGAAAGATATATTGGTCTATCAGAGCGAGGGCAAGGAGATACATGTGGTCAGCTCAGATGAATCGAAGTCCATAACCATTGAGGCTGCGAGACTGAACATAACCGTATATGATTATGATGGAGCGGTTAAGATTAAGGGGGAGGATCTCAGGCTCAAGGGAAAGCTCGTGAGGAACGGGAAGACTGTTGGAGAGGCCGAGACCACCGATGGAGTGCTTAGGTTTGGGCATACGCCCTTTGCGAACTTCACCCTCAAGATTTATCTCGGAGACCTACAGGTATACTCGAGCGAATACGAGGTTGAGAAGGAGACCGCTGAAGGATCTGTAAAGGCGAAGTTCTACGACATAACCCTGAGGTTTAATTCAACGGGTTTAGCGAATCAAACAATAGTGGAGTTGCTGAATGGAACGATTAAGAGGGGGAATATTGAGCGAGAGTTCGATGTAGTTAATGGCGTCGCGGAGCTTGAGGACATACCGGCTGCAGAGGACTACATAGTCAGACTGCGTTTAAGGGACTGGGAGGTTGAAGAATTCAATGTAGGGGTGAAGGAGGAGGATCAGGAAATTTCATTGAGGCTTAGTGGGTATATTGTGACGGTTGACGTTAAGAGTCTCGATGGAGAGCCCGTTAGCTCGGATGTCGTGGTAAGGCTTCCAACGGGGGAGAGGATCACATCGTTTAAGACGGCTGAGAATGGTTCAGGCTCGTCCGCCCCACTTCTCCCCCTACCATATCACATAGACGTATATTTTGAGGGTATACATGTCGGGGAGAAGGATATTTCCCGACTATCATCCAACGTAAACATCCCCGTAACCGCATCGGTGAAAAACGTGATCTTTAAGGTCTATGACTATGATGGTAAGGATCTCTTGAAGAATGTGAGGCTCGAGATCTCGGCTGGAGGCTTGAAGAGGGTGGCTTTAAGCGATGAAGAGGGAAAGATCCTAGCGGAAAACCTCCCCATCCACAGGTATAAGATGTCCGTCTGGTATCTTGGATTCAAGGTGATGGAGGATCGAATCGAGATAGAGCCCGGTACAAGCGAGTTAGAGGTGAGAGCCTTGGGGGTCTTAGATGCGGAACTTAGATTCCTCGACTCGACGAAAACCCCTCTCGATGGAGGAGAAGTCATCCTAAAGATCGGCGATAGAGAGCTCAAGGCGGAGATCGGGAGAGATGGAAGTGTTAGGGTTGAGAATCTGCCGAACACCAGCATCTCGGTCAAGTTATTCTACAAAGGAGCCGTGGTCGATACAATGCCAAAGGAGTTTAACTTAAAGATAGATGAGATGCCCGTAGTGCTCTCCTCAAGGGTCCATCAAGCAACCTTCAGGATATTTAGGGGCGATGAAAAGCCTTTGAGGGAAGGTGTTGCCGAGATATACGTGGGAGGCAGCCTCACCTCAACCTATGACCTAAAGGAGGAGAACATGTTCACTGAGAGGCTGCCTGAAACAGATATACTTGTTAAGGTGAAGTTTAGGGGGAGATCCGTAGGGGAGAAGGTCATCTACCTTGGAGAGCCCATGAAGGAGATATCTATCATAACGTCAATCTATCCATTTGAGATGAGGATCTACGACTCGGCCGGAAAGCCCGTGAAAGGCGCGATAGTCACGGTGTCGGACAAGCTTGGTAAACTCGTGGAGGCCGTCAGCAACGACGAGGGAGTATTCACAGCCATAATTCCAGTAGGTAAATACAATTTCACCGTGTCCGCCGGGAATCAAACCTACTCATACATGTTGGAGGTCAAGAAAAACATGGTCTTCAACTTCCTCTTTCCAAGCAAGCAGCCCATGAGCTTCGAACTCATAATCGCGGTCGCGGCGATAGATCTAGTGATCTCAGGTCTGACGATCTCAAAGCTCTCCGGATCTCTCAGAAGAACTGTTAGAAGGAGGAGAAGGCGCAGAATTCCAAGAATATAGGTGAGGGGTGGATGAGCAGGGGAGACATATTCTTCTTATTCATGACGATAATACTCCTCTGCCTCCTAGCCGCGGCATTAACCTATAGATTGTCGGGTAGGGTCGTCCCATTCCTCGTAGTCGAGTCTGGGAGCATGTATCCGGTCTTGAAGGTTGGAGATGTCATAATGATTAGTGGCGTGAGGCCCGAAGATCTAAGGGTTGGAGACGTCATAGTCTACTATAAGCCTGGAACCAGTCAGCTTATAGTCCATCGAATAGTTAAGATAGCTCGATCCGGGGTGTATACGAAGGGGGATGCGAATCCGGGGATCGACTTCTGGTGTCCAATACCCTATGAGAACATCGTTGGGAGATGGAACGGCCTCAAGATACCGCATTGGCTTGGAATAGGATATCTATCCCTCTTCCTAAATGGCGAGATCTACCCCCCATTCGGCCCCCTCCTCCTCATCCTCCTCATAATCCTGAACATAGTATTGATGGTTAAGGACTTTGTGGAGAGCTGGAGATCCCGTAGAGAATCTGATCAACAGACTTAACCAAAAGTCAAATCTTGGAGAGGCTTATGAGGATGGGGGAGCCCGATCTTCACCTCCTAACAGGTCTCAGCCGATTTAGAAGCTTGTCGAGAGACTCCATTTCGATCAAACCATATCTCTTAAACTCCATGAGCCTCTTCCGGTAGCTTAGATCTATTTCTCCGACCACTCCCTCTAAGCTCTGGATCAAGATCTTCGTAAGCCTCTCACCCTCAGAATCCAGATCTGGGAGAAGTATAACTCTTCTGACGTCCCTCTTCTCAAAGAATCTCCTCAACCCCCTAATCGACTTCACCTGAATTATCTCGCCTCTAACTCCAGCCCTTCTAAGCCCCTCCTCATCCCTCTTACCCTCGACGATTATGGGGACGCCGTTCAGGGACTCGGCCGAGAGCTTATCCACTATATTCGCGAGATTCTCAAATAATCTCGACCTAAACCTCAACCTCTTGGCCATCTTTTGATCGCCTTCGCCGAGCAAAAGTGAGTTGGCGGACCCATGATTTAATCATTTTTTGAGGGCGGGTTGGCCAAAAGACCCGGATCGGTAAGTTCCCATGATATACGCCTGTATTATCAAGAGCTTTATCCAAATCATCTTCACCCTGGCTTCGGAGGTGATGGGTGTGAGGGTTGTTACCGTTCACTTGCCAGAAGCTTACATAGAGGCCATCGATCAGCTCGTAAAGAGGAGGATGTATCCGAACAGGGCCGAAGCGATTAGGATGGCTGTAAGAGACTTCATAATGGAGGAGGCAAGGGTAGGTGAATGAGGATCTATTCGTCTTCAAGAAGGACTTCTCGGAGGAAGTCAAGATAACGCTGATAGGGGTAGGAGGGGCTGGATGCAATACAGCCGATCGACTGTTGTCGACGGGGCTTAAGGGTATAAGGATAATTGCGGCGAACACCGATGTCCAACACCTAGACATGGTGAACGCGCACTACAAGGTGATCCTAGGAAAGGGGGTGACCAAGTTCAGAGGCGCTGGCGGAGATCCGGAGATGGGGAGGCAAGCGGCCGAGGAATCCGTAGACGAGCTGAGATCCGTCCTCGAAGGGTCTGATATAACATTCGTCGCGGCGGGGCTTGGTGGAGGTACTGGAACGGGTGGAGCTCCAGTTGTCGCTGAGATAGCGAGGGAGCTTGGATCGATAGTCATCGGGGTTGTGACGCTTCCATTCAAGTTCGAGGGTAATGTTAGGAAGAGGATAGCCCTCCAGGGATTGGAGGATATGAGGAGGAAGTGCAACACGGTCGTGACGATAGACAACAATAGGCTGCTCGACCTTTACCCACAGTATAGCTTGAAGACCGCGTTCAGCATAGCCGATGAGGTGATAAGCAACATGATAATGAGCATAACCGAGTCGATAGCAAAGCCGAGCCTCATAAACATAGACTACGCGGACTTCAAGGCGATAATGATGAGGGGGAAGCTGGCGGCGCTGGGGATTGGGAGGTCGTCGACCCCGAATAGGGCTGAGGAGGCCACATTCACCGCCCTCCAAACCCCTCTACTCGACATAACCTATGAGGGATTGACCGGCGCGATAGTCCACGTCACAGGCGGAGATGATATGAAGATAAGTGAGGCGGCGAGGCCTGCTGAGATAATCTCTGAGTTGATGGGCGATGAGTCTCTCGTGATCTGGGGGGCTAGGATAGATAGCTCGCTCGACTCAACCCTCCAAGTATCCTTGATCTTGACCGGGGTTAAGAGCGATAGCTTGACCGAGCCTGAGGAAGAGGAGAAGAAGCAGGTGTTCAGCGACGAGGAGCTTGAGAAGATAATGGAGGAGCTTGGGATAAAGCCTCTAAGCTAATCCCCCACCTTTTTCTGCATCTTAATCAGCTCAAGCTTTCTAAGCTTCTCATCTATCTCCTCTCTAGTAATCTTCCTGAATAGGGGTTTAGGCTTCTTGATCCTATGGCCAGATGGTATCAGCTCCTCGACATCGCTCCATCTAAGATCCTCAACGCTCCTATCGAGATTCAAGTAATCGAGTATTCTCTGAGATGTGAATGGGAGGTATGGGGCTGAGATCACGGCCAGCGCATAGACTATTTGGACGAGAACATAGAGAGCGGTATCTGCTTTCTCGGGATTCGCCCATGGAGCGGTCTCATTCAAATATCTGTTACCTTCTTGAGCGAGCCTTAGAATAGTTTTCAAACCAGCCTTAAACTCGCATTCCTCGATCCTCTTCCCAACCTCTTCAGCGAACTTAACTCTACTCGATAGGATCTCCTCATCCCTCTCATCGAGTTTCCCCGGCTCTGGAACCACTCCCCCCATCCTCGAGTAGATGAAGGTCAATACCCTGTGGATGAAGTTTCCATAGGTTCCTATCAGCTCCCCATTTATCTTCTCCATGAAGTCCTCCCACTTGAAGTCCGTGTCCCTAGTCTCCGGAGCTATGGCCGTCGCATAGTATCTAATGACATCCGGATCGTATTCCTCCAACAGCTCGTGTAGCCAGACTACCCAGCCCCTGCTAGTCGAGAGCTTCTCGCCCTCAAGGTTCACAAACTCGTTCACGACCACGTTGTATGGTAGGATGTAGTCTCCATGGGCGATTAGGAGGGCTGGGAACAGGATCGTGTGGAAGAATAGGTTATCCTTACCTATGAAGCAGTAGAGCTTCGTATTCTCGTCGAGCCAAAACCTCCTCCACCTCTCCGGATCCTTGACGACGTTCATCGCCCAATCCTTCGTGGCCGAGATGTATCCGAGTAGGTTCTCAGCCCAATTATAGATCACCTGACCCTCAGCTCCTGGGAATGGCGCCCTCGGCCCCCACTCATAGTCTCTCGTTATATCCTTGTCCTTCAATCCCTCCTTCTCAAGCCAGGCCACGGTCTTGTTGTAGGTCGCCTTCCTCCAAAACCTCTTATCCCTTACATACTCCAAGACATCATCCGCCAAGGCGCTGAGCCTTAGGAAGAAGTGTTTCCTCGTCTTTATCTCAGGCTTTGATCCGCAGAGGGAGCATCTCGGATCCTTTAACTCGAATGCCTCATACCATGCTCCGCAGACCTCGCAGACATCTCCATACTGGTTTGGGGCGCCGCATCTCGGACAAGTTCCGACCACGAATCTATCTGGGAGGAAGATCTTACAGTTCGGGCACCACCACTGCTTCACATCCCTCGAGTAGATGTATCCCTTCTCCCAAAGTCTTTGATAGAATTCCTTGACGAGTTCATGGTGGATGGGCTTACTGGTCCTAGAGAATATGTCGAAGCTTATCCCAAGCTTTTCAAAGACCTCCTTCTGCTGCGGATAATATAGGTCGCATAGCTCCTTCGGCGATATCCCCCTCCTCATGGCCTCAATAACTATGCTACTAGCAT
>Ga0209410_1000539_pt1 | contig 17646 bp, 17 predicted proteins | sample Mar14436cmmetaG_FD_184135 | JGI IMG/M metagenome (GOLD analysis project Ga0209410, IMG submission 184135) | Marine hydrothermal vent microbial communities from Guaymas Basin, Gulf of California to study Microbial Dark Matter (Phase II) - Marker... ... | reverse complement strand
GTATCATGCCTTTACAATATAGGAAAACCATCAGATTTCAATGAAATGGGTATATACATAGAAAAGGGAAAAAGATATGATAGGAGAGAGATTTTAGAAAAACTTGTGGATGTACAGTACAGTAGAAATGATTTTTCCCCCGTACATGGAAGTTTTAGAGCAAGAGGAGAAATAATTGAGATATTTCCTCCCTACTCAGATAAAATTTACAGAATAGAGTTTTTTGATGACGAAGTTGAGAAGATCTCTGTGCTCAATCCAATCACAAGAAAAGGATTTTCAAAAGACTTTGTTACAATATACCCCGCAAAACATTATATGGTGAGAAAAGAAAAGATAGAGAGAGGAATAAAAAGGATAAAAGAGGACCTTGAAAGGAGACTAAAGGAACTTAATACGAAAAATAAACTTATCGAAGCTCAGAGGCTTAAAGAAAGGGTCAACTATGATATAGAGATGCTGAAAACAACAGGATACTGTAGAGGAATAGAAAATTACTCGGTATACTTTGAAGATAGATCCCCCGGAGAAAAACCATACACTCTCTTGGATTACTTTCCTAAGGATTTTCTGATGGTGATAGATGAGTCCCATATCACACTGCCCCAGATAAAAGGGATGTATAAAGCGGATAGAACAAGAAAAGCAGTTTTAGTCAGATACGGATTCAGATTGCCAAGCTGCTTTGAAAATAGGCCTTTGAAGTGGGAGGAGTTCAAAAAATACATGCGAAAAGTTATTTTTATGTCAGCTACACCCGGAGAGTATGAATATAAAGTTTCAAGAATTGTGGAACAGTTGGTGAGACCCACAGGACTTTTAGAGCCAAAAATCACAATAAAAAATCCCGATATGGATGATCTTGTTAAACGGATAAAAGAAAAAAGAAAAGCTATAGTTATAACAATCACAAAAAGAGAAGCGGAGAAAATGGCGGATTATTTGAACGAGAATGATATAAAAACAGAGTATATGCACTCTGAGACCAATACAGAAGAGAGAGTTGAGATAATAAAGAACCTCAGATCAGGAAAAATAGACTGTGTTGTGGGAATAAATCTCCTGAGAGAGGGACTGGATCTTCCCGAGGTACCTCTTGTGGCCATTCTTCATGCTGATAAAAAAGGATTTTTAAGAACAGATACATCCCTAATTCAGATTATGGGAAGGGTTTCAAGAAATGTGGAGGGAGAGGTAATTCTTTATGCTGAAAAAACAACAGACCCCATGAAAAAAGCTATGAGAGAGGTGGAGAGAAGGAGAAGAATTCAGGAGGAGTTCAATAAAAAGCATGGCATCACACCAGAAACAATAAAAAAGAAGGTCTACTCAGGTCTTGCTGAGAAGAAAATCAGTAAAAAGGAAGAAAAGATTCTGAAGCTCAAAGAGGAGCTTAAAAAGGCATTTGAAGAATTAGATTTTGTAAAAGCTGTAGAAATAAGGGAGAAAATTATTGATCTGGAGAGAAAATAACTCCCTAAGTTTTTACATGAGACCCCCAGCTGATAAGGTTCCATATTCTCTCATGGAAATAATAGAGAATGATCTTGGAAATAAAATCAGCTATACCAATTTTAAGAGCTAAAGAAGTTTTTTCACTGAATGTAAAGACTAGAATCATCGTTAATACTGTTGCTGAGATTCTGAAGGTAACGCTCTTTACCAAGCTCCTGGCTCGTGTAGATCTTTCTGTTCTCATGATAATTCCTCCTGCCTCTGGATGAAGAGGATTCACCTTCTCAACTCATGCCTAATGATCGTTCCAACCTTCTCATTGTTCACTGCTTTCAGAATATTCTCAGGGTCTTTTCCTGAAACAAACTTCAGTAAGATCCTTGATCTCCTTATGATCTGAGCTGCTGTAACATCGAAGAGTTTGTATGTGCCTGCATTCCCTGTGTTTTTCATTATCAGATCTATGAAATCATCTACTTTCATCTCCTCTATGGGTTTTGCTTCAGGGTTCAGCTTGGGGTCATCCGTGTATACATAATCAACATCTGTGATATTGATAAGCTGATCTGCTCCCATCTGTTCAGCTATAAAGCTTGCAACGGCATTTGTTGACTGTCCCGGTATCAATCCACCACACACAACAATTTTTCCAGAGTTCAGTGCTCTTATTACCTCATCAAAATTCTTTGGAGGCACAGGATAGGCAAGATCCTTTAATGCTGTGATAAAAAGCTGTGCATTTATTCTCGAGATCTCTATGCCCATAAGATCTTTGAAAGACTCAGGAGCTCCGAGATTATCAAGAGCTTCTATATATTTTCTTGCAAGTTCTCCTCCACCCACAACTATGTTAACTTCATGCTTCTGGGATATCTGATCAATCAAATAGGCGTAACGCTTTATTATTCTGGTATTTATCCTTTCATCCTCAAAGAGGACTGACCCTCCAAATTTTAAAACTATCTTCATAAATCCCTTACAAAACTGAAATTTAAATACTTTCCCATCCTTTCTTTAAACCATCAACTACAAAGCATGCATCGTGGATCACATTTATACCGTTCTCTTCACAGAATCTTATGGCATCTTCAGATTCTGAGCCTGGTTGCATCCATACCTTTCCGATTCCCAGTTCTTTACATCTCTTAACTACATTTTCAGTGATCTCTGGAGGCACAACAGTTATCACCTCATCAATTTTTTCAGGTATCGATCTCAGATCAGGATAACATCTATCAGAATCGATCTTTTCATGCTTTGGATTTACAGGATAAACTTTAAACCCAGAGTTTTTCAGGGATCTATATACCTTATAACCCCATTTTTCATGATTATTCGAGACTCCAATGACTGCAATCTTATTTTTTCTATCCAGAAAATCTTCCATATATATACTCTGATGGTGTTTTAAAATACTTTCTCTCTATGTGATGGATATGAAAACTACTATCTCACCCTTCTGTGTTTCGTCATCTGCAGTGATCACTATCTCAGCTTTTTCACCCGAGATGACGTCTGAGGGAGGTATTATCGTCACCCATATTTCCTTTGAATTATAATAATCTGAGTTTATCTCAACGTTCTCATTGGAGAGAAATACCTTCCATCCCTCAGGTGCCGCTGCACTGAAGGATATATTGTGTTTTCCCGTTACCCATTCTACCTCCACATACACTGGAAAAGATATTATATCGTTCTTATCAATCGATTCTGAGAAAGAAATCTTCTTTTCAGGAGTGGCTGTAATACTCTGTGTCGATCTGTGTGTCTCACTGAAACTTGCATCTGATACCCCAATTTCTGATGGCCAGGATATGTGCTGGGGAAGAAGTACTGTTTCGGGTACCAGTCCTGATCTCGGCATCCAGTACGAGGACTCAAACTCCACAAATCCCTTCTCAGGAATATAAACAGATATCCATGCATGAGCTGCTGCAGATTCATGCTCGGAATCAGCAACATATCCTCCTGATCGTTTTGCAGGAATTCCTGCTGATCTCAGTAATGCAATCGATAAATTTGCAAAGTTCACACAGTTTCCTTTTCTGTATTTGAGTGTTCTCTTTGCGTCCACGAATGAAACTCCCTCACATACCTTGAGCTCCTTAGAACATGTATACTGAACATTGTACCTCACCCAGTTGAGAATCTTTGTTATCGCATCCATCTCTGATTCGCATCCTTTAACTATATTTTTTGCAAGGTTTTTTATTTCGGGGTCATCGGCCTGTATAGATACATCTGATTCGAGATAAACTCTGACTTCTGGAGGTAAGTTTGTATCTAAGGGGTATTTTGATTGTGTGATAAATGGAAAATAACTCACTATATTCTTACACTCCACTGTTCTTTTCACAGTTATTTCTGACGGTGGATTATTCCACTCCGCCATTTTATACTCCACGGAATCCTCTTTCTTTATCATGACACTATCTGGATCTTCACTGTACTCAATTTTCTGACTGAAGATCTGCTGTGAAAAATGGTAACTTGAGACTGAGGGAACAATGGCTGTATTACAATATACTGATTTTTCATTTCCAGGTTTCAGATGTATTTCATATACATGTACTGTTCTCTGAATGAACTTTCCGATCAGTGTATAGAAAAATGGATTCTTCGGAGTGGGTGTAGGAGACATCTTAGGAGGTTGTGTAGTTGGAGGAGGAGTCTCCAAGGATGAAACATATATTATCCTTGTCAGGTCACCTGTTTTTATCTCTATTTTTCCCTCTTTATCCAATTTCTCCTGAAATTGTACTGTTTTTGAACTTTTTGCCTCTATACTTACTGTTTTGCTTATCAGTTTCATCCCTATGGAGACAGTAACTTCAAACTCACCTGAAGAATCTCCTCTGTTCTGGACATCCACAAGAATGATCAATGTATCTCCTATCTCTGGATTTTCAGGAGCTACTCTCAGATCGATGATCTCAAACTCCTGAGGTTTCTGGGTAGGAGCAGGTGTTGTGGTGGTCGTTGATCTGTTGGAGATACATCCTGAAGATAGAATCAGCAGTACAAAACACAGGATTGAAAATTTTCTGATAAGAATTGAATTTTTAAACATGCCCAAAGTATGGATTTCTCCGTTTTAAATATTTTTCGATTTGCTACAGTTCTGAATCATAAACTCTTTTTCCATGTTGTCTTTTCTCCATCTTCCAGTACAATTCCGATCTCCCTGAGTTTTGCCCTGATTTTATCTGACATTTCAAAATCTTTTCTCTTTCTCAGCTCATCTCTTATATCCACTATTAATTGAATGAGTTTTTCTTCAAGGTCTCCTTTTTTTTCTTCCATGAGAATTCCGAAGACATTTCCTATATCCTCAAATAGTTTTTTTGCTTCCAAAAGCTGAGATTCACTGGCAGAATCTGCAGATCTGTTTATCTCTTTAACAAGATCGTAGTACGCAGCTAAAGCCTTCGGTGTATTGAAATCATCATCCATTGCAGCTTCAAAGTTTTCTTTCACTCTTTTGACAGTGTCTCCAAGACTACTACCATCTCCAGGATTTTTCAGAGCCTCATCCAACTTTCTTTTTGCATTGTATATTCTTTCAAGCGAGTTTTTTGCAGATTCGAGATTCTCCTCACTGAAATCTGCCCTGCTCCTGTAATAAATAGAAGCTAAATATAATCGTATCACCATAGGATTGTATTTTTTAAGCAGATCTTTGACTGTTATAAAGTTCCCGAGGGATTTTGACATCTTTTCCCCGTTTACTGTCAGTACTCCAGTATGCAGCCAGTATCTGACAAATTTTTTATCGTAATAGGCCTCTGACTGTGCTATCTCGTTTTCGTGATGTGGAAAAGCTAACTCTATTGCCCCTCCATGTATATCCAAGGGAACTCCAAGATACTTCGTAGACATCACAGAACACTCTATATGCCATCCAGGCCTTCCTTTTCCCCACGGAGAATCCCAGAATATCTCTCCTTCTTTTGCTTTTTTCCAGAGTGCAAAATCCACAGGATCTCTTTTATTTTCATCTATGCTGACCCTTGCTCCTGATATTATATCTTTTATCGATTGATGAGAAAGTTTTCCGTAATCTTTAAACTTTTTTACCTCAAAGTAAACATTGCCATTGGACTCATAAGCATAGCCTTTTTCTATTAACCTGGATATGAAATTAATTATATCTTCTATATGATCGGAGACTTTTGGATATATACTCGCCCTTTTTATATTCAATCTATCAAAATCTTTCAATGCATCCTTAAAAAAGAAATCCGCAATCTCTAAGGGGTTTTTCTGAAGTTCTTTTGATCTTTTAATCAATTTATCCTCAACATCAGTGACATTCTGGACATGAAAGACTTCGTATCCTCTGTACTCAAGATATCGTATAATAACATCAAAAGCCACATATGTTTTTGCATGGCCGAGATGCGCATAATCGTAAGGTGTTAAGCCACAGACGTAGATCCTTACTTTTTTATCTCTCGGTATAAACTCTTCCTTTTTTCTGGATAATGTATTATACACTTTAATTGTCATGATAAAGTTTCATTTCTTTTATTTAAATGGTTTGTGAATGTGGCAATATCTGATACATAATATTTCTACTGGAATAGAGACACATCTTTTTCCTCTGAGGATTTTTGAAAGAACCTCTTTCTGAAGGACCGACTGTGGATATTGAAAGAATGGTGAGAGAGTACTATCAGCTCCGTGCTGGAAATAGATCCTCAGTACATACCAAGGCTCCCATCTGTTCTTACCTTTTTCTCAGCTTTTCTATACAGAAGATATCCAAGTGCTGGAGTAATTATCCCGAAAAGAAGAATTATAAGAAACTCCTGATTCACTGGAAGTAACTCAGGAAATCCTTCGGGATATCCCATGAGAGATGATCTGAAGAGATCAACTCCATAGCTTAAGGGAATCAGTTTTGATATCTTTAAAACGGAATCAGGGAGTACAGAAAATGGAAAGAACATCGCACATAAGATCATGAAAACAAACTGTAAAACATTTGCTGCTAAGTTTGCAGATTCTTTCAGATAAAGTGTAAATGCAGCAAAACAGAATCCAAATCCAAAAGTTCCTGAAAGCGTAAGAATAAGAACTATGGTGGAAAAAATTAGATTTTTGAAGGGAAGAGCGCCAAAAACATAGTACACAAAGATAACAGCAGCAATGCAGTTCAATCCTGTCCATACAATACTTATTGTGACTCTTGATATCAGAGATGCAAACTTTGATGCTGGAGTGAGATATAATGCCTCCAGGGTGCCCTGCACCTGCTCCCACCTTATATTGTATCCTATCGTCCATAACGTATCTGAAAGAAACATGAACAGGATCATTCCATATATGGCTATGGCATTAAAACTGTAATTTGTCTCCTCTTTCCCGATAAATAATGTTGTGGCAAAGATAACCATCAGGATTATGATAAATACTATCGCAAAGCTTGTTATGAAATTTATAGGATATCTTGCCATATAAATGAGCTGTTTTTTGCACATCGCATAAAAGCTCTCGACATCTTCAAACATCAGATCACCTAAAACTTTCCAACTCCCTCATTCTTTTTTATACTCTTTTCAATTGATATGAAAACATAGTATCCAGCAAGTGGCATTATGATACAGAATGCCCATAAAACAGCGAGATCAAGGTACCATTCTCCAAGAAAATAATTGAGTCCCAGCAAAGCTGATCTCACCCCGTTGTTCATCCATGTGGGGGGAAAAATCTCAGCTATGAATCTTAAGATCCTTGGAAATACAGTTACAGGGAAGAATATCCCCATCAAAAATCCAATCACCCACTGTCCTATATTTATCAATGCTTCAGCCTCTTTCAGTTTTAGAACAAGTGATCCATACAAAAAACTCAATCCATAAACAGGTATCAATCCAACAAGGAGAAATAGAAAAGCTATACCTATATCGCCCTGAAAGGGATTCACCCTGAATATGAAACATCCTAAGGTGAATGCCAGGAAAAATGATATCAGTGATCTCAGTGTAGTATACATTGCTACCCCTCCAAGGATAATAATCTTATTTACCGGAGCTAAATATAATGACTCCAGTGTCCCCATCTGCATCTCGTTTCTCAGCCAGAATCCAAAGTGCCAGAGTGAATTTGAGACCACCATAAATAAATTCGCTCCTATCACCATGTACGCAACATAATTTGCAGTGCCCACGTTTTTAAGGAAGTTTCCTTCCATACTCGTTCCTGCAACAGCCCTTCCAAGGAGTATGGGCATGGCTGCAAGAAATATCGGTAAAATTATATCCATCAAAAACCATCCTCTGTACCTTGAGAGTATTCTTACCCTTGCAAGAAATACAGTATACATAGCATCAAGATTGGATCTGAGTGTAATCTCTGTCATCAGATCACCCTTGTATCCTGACTGAGGCTTCTTCCTGTTTTGGCTATGAAGACATCCTCAAGTGTTATCTCTTCAGGAGAGATGTACTGAATGGTTGAATCATTCTCCAGAAGTATTTTTATTATCTCCGGAAGTGCTCTTCTTGCGTTTTCTGTCACAATTGTAAGTTTTGAAAATCCATTGCTTGATGATATTGCTGCTTTTTTTGTAATTTTCAGGTTTTTTATAATATTATATGTCTCTTCTTTTATTATGCCTTCAATCTTTATAACACTCTCTTTTTTGATGCTGTTTTTTAGATCATTTATAGTTCCCAGTGCTATTATCTCTCCTCTATCTATTATAGCTACTCTGTCACATAGTTCCTCTGCTTCACTCATCTGATGTGTGGTGTAAACTATTGTATGCCCTTTCTTATTGAGATCTTTAACTATGCTTCTTAATTCCCTTGCAGAGTATACATCTAAGGTATTTGTCGGTTCATCGAGGAATATTACCGGTGCTTTATTTATCAGGGACTTTGCAAAGGCAAGTTTCATTTTCTGACCTGAGGAGTAGCTCTCCACCGGCCTTTCTATTATATCCTCAAGATTCAGGAGCTCTACGATCTCCTTTATCCTCTGTTTTCTGATCTTTCTCGGTACATGATAGAGTGCTGCAAAAAACTCCAGATTTTCCTTTCCTGTAAGCTTCCAGTAAAGTCCTCTCTCACCCATAAGCATACAGCCAATAGAAGCTCTCACAGAGTTTTCGTCCTTTATGAGATCATAACCGTTTATCCTGACAATACCTTCTGTGGGAAGTAATAACGTGGTCAGACACTTTATCAATGTTGTTTTTCCGGCACCGTTTGGTCCCAATAATCCAAATATCTCTCCTTTATAGATATCAAGATTTATATTCTTTAAAGCCTCAATTTTTTTCTTTTTTCCTCTGAAGACACCTTTTCTTTCTTTTGCTGTATATATTTTTGACAGGTTCCTGATCTCTATTATGGGTTCCATGCCACTGATTGGAGTTACCATTTAAAAATGTTTCTATTCTGTACTTCAAGTTTATATTAAATCACTTGAAAATTATTTTAACACACAGCAGGGAAAACATTACAGCATACATCAAAGATCTCCACCTCCCATAACTATAAATTGAACTTTTTATAAACTAAGTCTTTGCGGTAGCCTTCTGGCTTGTCTTTGTATAATCCCTGATCAGAGCTCTCCTTATCTCTATCTCAGTTCTCATTACCTCCTCTGCCTTTCCTATCAGTTCGATATAGATGCCCAAGGGGGATCTGTAAACATTTGTTTTTACTGTTTTGGGGATTATACCGGAATCGAGAATGTCTGACTCCTCTGGATCTACAAGTATCCTCACCTTATATTCTTCTTTTGCATTTTTTAATGCCCTTTCTATCAGTTTTCTCATTTTATCACCTATAAACTATTAAAAAGCAAACTTTATAAAGTTTTCCCAGAAAAAAGAGATTTTGTTTCTTATACTTTTTTTTCTTAAAAAGCTTCCTATGATATCAACCGTAAGATTTAAATGGAAAGATCCATAGTTTCTGATGGTGATAAAATGTACAGGATCACCCATAAAGAAGAACTCTGTGAAACGGTAAAGCTTTTCGATATAGAAGCACCATTAATAGCAAAGAACTTCAAGCCCGGACAATTTTTAATTGTAAGGATAGATGAGACAGGCGAAAGAATACCACTCACCATAGTTGATACTGACAGGATAAATGGAACTGTCAGGATCATATTTCAGGAGGTCGGAAAGACTACAAAAAAACTGGGAATGCTCAAACCCGGAGATACCCTCCAGGATGTCACAGGACCCCTAGGAAAGCCAGCTGAGATAGAAAAATTCGGGAAAGTTGTCTGCGTGGGAGGAGGAGTTGGAGTGGCACCTCTCTATCCGCAGGCAAAGGCATTCAAAGAGGCAGGAAATGAAGTGATATCCATTCTGGGAGCCAGAAGGAAGGAACTGATAATACTCGAAGATGAGATCAGAAAAGTTTCAGACAGAGTCTATATAACGACAAACGATGGATCTTATGGAAGAAAGGGATTCGTCTCTGACGTGCTGAGAGAACTGCTTGAAAAGGAGAAGTTCGATAGGGTGGTAACAATTGGGCCCGCTGTTATGATGATGGCTGTGGCAATGGTAACAAAGCCCCACAATGTGAAAACAATCGCATCTCTGAATGCAATAATGGTGGATGGAACGGGCATGTGCGGAGCATGCAGAGTTACAGTTGGAGGAGAGACCAAGTTCACATGTGTGGATGGCCCTGATTTCGATGCTCACTTGGTTGATTTCAGAGAGCTGATGGAGAGACAGAAGATGTATATAAGTGAGGAGATAAGAGCAACAGAAGCTTATAAAGAAGAGTTAGAGTCTGCTCTACTTTCTGTTTATTCACTTCTGAAACAGAAGAAGGGGTAAGGGGATAAAAATGCCGATAATTAAAGAAAAAACAAAGATGAAAGAACAGGACCCGAAGGAGAGAATACACAATTTCTATGAGGTGGCTCTGGGATACAGCCCTGAAGAGGCTTTAAGAGAAGCTGATAGATGCCTTCAGTGCAAAAATGCTCCCTGCATAAAAGGATGTCCTGTGAATATAGACATCCCGGGATTCATAAAACTCATAAAGGATGGAAAGTTTGATGAAGCCATACAGAAGATAAAAGAAAAAAACAATCTCCCTGGTATTACGGGAAGGGTATGTCCCCAGGAGGAACAGTGTGAAAAATACTGTACAATGGGCAAGAAGTTTGAACCTGTCGGGATAGGAAGACTCGAAAGATTTGTCTCTGACTGGGAAACAAAAAAAGGAATAAAGCTTCCTGAGAAGCCTGTACCAACAGGGAAGAAAGTTGCGATCGTTGGATCTGGTCCTGCTGGGTTAACATGCGCAGGAGACCTTGCAAAACTTGGTCACAGTGTGACGATATTTGAGTCTCTTCATAAACCGGGCGGTGTTCTGATGTATGGAATACCTGAGTTCAGGCTTCCGAAAAAGATCGTGGAGAATGAGGTCAATTATATCAAAAAACTTGGTGTGGAGATAAAGACAGATGTTGTCGTGGGAAAAACGATCACCTTGGAAGAGTTACTTGATGAGTATGATGCCATATTTATAGGAACAGGTGCAGGACTCCCGAGGTTCTTGGGGATCCCCGGTGAAAACTTGAACGGTGTTTACTCTGCAAACGAGTTTCTGACAAGGGTAAATCTTATGAAAGCATATCGTTTCCCTGAGTATGATACACCCGTGAAAAAGGGAAAGAGAGTCGCAGTCATAGGTGCAGGCAATGTCGCAATGGATTCCGCAAGAACAGCCCTAAGGCTTGGGGCTGAAAAAGTTTACATAGTTTACAGAAGATCTGAGAAGGAGATGCCAGCCAGGAATGAGGAGATAGAACATGCGAAAGAAGAAGGTGTGGAGTTTCTGCTTCTCACAACACCTGTCAGGATAACAGGAGATGAAAATTACTGGGTTAAGCAGATGAAATGTATAAAAATGAAGCTTGGAGAACCAGATGAATCTGGAAGAAGAAGACCGATACCCATAGAGGGAAGTGAGTTTGAGATCGATGTCGATCTCATAATAATAGCGATAGGTCAGAGGCCAAATCCTCTCATTCCACAGACAGTTAAAGGCCTTAAAACTACAAAATGGGGGACAATAGAAGTCGATGAGAACGGAAGAACATCCCTAGATAGAGTATGGGCTGGAGGAGATATTGCCACAGGAGCAGCAACTGTGATCGCAGCTATGGGTGCTGGAAAAAGAGCTGCAGCGGATATTCATAAGTATCTCAAAACTGGCGAATGAGCTGATAAAATAATACCAAAAAAATTCTGGTAATGGGAATTACTGCCAAAAACTTTTAAATATTCCCAACTTTTTTATATTGAGATCACCACGAAAGGAGATGAATAATATGAAGATAATGCTAAAAGAGGAATTTCTGAGTTTCGTAGATGGACTGATAGAATCCATGGATGTCGAAGGAGTGAAAGCAAAGGACAAAAAATTTGTTTTTGACAGACTTGGTTCATCGGAGGAACTGAGACTTGATTATGATACAACGATCTTACCTCCCAAAAAATATTTTTTACCTCAGTATGAAACTATAATGAAGTTTGACCTGTCAAAACAGTTTTCAGTAAAAAAAGAGGAAGATCATGAAAAAAGAGTGATAATCGGTGTTCATCCCTATGATATAGTAGCCATAAAACAGATGGATAAATATTTCTTGGATACGCATCCTGATGATCTCTACTTTCAGAAAAGAAAAAACACGGTTATAATAGGATCAAATATTCTCAATGTCTCCGAAAAAGCATTTTTTGGCGATATGGAAACAGGATATGTTGATTCTGGATACGATCTTATGATCACGGATCTCGGTGACAGAGTGGCAATTGAGATAGGAACAGAAGCTGGAAGAGATCTCTTAAGAGGATATTCTCTCCGGGAAGCATCTACGGGAGAAATAGAGGAAGTTAAGAGAATAATAAACGATGCTTCAGAGAAAGCAAAAAGAGGACTTCGTGTAAAACCACAGAAATGGCATGATCTCCTGGAAAAAAGTTATAACAGTGAGATATGGAAAAAACAGGCAGAAAAATGTCTATCATGCGGAACATGCACCCTTGTCTGTCCAACATGTTTCTGTTATGATGTGACAGATGAGATTGATCTCACCCTTAAAGAGGGAAAGAGGATAAGAACATGGGACGGGTGTCTTTTAAGGAACTTCACAGAGGTTGCATCTGGTGAAATATTCAGGGAAAAAACAGAGGATAGATACAGACACAGATTTAATCGTAAAGGAAGATATCTCCCCACCTTGCTGGGATTTGTGGCGTGTGTTGGATGTGGAAGATGTTCCTCCCAGTGCATCCCGGATATAGCTGATCCCGTGAATCTTATGAATATGCTTGCTGAGGAGGTTTCTCATCTCGAAGAAAAAAGCGTAAGTCCCCATACAGAAACAATTATCCAGTCTACTGAGGTAGAAAAGCCTCTTTATGTGCCTATGCCTGCAACAATAAAGAATGTGAAAAAACTTACAAAAACTGAGAAACTATTTGAAATAGAGCTTGATAATGGTCGATCCTTAGGTCATATGCCCGGTCAGTTTGTTGAGATCTCTATCCCGGGATATGGAGAAGCTCCTATCTCTGTTTCCTCCTCCCCAGATGGGAAAAGATTCCAGCTCATAGTGAGAAAAATGGGAGATCTGACCTCTAAGCTTCATACAATGAAAGAAGGGGATAAAGTTGGTATAAGAGGCCCATTTGGAAATGGCTTTGATCTTGAGGCATTAAGAGGAAAAAATCTGATCTTTATAGCGGGAGGACTTGGACTTGCACCCATGAGATCTCTCATAAGTTATGTGTTAAAAAATCGTATGGATTTCGGAGAGGTCACGATCCTCTATGGATGCAAGGAACCATGCGAAGTACTTTTAAAAGAGGAGATAGAAGAATGGGAAAAAAGGGAGGATATACAGTTTCTCAAATCTGTGGACAGATGTCCAGAGAATGAGAAATGGAGCGGCGAAATAGGCGTTATAACATCTCTGATACCAAAAGTAAAGTTTGATCCGAAAAACACCACAGCCATAATTGTGGGTCCTCCTGTGATGTATAAGTTTGTTATCGATGATCTGAAGAATCTTGGAATGCCTGAAGAAAACATTATTGTTTCCCTGGAAAGAAGAATGAAATGTGGTGTGGGAAAATGTGGACACTGTCAGATCAATGGAATCTATGTCTGTAAAGATGGACCTGTGTTTAATTATAAGGATATAAAGGATCTTCCGGAGGCATTTACATGAAAACAAAGGTAGCATTTTTTGATTTTGGAGGATGTGAGGGATGTCAGCTTCAGATAGCAAATCTTGAGGAGGATGTACTCAGATTGATAGATATTGTAAAGATCGTTTCTTTCAGGGAGATCATGAAGGAACACAGTGATGATTATGATATAGCTGTAATAGAAGGCTCAATAATGAGACCCATGGATGAAGAGAGATTGAAAAAGATCAGAAAAAATGCAAAGATACTCATTGCACTGGGAGCATGTGCATGCCTTGGAGGTGTCCAGAGAATGATAAATCAGTGGCCCGTAGAGGAAAGCAAGGAGATTGTATATGGAAACTCTGAGAAGATAAAAGACAATCCATACTTTGATAATTTTCATACAAAAGCAGTGGATGAAGTTGTAAAGGTGGATGCATATGTTCCTGGATGCCCTATTGATAGAAACGAGTTTGTCAGGATTCTTATCGCTATCATACAGGGTAAAAAACCGCCACTTCCGGATTATCCTCTCTGTGTGGAATGTAAGAAGAAAGAAAATATCTGTTTATTTGAAGAGGGAAAGCTATGCCTTGGTCCAATAACGAGAGCTGGCTGTAATGCCATCTGCCCTTCCTACGGAAGCGAATGTGAGGGGTGCAGAGGATTCATATCTCACCCCGAGGAAAGAGCTTACAAAGAAGTTCTTGAAAACTACAGTATCAGTGTAGAAGAACTCCTTCATAAAAAATCGATCTTTAATTACCGTTATATCGAAAAAAAGAGGGATAAAAATGAATAAGATAAACATCACAGTAGAGCATCTCACAAGAGTTGAAGGACATGGAAATATTGTGGTGAATCTCACAGATGGCAGAATCGAAAGAATACAGTGGCAGGTTTCCGAGGCTCCAAGAATGTTTGAATCTTTTTTAAGGGGTAAACCATATTATGAGATCTCTCATATAACATCGAGAATATGTGGAATATGCTCTATAGGACATGCATTATGCTCTCTGAAAGCCACAGAGGCTGCTATGGGGATTGAGATCTCTGAACAAACACTGCTTCTGAGAAAACTGGCATTGCATGCAGAGAATATCCAGAGTCATATACTTCATATAGGATACCTTGTAGCTCCTGATCTCTTCAGGGTGGGAAGTGTATTTCATCTTGTGAAAACACATAAAGAAACTGTTCTGAAGATCATAAAACTTCACAGACTCGCCAATGAGATGTCAGATCTGATATGTGGAAGGACAACACATCCAATAACTCTCATTCCGGGTGGTTTTACAGATATACCATCAAAAAAACAGCTCGAAGATCTCAGAAAAAAGCTCACAGAAATTATACCTGTCTGTGATGATCTATCTCAGGTTTTTCTGGAAAACATTCATATGCTACCAGAGTTCTCCAGAGAGACAGAGTATATAGCCCTTACAGGTGATGAGTATGCCCTCTATGATGGAGTTATAGGCTCTACAGACACAGGTAAGCATCCCATAGAAAGTTACGAGGCCATAACAAATGAGTTTGTTGTACCACACTCAACAGCCAAGTTTGCAAGACATGCTCGGGAGTCATATATGGTGGGAGCCCTCGCGAGATTCAATCTCAACTCAGATAGACTCTCTCCAATGGGAAAGATATGCGCAAAAAGATTTGGATTAAAACCTGTAAATTACAATCCATTTATGAATAACGTTGCTCAGCTTGTTGAGATATATCATTGTATTGAGGATTCAATCGATATTGTAGATAAACTTCTTGAAAAAGGACTTAAAAAGAATGATAATGCAAAGTATACGGTAAAAGCAGGGAGAGGTATAGGTGCCGCTGAGGTACCGAGAGGAATACTCTTCCATGACTACACATATAACGAGAGCGGTTTATGCACAAAAGCCAACCTTGTCATACCTACAAACCAGAATCATAACAACATAACAAAGGATCTCGAAGCTTTTGTACCCATGCTCCTCGGTAAACAGGAGAAGGAGATCGAGTTGAATTTAGAGATGCTTGTACGTGCCTATGACCCATGCATATCATGTTCTACCCATTACCTTAAGGTGGAGTTTAAAAGATGAAAAAAAAGAGAATAGCTGTGATAGCAATTGGCAATGAGCTGATGGGAGACGACGGTATAGCCTGTGCTGTGCTGAATGCACTGTCCAAGGAGAAGACATCACAGAATGTAGATTTAGTTGATGGAGGTACCGGAGGAATCTCATTAATTCACATGATCAGAAAATATAAAAAAGTAATATTCATTGATTCTGGAGATTTTGGAGGCAATCCAGGAGAAATAAAGATTTTTACACCCAAAGAAGCTGTTTCAACGAAAGAAACTATGAGATACTCTTTACATGAAGGTGATCTTTTAGACTTAATTCATTTATCTGAGGAAATTGGAGAGGCTCCCGAATCCATGAAGATAGTGGCAATTCAGCCAAAAAAAATAGAATTCAATGCTCCATTATCTCCTGAACTCATTAATACAATACCAGAAATTGTGAGGGATATAAAAAGCCTTCTGGAGGGTTTTTAAGAATGCAAGATCATGAATTCCCTCGATCGTTTCTGGATCTCCTATGTAATACACAGGAAGTTTTTCTACTCTAAATGCCTCTTTCTGGTTGTTTTCAGCTGATGCGGTCACTGTTATAAGGCTTAAAATAACAGCAATTGTACTCATCCTCTTCCATATTTCCTTCCCTTTCGTTTTTATCACCTCCTCTCTTTCACCACAAGGAACACAGCTATGATTACCACTATGAGTATTGGAACAATGTAGTACAAAGTATTATTCTCTGTATCTTTTTGCGATTGTTTTGTTGGTAAGGGAGTTCCTGATTTTTGTTCTGATTTTTGTGGAGTCTCTGTGATCTGCGTCTCTGGAGGAGTTTCTAATGGTGTTTCTTCAGTCTCTCCCACCATCGTCTCAACTTCCTTTTTAAATGAAGTTCTCTGTGTTTCTGGTGTTGGGGGTTCTATGAGGATCTTATCAGAAACACCGTAATCTGTGAGGATCATGGGATTTCCTGTTTCCAGAACAACTATTCCTAATCGATTGATAAAATCATCCATATATAGATTATTATCTTCAAAAAGCAGTCCTTCATCTGTATAATAATAATCTATGAATAATCCAGGCTCTAACTCTATTTTTTTTCCTTCAGATGTATCTATTTCTTCACCACCAAGATAGTATCCTCCTGATTCTATTTTTATCCCTTCTTCAGTTTCATATGCATTGTATAATGAAACAATTCCATAATCTTTGAATTTTGGATATGGAAGTACCTTTTCTCCATTTACTACCAGGAGTGTTGTCAGATAAAAATAGTTTTTAATATTTTTTGTGTATGGAGATATCAAAACTTTTTCAAGATCCTCATTTTTCCATGGACCTTTAAGCCAGCCTTTTACTTCACCATGTCCATTCCAGTTTTTCATTATCATGTACTCCTTCCAGTTGTATGACCCTGGATCTATCCATAATATCCATTTACCCCATGGATTACCGTTATCATCTATCATCTCCAAGGTATTGAGGTTCACCTTTATATCGAAGATGCGTTTGAATGGTACTTCCTTCTGATTAGGTATATTGTAGCCATGGACATTTGCGATACCTTCAAGACACATACGGAGAGTTGCTATATCATCCTTTATATGTATTATCTGATATCTGTATACAAACTCATCTATATAAAGAAATTTTATCTCCGAAGTTTTGTGTTCTTTTAAAAGTATAAAGGCAGGAGGGGGGTATTTATCTTCAGGATATCTATATATTTTATACTCTGCATAGAATCCTTTCTCAGGAGTGAAAGATGAGACAGATGGGTACTGTCAATACAAAGATCGTTACTATTGTCAGGGTGAGTATTTTCTTCATGGGATCACCTCTCTGTATTTTCTCCTGAAATAATTTTTTATCTTTCTATTCCACAACATAATACTGCTGATACTCAGGATAATTCAGGAGATTCATATTC
>Ga0209410_1000538_pt1 | contig 17647 bp, 14 predicted proteins | sample Mar14436cmmetaG_FD_184135 | JGI IMG/M metagenome (GOLD analysis project Ga0209410, IMG submission 184135) | Marine hydrothermal vent microbial communities from Guaymas Basin, Gulf of California to study Microbial Dark Matter (Phase II) - Marker... ... | reverse complement strand
GAGTGGTGCTCCTCATTTTATCTCTACATCAGGTCTTGGTGGGAATATACCATTCAAGTCAACAGGTGTAAAGATCAAGTGTATAAATGGTAATGGCTGTGATAATCTTATTGAGAATAAAAGGGGGGATTATGCTTATACCTACATAAATCAAAATGGTTCAATAGTTATAGACTTTGGCGGTGAATATGTCATAAATAAAACAGAAATACATCTATGGGATTCTGATAGTAGATATTACCGATACAGAATAGAGGTTTCTACTGATGGGGTAAACTGGAAAGAGGTTGTTGACAAAACAAAAGGTGAATTCCGGGGATTACAGATAGATTCCTTTGAAGATGTTAAAGCTCGTTTTGTAAGAATAACTGGGACGTATGCCTCCATAGGAAATGAATTCCGGGTTGTTAATGTCAGAATATATAATCCAAGATATGAAGGCTCTTATATGGGCTATGGTCAATGTCAATTCTCACCGGGTAATAGTGTTATAAAGCCCGTACTTGAACAGAATGAAAAGGAGGAATTTGATATGGTTAGTCGCTTGGTATTTAAATGTAATATTGGCTTGGGTCTGATCTTTGAAATAAGGAATGGTCAATACTCCCCTTCTAATGTCTATGTAGTAACACCAAACGGCCAATTTCCCTGGCAGGCATGGAGAGATCGGACCGGAGCATCTATCTTGGGGGTACAATCCTTTAAGGATATTTTATATGGAGCACTCCATGATCCAGAATTGCCAAGGGATTCGATATTTAAATTTGATACATTCAGGAGCCTGATCTATGTTCCCAATATGGTTGATCCAAATACCGGTGAGAGGTATAACTTCAATAAGGTTATGATGACCAAGCTCTACCTAGGGGATCATTTAGAAGAGTATCAAAATGCGGGTCTTGCCGATCCTACGATAGAAAAACCAAAATATTTCAAATTAGTGGATGGCTTTTTGGGAGATCCAAGAAATCCAGAAGATGATCATTCATACTGGGGCTATGTCAGGGTTTACAAAATAATCTACCCTGAAACAGAAAATTCCAAAAAATAAAGTTCTTATAGCTGATTGATAAATAGATAATTATGGCTAAAAAAGGACAGATAAGTATGGAATTAATCATAACTATTGCATTTACCTTATTTATCTTTATTATCGTAGCATTGTTTGCAAGTGAAAAAAATAGGGAGAGTGATGATTTTAAGATCAAAATCGATACCAAGAGAATTTGTAAGAGCGTGGCGGATAACATAAATAATATAGCAGAGCAGGGCTCTGGTTTCTACCGCTATTTTAGCCTTCCCCGCAGAGTGTATGGAGAACATGAGTACAACATAAGCATTTATGGAAATTGGGTAGAAATTTCTCTTGAAGATCATCATTATACAAGGATAAATCAGATAGTCACATCTAATGTTACAGTATTCTGTCTGGATAAAGGCCTAAATAAGAGAAATAAGATATTTAATGATCGGGAGAGAATCTTCATCATATGCCATAAGCCAGAACTGATGATGGTGAATGGAAGTTTTCACCCAGTTTCTGCATTAGCAAATGAAAGTATAAATGTAAGTATAGATGTTATAAATTTTGGCCCAGTAGATTGTGGGCAATTTAGGGTTCTATTTAATAACACTATACTTAATAACACTATCAGTGTAGTGGTTCCTTCTTTGAAATCAGAGGAAGTCGCTGAGGTGTGGTTCAATATGACCACTCCTGAAACAACTGGTTACTACCCAATAGAGATCAAAATTGATGTTAATAACTCGGTTAATGAAAGCATAGAATCAAACAATTTCTATAATGGTACCCTAAATGTTGTCTAAAAAATTTAAGGAAAAAAGGGCGCAGGTAAGCAGCGGTGAATTATTAATGGCGTGTTTTATATTTTTTCTAGTCCTGATCATGGCCATTACCATCTGGAACAATACCACCGAAAAAATAAAGGGTTCCGAAAGGTTCTATGATCTTGAGGAAACTGCAGTGGATATATCAGAGAAACTGGTCAGGACAGGGGGGATTCCATCTGGATGGAGCAAAGAAAATGTCACAGTCATTGGTTTAGCAAATGAACCTAGGGTACTTGATCAAGGGAAGATATTGGAATTTTTAGATATGATGAACGACTCAGCATTCAATAATCCCCCGTGTAATGACCCCGGAATTTCTAATTATGAATGTAATAAACACATACTCGGAATTGGGAAATATGAATTCTATTTTACCCTCGAAGATATTAATGGAACTACTATAGAGATTGAAAATATATCATGCTATACTGGCAAAGAACCCCAGAATGAGACAGAGAAACTTACAGTAACCAGGACCGCAATACTCAATAATAAGATAGTAAGGATGGTATTAACACTTTGGTATGAATATTAAATTGTTTATTATTTCATTAAATTTATTATTTCATTAAATTCATAATTCACATAGATTTTTATTAAGCATCGGTGTCATTGCTTTAGAATGAAAAACAAAGGCTATGTGGTAATACTGGATGCGATAATTGCATTGATATTTCTATTATTTATATTTACGATATTCATTGCAGTATATGAACCAAAGGTTAGTAAAACTGGTACGACTTCTTTCAAGAACATTCATTATCTATCCGAGGATGTGTTGGATGTTTTGAATAAGCAGGGTGTCTTGGATGAAATAGGAGCAGAGTGGGCATCTGCCAATGGCTCCATTACTTCAGAACACTGGTCAAATGCTACCAATATCTCTAAGAAATATCTGGAAAAATTAATACCCAAGAGGTTTGGTTATAGACTGGTTATAGATGATACTAATGTGATATATGATTCAAATTCTGATCCAGATTCAGAGAGACCCCCCGAGGACAAGGCTTCCAGTGAGACGCATTCTACAAGGCTCTTAGTGGGTTATGGTAAGGGTCTCCCCACCCGGGGTCATGTTGCGAGGGCATTCCTCACAAATATCAGAGAAAAGACGACATCTAAGTATGTATATTTTGGTGGATTTGTCGGACAGGGAAATTTGACTAGGACTTTAACATTACCCAACTGTACTGTACAGCGGGCATATATTGAAGTAGCTACTGGCAGTGAATTTGAACTTTATATAAATGATGTTTCAGCGGGAGTATTTACACCAACCGTATGGAATATGACAGCAAATATTAAGAGTTATATACCAAACCCAGAAACATATTTTAATCCGGGAGATAACAAGATCGAGATCATATTCACTGGTGATGATATTTCTGAGCAATACATTGGTGGCGGATTTATCAAAGTCACCTATAACACATCTAAGATGGATACCGCTCAGGAAACTGGTACCAGTAGATATTGGTTTCCCGGCATAGAGGGTTTGATAAATCTCTATTCCTCGTTTTATGTTCCAGGTAGTTTAAATTCTATGAGTATACATCTGAAATTCTTCAATAATTATACCACCTACCTGACCATTGGAGATCAGGAGGTATTTAGTAGTTCAGGAAGTAGTGTGAATCAAACATACGACTTGGATGATAGTAATCTAACCATGCTCAACTATGCGGGGTTAAGTATGGAGACCATACCCATACGTTTGGGAATAAGGAATGTTTCCTATCTGGCTAATGTTACCGGAAATGCGGATGTTATCCTGATTACGGATTTGTCTGGTAGTATGGCACAATGTGTAGAGAATAATAGTAATTGTCCTGCTGGGAATCAGAGGATAGACTTGGCAAAAAGGCTGGATGAAGAATTTGTTGATATAGTTTTGAATGGTACTGGTAATAGGGTTGGTTTAGTTGGATATAGAAGTGGAATAGCATCTTTCCATCCACTAAGTGATAATAATCTCAGTCTAAAGACCCAGATTAATGGATATTGGGCAAGTGGTGGAACCTGTATATGTTGTGCCATAAATAAAGCATATGAATTACTAAGTTCAAGTAATGCATCCAGGCAGAAATTCATTGTGGTTATGACGGACGGGATTCCAAGTCACAAATGTGGGGGATATTCCTCTCCATCAGCATGTGATGGTAACTCTTCTTCTAGTTCATTTGAGGGGGATTGCTATGGATGTACGTATTGTTGTCCAGCAAATCCATATACAGGAAATGGATGCTTATTAGAGAACCAACTTTGTGGTAAGGTGTGGAATTGTTGGGGATGGTGGCCAAATGCTTGGTGTGAGTGTTCATCATTGGCTTTTAATGGATATGTTACAGGTGGTGGTTGGATAATTCACTGTACTGCATATGACTGTAGTGTGGCATGCCAATGTCAGTGCGAAATGCAAAATGCGAACTGGTCTTCATGTAGAGCGCATAACGATTTAAATGCTACTGTGTATTCTATCGGTTTTGGTCCCGTAGCAAATTGTCCAATGGGTAACTGGACCCTTCGGGCGATAGCCGACTGTGGGAATGGGTCATATTATGCAAGTTCTAACGCTAGTGAGTTAGAATTGATATATCGAACTATTGCCCAAGATATAGTAAATGTAAGTTACAGGGCACAAACTGCGAGGATAACTGGAAACATAACCCCATCTATATTATACCCAGAATCATACATAGAATTCAGTTACACCCCGGCGATAAATGCTACAGCATATGGGGAAATCACCCTTACTCAAGATACAGAAAGATTTAATGATACGGAGAATTGCACTGGAATTCTTTTTGTCCCTGAAATTGCCAGAGTGGTAGATGCTAAGATTACCTCATATTCAGCAGAGTATTGGACGGATTATTTAAATGTGAGTAATAGCCATGGTTCAACGATTGCTTATACACTTAGAGATGGTCATTTCGGAATTGACTATCGTATCCTGGGAGATCCCTATATCGTTCAAATTCCCAATCCCAGTGTTAATCTGATCCCTGGAGAAAACAACTCATTAGAGATTCGCACAAGTAATAGTCCCACCGAGGATATGGGATGCTCTCCAGATGATAGAGCAATTTATACCATAAGACTCAGTGGAAGGGTAGGTTATGGTAATGTCTTTTTGAAAAAGGGTGGATGTAACTGGACGATTCGGTTTGAAGATGACACAAATATTACAGAAAGTATCCCTGATTACTATAATGGGGATAAGAAGTGTTACTATACCCCAGAGAATATTAGCTATGATGAGAACGACGCTATTGATGATGCCATCTTTAGATTATTGCAGAGATTGGATTCCAATAAAAACAGAAAGATTGACATAAAATTTGATTCCAGCATGATAGAATTTGATTTCAGCAGAGCGGGCGGAGTAAGATCATTGTGGGGGCCAATAACCATGAAGTTGATCATTTGGATGTAAGATGAAATTCCTGAATTTAATAAAAAATAAAGGGGTATTCTTCACATTAGCAATTATACTGTTAATTATCCCATTAATACTTTTAGTATCATTTTATGTTGGTACTTCAAAGACAAAAATAGAGGACGCAACAGCAAAGATTCGCTGCGATGAATTGCACTATTTTGTGGAGGATGTGAAGAGGGATCTGAGCAGGGCAGTAGTTATCTTTGGGAGGAGGGCTGCGATCTATTCCATAGACTATGTTATCAAACCACCTGGGAATCCCCTATTAAATTATACATTTAATTGTAGCTCTCTCTGTGGTGTGGACTGCAATAAAGTTGTCTATCCAAAAACTGGGTCTGAGGCCGCTATAGCTGAGTTAACACTCTGCGGTACATTGAATGGTAGCAATGTTACATACATGGTTAATCACACCCTTAAGGAATGGATAGATAGAATAGAAATGAGAGGCAAAGATATGGATTTTCGGGTTAATATAACACTAAAGGAGATTAAAGTGATTCCAGTTGATGCATGGCATTTTTCCATAATTATAGACAATAAGGTAGATATAATTGATAAGACCGGTATATGCTACTACAGAGAAAGTACCATGAGGACTACTTCTAATTCATCCATAATCGGCCTGGAGGATCCCCTCTATGCCCTAAGTAGTGAGGGAAAAATTATGAAGTATATATATGATTGCGATATTAGATTTGACATGAATGTTATTGGCAATGGCAGTGATGGTAATGGGAGTGGGAGGGGGAATGTGATTCTCAAGCCCAGTATTGCAGACCCTTCAACTTTTTGTAGCACTAATGATGTTGGAGAACTTATATTAGTGATGAATAACGGTTATGGATCCTGCAGCCTATTTGAACAAATTTGCTTTGATATAACCGCACCAGAATCTGATCATTTTGCTGGCGTGATTAACTATGGTAAGAATGCGGCCCAAAGTTTTGCTGATAAATGCAATATAACCATTCCTTGGATAAGAGACACGGGGAATTTAAGTCTAAGTGATGGTGATTGTGTCTATATAAAAAATAGCAATACATCACATCAGGTAATCCTCGGAATTAATTCTGAAGATCTTAACTTTTCATGCTATCAGGTAAGTAATGTTACTGAGTATGAAACAAATTGTTCAGTAAATTACACAAATGGACCGAGTTTCTTTGACAGATTGGACGGCAATTATAATCTTTCAGAAAAATACCAGAATCAATCCAGGGAATATTTCAATAATTCCCTCATAGGAATAGAAACACTCGTAGATATCTATGAACTCATGGATCATAATATTGTCCCTCATGCAAACGCTACATGGATAGACTACCTTTACTGGAGGGAGGTTAATGGAAGCGAGGTGTGTGGTGTCTGTAAGACGGGGGATTATGCTATTCGGCTCGATTGTCAGCACATTGAGAGATATGATCTAGATACTGGATGTTGATGACAAGAGATAACAATATAAATTTCTATAATATTTTTATAATCTATGTATACAATGTGATCTAAAATGGGCATATTTGGGGGGAAGAAGAAAAAGAGGGAAAAGGAAGATCCTAAACAACATCAGGAACTCATTGATATATGGTCCAAGAAGTCGAGAATTCATTCTAGGAAAAGGGAACTGCTTCAGAGACAGTTTGATATTGAAGCAAAGATTAATGAAATCGCCAGTAAAAAATTGGAACTCTCTGCTGAAATCAATACATCGGTAGAGAATCATACTAGAATGAAGAAGAAATTTGAAGAGATAGAAGAACAAGAGGGATTACTCAAAAAAGAAATCTCAGACTTAGAGCAGAAGATAATTGATATGACAAAGGAAATGGAGGATCTAGAAGAAAAAAGGCAAGAAGTGGAGAAGGAAATGGAAGAGAAGATCAAGGAGATTGATGAAATAAAGGAAAAGAAATCTCAGATAGAATCAAAAAAATCCGAGTTAGTTACGAAAAAATCTGATATTAATGCAAAGGTTAATGAAATTTCTAAAAAGAAACTTTCGCTATCAGAAGAGATTAAAAAATTAACCGAGAAACATTCAAATCTAAAAAAGGAATTGATAGAAATAGAAAAACAGGAAGAATCCTTCAGAGCTGAGATATCGGATATAGAAAATGAGATTGTTAAAATTACTAGAGATATACAGGAGTTGGATAGAGATGAGCGGGAGTTAATCGAGAAATTGGAAAAAAATGGAAGGCCACCATCTGAATTTCTAAGCATGATAACAAAGCACCTTGGAGAGCGGGGAGAAATTCCAATAGAGAAACCTATAGAAAAACCTATAGAAGAGAATTTTATGGAGATAAAAGAGAGGACTGAGGGGGAGAAAAAGATAAAAGAGAGGACTGAGGGGGAGATAGATGAATTAAGAAAGACCCTAAGGATAATAGATAGATTAATTGGAGAGTTAACTATGGACGCTAAGAAGAAGTTTGTTGCATCTGAAAATTTCGATGAATACAAAAAATTACATGAAGTGGTCTTTAACTATCAAGGAAAGACAGAGCAGAGGGAGTATGTCAAAGAGAATACTAAGAAGGTGTTGATGGAGATGGATAAGCTGCTTGAGAAATTGCCCGAGGAAGCCATAGATAAATTTTCCAAATCAGATGATTTTGAACAGTACAACAAGGTACTAGAGATGTATGGTATATAATCATATATCATGATGGGTCTACATGACATTGTAAAAAAAAGGAGGGAATTTGGGGGGGAGTCTATGCCTCGAGGAGAGCAGGTACTTACCGAGACCAAAGAAGAATTCTTGAATTTTTGTAAATCCCTAACTAAGGAATTTAAAGGTGTAATGCGCCTCTATGGTAAAATAAATGGAAAATTGTATACTGCCGGTTTGTTACTGGAAAATGGAAATGTAATAGCTGCGTCATTTGAGGATATAGATAATGAGACGATTATCTTCGGGGAAGAGGCAATCCTTCAGATAAAGGAAAGGCTTTCTGGCACTAAGGGGGATTTGGAGGTATATGCATTTAGTGATAAAGATATGGAAAAAGTGAAGGAAGGAAACAGGGAGGCTTTGTTGACTCATACTATGCCATTTTCATATCTTGGACTGAAGATTAGATTAAAGATGGAGGAATGGGCAAAGAAAACAAGTCCTGAATCCTTTGTGAGGGGAGAAAAACCAGAGATAGAGGAATTGAAAACAGAGGAGGGCTTTAACCTGGTAGATTTTGCACGCAAATTCCCAGAAATCTTTTCATCAAAAAAAGAAGAAAAAATTCAGTTAAGGAGAGAAGAGATTCCGGAAGAGAAAAAACCTTTAGTTGAGTTTGATGATATAAAAATGGAAAGGCTCACTGAATTAAAAAGAAGGAGACAGATGGAGGATCTAGCACTCAGGAGAAGGATATCCAAAATAGGAAAGAAAAAACCAGGAGAAAAGATCGAGGATGTGGGCAAGGTAGAGACATCTATAGACAAATTATATAAATTGGTACAAAAGTATAAAAAATTGAAGATAGATAATAAACTTTCCCGTAGATTAGGTGTCAGTAGATCTCAGATAGAGAGCTGGGCAATGATTCTGGAGGAGCATGACCTTGTGGAACTACATTATTCAGCCATAGGCGAACCGGAGATCAGAAAGGTAAAGGGGAAGGTATAATGTTCTCTAAAATAATTTTTGTATTTATCCAATAAAACAAATAAACTTATTGAATCTTATCAAATACAATCTAATTCATAAAAAATGGAAGAGGATAAAAAATCACAAGAGAAATCTAAAGAAGAAGAGGAGAAGCTGATAGAGAGTTATGAAATAGACTCAGATGGTGTGAAAACTAGGGTTAATATAATAGAGAAGGATTACATTCCATTCTATAAACTTATCATCCCCGAGGTTGATATAGCTACGAAAGCACTTCTGGATGACATTAAAGAGAGACTGATAGGGGCAGTAGATATGAGCGTTAGTGATGTCCTTGATCCTAAATTAATGAGTGAATTAAAAAAAGAATTCAAGAAAGATGCTGATGCCCTATTAACGAAAGAACTTCCAAAACTGGATCAGGCTGTTAAGGATCACTTCATTCTAAACCTGATTCATGAGCTCCTTGGCTTGGGGGATATGGAATTTTTTCTTGATGACAATTATATAGAAGAGGTTGTTGTAAATTCCACCAAGGAGCCTATAAGGGTTTATCACAAGAAATATGGATGGTTAAGGACAAATATTACTTCGGAATCGGAGGGTCAAATTCTAAACTACGCCAATACCATAGCCAGAAGGGTTGGTAGGGAGATCACCACCCTAAGCCCTCTTTTGGATGCCCATCTCGTGACTGGAGACAGGGTTAATGCCACATTAGCTCCCATCTCTACCAAGGGCAATACCATTACTATAAGAAAATTTGCTCGTGATCCCTGGACCGTGACCGATTTTATTCAAAATAAAACGGTAAGTTCAGAAGTCTTGGCCCTGATCTGGCTAGTAATCCAATATGAAATGAACATGATCATCTCCGGAGGCACAGGTTCTGGAAAGACATCCTTTCTGAATATCTGCATGCCGTTCATTCCTCCAAACCACAGGATTATATCTATTGAGGATACTAGAGAATTACAACTACCTAAATTTCTTTATTGGTGCCCTCTGACCACAAGAGAGCCAAATCCCGAAGGGAAGGGTGAAGTAACGATGTTAGATCTCTTAGTAAATTCCCTGAGGATGAGACCCGATAGGATAATAATGGGTGAGATCAGAAAGCAGAGGGAGGCAGAAGTCCTCTTTGAAGCCATGCATACCGGACATTCTGTCTATTCGACATTACATGCAGATACCTGTGCTCAGACTATTAACAGATTAGTTAATCCCCCCATCAGTATTCCAGAGAGTATGCTCGACTCTGTGCATCTAAATGTTGTAATGTTCAGGGACAGAAGGAGGGGAATTAGAAGGGTATTTGAGATCGGTGAATTTATTCCAAACCCTACTACCGTTAGAGAATTAACATTTAGGCCCAGCATCCTCTATAGATGGGATCCAAGGACAGACAGTATAAAAGCGTCTACAGAAGATATTGCACTCTATGAAAAGATCGGTGCTCATACAGGACTTTCAGTAGATGAGGTGCGAGGAGAAATAGAAATGAAAAAAAAGATACTGGAATGGTTAGTAAAAAACAATGTTCGTCAGGTGGAGGAAGTAGGGAAGGTAATGAATCGCTATTATGTTGATACAGAAACTGTCATAGATGTGGTGAATAATGACCAGAGCCCCAAGGAGTTGTTGGAATAGACTTCTTTTAATTTTTCCCATACCCTCTAATACATTTTTATTTCAGTAAGTTAATACTTCTAATATGGCAACTAAAATAGGCTTTTTGAGTTCGCATGGAATAAGGAATTTTTCACGTATCTTCATAGCGGTAGGTGATCTATTACTCAGGGTGTCACCCTACACGGCCCTGCATCTAAAGCAATCTGGTATTGATGAGGAATATAACATTACCGCCAGGGAATATTTGGCTATCTGTTTCTTTATCTCTTCAACACTTTTTATTATATCATCATTAATCCTTACCTTCATTCTTTCACTGGGAACTAAGGAATTCCTCAGTTTTGGTCCCATAATAGGAATTTTTATAGGGATTCTGTCTTATGTACAGTTAGTGGCATATCCCAAGGTAATTGTAAATAGAAGGATCAGGGATCTGGAAAGAAATCTTTTATTTGCCCTGAGAACCATCTTGGTTCAGATACGATCTGGTGTCCCAATATTTGATGCCTTTGTCTCTATAGCTACCGGGAAATATGGCCAAATATCAGATGAATTTAAAATTGTCATAGAAAAGAGCAGGGCGGGAGTACCGGTAGTAGATACCCTTGAAGAGTTGGCAATTAGGAACCCCTCACTCTATTTCAGGAGAGCCATCTGGCAATTATTAAATGCTATAAAATCTGGTAGTGACATCGGTGAAAATCTTGCAAGCATTATAGATTCTCTTTCCAAGGAACAATTGGTTCAAATTGGGAGGTACAAATCAATCCTTAATCCATTGGCTATGATGTACATGATGATCGCTGTAATTATCCCCTCTCTTGGCATTACCGTTATGATTATCCTCTCGACCTTTCCGGGGATGGAGAGGATAGGGAATGAACAGACATTCTGGCTATTGTTAGGTGGGGTAGTCTTAATGCAATTTATTTTCATGAGTGTCATAAGATCAAAAAGACCCAATTTAATCGGATGATATTGGTAGAGAATTGACAAAACCAATAGCTTCACCAACCAAGCATACAGTAGAGTGTCGTTAGTGTGTTAACGGAACGGGGTTGTGTAGTATAAAGTTGATATTAAAGTGTCATTGCCGTTAAAAGAATGGACATATATACATTTTTAACGAGATTTTTCCCAAGAAGGATAAAGAAAGATTTCAACCAATTGATAATGTATTCTACCATCAAGATAGATCCTAACAAACTCTTAGGCTTTATTCTACTCTTCGGTATGGCATTCAGTCTTTACTCGGGTTACATCATCAGTTTGTTCAATATATTGCCATTTATCTTGGGCTTCATAGCCTCCTTTGCGGTAATTGAAGCAGCATTCTATCTCTGGATTCTCTTCTCTGTAGATTCAAAGGCCAGATTCGTAGAGACGATTCTTCCGGATGCTTTGCAGTTAATGTCCTCAAATATTAGGGCGGGTTTAACTACAGACAAGGCACTGCTATTAGCGGCGAGACCAGAATTCGGCCCCTTGGCAGATGAAATAAAAAGAATAGGTAGAGAAACCATGACTGGAGGTAGCCTAACCGAAGCATTGTTAAAAACAAACCAAAGGATAAAATCTGAAGCCTTAAGTAAGACCATGGATTTAATTGTCAACAGCATTAGATCTGGAGGGAAATTAGCGGACCTCCTAGATCAAACCGCCAGTGACCTCAGGAATCAACAGATGATTCAAAAGGAAATCAGTGCCAGCGTTCTGATGTATGTCATCTTCATCTTCATAGCAATTGGCCTTGCTGCCCCATTATTATTTGCTATGTCATCCTTCTTGGTAAAGGTTCTGATAAGCATGAGCACAAAGATCGGTGGAGAAATACCCTCGGAGATAGCTATGGGTGGATCTGCACCCATATCCATGACAAACATTCAAATAAGACCCGAATTCCTGCAAGAATTTGCTATTGCCTCTCTGTTAGTATCCTCAATTTTTGGCTCATTAATAATAGGTCTGGTTCTGAAGGGAGATGGGAAGGAAGGGATTAAATTCCTACCATTTCTGGTTGTCATATCCCTGGGTTTGTTTTTCCTTGGATGTTATATTATGAATACCTTCTTCGGTCAAATGATTGGAATCCGAATTTAAATCCGAATTTATAGTTCTAATTCCCATCCAAACTTCTCTTTTAGGAGATGATATGCCGCTTCTGGTGGTATAACACCGTATTCTGTGATGATCATGCTTATGTATCTCGCATCGGTAATATCAAATACTGGATTTAGAACTCTGACGTCTTTGAGTTTTTCTGCTTTAATAACCTCTGAGGGATCCCTCTCTTCAATTTCAACTACAGAACCCATAACGCTTTCTGGGGAAAATTTTATAGACTCCGCAGCTACTATAAAATCTATATCCAATTCCTTTGCACATAAAGCTATTTGTGATGTACCGATCTTGTTGATCAAATCTCCGTTAGCACATATTGTATCAGCACCAACAAGAACCTTGTTCACCTTTAATTTTCTCATTATCAAATGCACTGCAGAGTCAACTATCAATGTTGTTGGGATTCCCGAGGATGAAAGTTCTTTAACCGTTATTATTCCCTGATATCTGGGCCTCGTTTCTGTGCATATTACCTCAATCCCCTTACCATCCCTCCACGCTTTTTCTAAGATCATATTCACAGTATCGCTATTGCAATGGGTCAGAATTACATCCCCAGACTGGATTAGATTTGAGCCGATTTCCGCGATCTTCTTTAATGCCCTTTCTTGTTTCTCTACAAACCTCTGAATCTCCGATGAAATCTTTTCTCTAAATTTTTCAATCTCCAGTTCTTTATTTTTTTCAGCTATATAGAAGATATAGTTCACGGCATTGGGAAGAGAAACCGCACTTGGTCTAGATGATTTTAATCTTTCCCCAGCACTTCGAAGTTTCTTTATCAATTCTTGTGTATCCTTAGCATCTTTTTTAACTACTAAGTGCATGGCTTTGGCGGCGGCAATGGCAATATCTAAAGCCCCTCTAATCCTCATCTTCTTTATATCCTCAATGGTCTGTTCCAGTCCCTGCATATTTATCTATTAAAACATAAAGAAATATATGAAAAATCTGCTTTCTATGAATGATCTTTCTATTAAGGAATTAGTGGAAATTATTAAATTCACAGAAGAGATTAAAAGGTATCCCGATGAATACGGAGAGGAATTGAAAGGAAAGACTTTGGTGATGATCTTTGAGAGGCCTTCTACCAGAACCAGAATTTCTTTTGAAAGTGCAATGCTGCAACTTGGTGGACATACTATAGATGTAACAAGAGATAGCACTCAGTTGGAGAGGGGGGAGACCATCGCCGATAGTGCCAAGGTCCTTAGCAGGTATGTGGATGCCATAGTAGCAAGGGTTGATAGACATGATACATTAATAGAATTGGCTAAAAATTCCAGTGTTCCAGTCATAAATGGTCTCTCAGATCTAGAGCATCCCTGTCAGGCAATCTCAGATCTATTCACGGTATATGAAATTAAGGGGGAGTTGAAGGGAATAAATATCTCTTATATTGGAGACGGAAACAATGTCTGCCATTCTCTCCTCTTGGGATGCGCCATGACGGGGATGAATCTGAAGGTAGCATCCCCTAAGGAGTATGAACCTAAGAAATATATTCTGAATTCTGCAGTTAAAATTTCCAAAAAAACGGGATGTACGATAGAGGTGATTAATGATCCGAATGAGGCAGTGAGGGATGCCGATTTCATTTATACAGATGTGTGGGTCAGTATGGGTCATGAAAAGGAAGAGGAAAAGAGGGTAGAGGTATTCAAAAAATATCAGATCAATCAAAGAATTCTTGCAAATGCAAAAAAAGACTGTAAAGTAATGCACTGCCTTCCGGCACACAGGGGGATGGAAATTACAGATGATGTTTTAGATGGTCCAAATTCCATAGTCTGGGATCAGGCCGAAAACAGGTTACATGCGCAGAAGGCGATTCTTTTAAAATTATTGAAGTGAGTCCAGATTAGAGGGGATATCCAAACCGGTTCGTATATACCACCAAATTAGCGGGATATCCGAAGTGCTCTGGATATAAGGAGTTGTCCAAAATTGCGGCGACGGGCTAATGAGATGGTAAAATGATGACTAAAAAGTTTGATTTAAATATTGAGAAAATTCTTGAAGATTGGGAAGCTTATCATGCCATAAGAGAAGTAATTGCAAATGCAATTGATGAGCAAGTATTAACTAAAACAGAGCCGATTAAAATATGGAAGGATAAAAAGGGAAAATGGCACATTCGTGACTTTGGGAGAGGATTAAAATATGAGCATCTTACACAAAAAGAGGATGATGAAAAGCTTAGAAGCCCACACGTAATCGGAAAATTTGGAATTGGGTTAAAAGATGCATTGGCTACTTTTGATAGGCATAATGTTAAAGTCTTCATAAAATCGAAATTTGGCGACATAACCATAGGCAAATCTCAAAAACATGGTTTTGAAGATATAATAACGCTTCATGCGTATATTAATTCCCCTTCTGATCCGAATTTTCATGGAACAGAATTTATTCTACAAGGTGTTACTAATGAAGATATTAAAAAGGCTAAAGATTTATTTTTGATATTCTCTGGTGAACGAGTAATTGAAAAAACAAGATATGGAGAGGTGTTAGAAAAAAAGAGTGATATAGCAAGGATTTACATAAATGGAGTAAAAGTTGCTGAGGAAGAGAATTTTCTTTTTAGTTATAACATAACTTCTCTTACTAAAAAAATTAGACAAGCACTTAACAGAGAAAGAACAAATGTTGGGAGAAGTGCTTATTCAGATAGAGTAAAATCTATACTACTTTCTTGTAAAAGTAAGGAAGTGGCAGAATTTCTTGTGAATGATTTAAAAAACTACTTTACTGGTGAAATGCATGATGAACTTAAATGGATAGATGTTCAAGAACATGCTGTTAAAATACTCAATGCTACCGAAAAAGTTGTATTTCTTACGTCTAAAGAGTTAATAACTGCTACAAATATGGTAGATGAGGCTAAATCTGGAGGATATAGAATAGTTACAATTCCAGAGAATTTAAAAGAACGAATTAGGGGGCTGAAAGATATTTCTGGTAATGTCATTCGTGATTTGGAAGAGTTTTACAGTGAATATGAAGAAAGTTTCGAGTTCAAATTTGTAAACCCTGACGAATTAACACCCCATGAAAGAAAAATATTTAATATGACCAATAAAATATTCTCACTTATTGGTGGAAAGCCAAGACAAATAAAAAATGTTAAAGTTTCAGAAACGATGAAGAAAGAATTGGGCTCTTTTATAGAGGCAAATGGTATATGGGATCCAAAAACGAAATCAATAATTGTAAAAAGAAGTCAATTAAAAAATGTTGAAAAATATGCGGGAACACTATTACATGAGACTGCTCACGCTATTAGCGGAGCTGACGATGTAAGCAGAGATTTTGAATCAATGCTTACTAATTTATTGGGAAAAATCGTAAAACAAGTACTAAAGGAGGATTTAAAATGAAAGTATACCCGTCGCTCGCAACTCTCCGCTCCGCTTCGGTGCTAACGCACTTGGACAATAAAGGTTAGGCGACATATTACTCGGCGATTTTGCTGAGAAATTTATTTAAAGATATGATATAATTCAATTTGATGAACAAAGAAACAATTAAAGAGTTTTTGAAACCTGATCGTGTAAAACTTGTGTTATTCTTAGCTTTACTTATCTTACTTTTTTTCTTTGGCTTTTTCAGAACATCCAGTTGTTTTTTAGACGAGAATGGAATTAGAGTGTGCAGAATGTGTGGTCTCGAAGGTATTTTTAATCCTCTATTGAGACCTTTCTCTTTTATATTTGCTAACCTAGTCCAGGGCCTGATCATTGAGGGCGATATTGCATTATGTGGTGCGACTTTTGCATGGTTTTTATATCTTCCATTAGATATCATTTATCTGTATTTTCTGGCTTGCCTGATAATTTTAGCCTTCAAGAAGATTAGAACTAAAAATAAATAATAATCGTAAAATCGCCTGCGTCATACGATCGGCTAACAGAAGATTAAGCGGTTCGACTTCGCTTCGCTCGTCTCACCCAAATCCTGCTTACGCAGGACTTCGCTTAATCCCGATATGTTATCGGAAATTGCGGGGCTTTTTACGAAACTTTATTAACTTCAATAAGATATAATTATGACTATGGAAAAGAAAATTAAAATTGGATTGGGTTTATCAGTGTTAATAATTGCGGTAATAAGTGTGTGGTTATTTTTACTACCTAAAATTATAGATCCTTTGTATTTTAGTCCATGTATATTTGATGGTGATTGTGTTTATAGTCATTGTTGTGGTTGCATAAACAAAAATGCTCGATGTAGAATTTTGTGTAGTCCAATAATGGAACCATGGTTTGTTGGGCCATCATATGAATGCAAATGTATTAATTTCAGATGCCAAAGAGGTGAGCCAAAATTAGAATCTTACATAAAAGGCAAAATTTCATCATGCCAACTTCTTTGTGAGAGAATATTAACTTCAAAACTTAGTGAAGAAGAAATAGAAAGATACAAGGATATTTATTGTAATTATTATCATCCTGTTATTAATAAACGCTGTTGGGAAGACCCAATCAATGTAGAATGCAATATAACTTGTGATTGAATAGGTAAAACAAAAGCCCCGCAACTCTCACTCCCTACGGTCGTTCGGTGCTATTGCACTCCGATAACAAGGATTATGACTCTGCTCCTTTCAGTCGCTCCGCCCTTCGGGGAAATTGCTGTCGCAACTTCTTTTATTCGCAATACGTTAAGCGAAATCGCTCAAAGACGATAACTTAATATATTTCTAATTTAAGATAATACTATGGCACATATTGGAACTATTATCAAATGTTACAGGATTTGCAATAACCGGGGTGCTAATGACAATAAACTGGGCATTAGCTGGAATAGCCGCTGGAATTGGATTTTACATAGCTAAACAATTATGTGAATGATTTGCCTTTTCACAACTCGAATTGCTTCGCAATTTACCCTTACGGGTCGCACAACAGCGGATAAAAGGGAAATCAAAGATTTCCCTAAATTGCCTTCAGCAACTTCTTTTATCCGCAAAATGTTATATGCCACTC
>Ga0209410_1000533_pt1 | contig 17755 bp, 18 predicted proteins | sample Mar14436cmmetaG_FD_184135 | JGI IMG/M metagenome (GOLD analysis project Ga0209410, IMG submission 184135) | Marine hydrothermal vent microbial communities from Guaymas Basin, Gulf of California to study Microbial Dark Matter (Phase II) - Marker... ... | reverse complement strand
CCTTAAAGCATAACCTAATATATTATAATATGGTTAATATTGTTACTCCTATCTGGTAAAAGTGTGAGTTGCATGTCTGAAATACTTGATAAAGTTAAGAAAGAAAAAAGACTTATTGAAGAGATAGAAACCTTAATCCCCGGTTTCCGCGGCTATAAAATGAGAGAACTGCGCCGCGAAGCCGATAAGCTAGTTAGAGATTACATAGTTAGGAAGTTAAAAGAAGCTAAAGATAATTTAAAAGAGTGCATGTTAATAGTAGCTGAAAATGATAGAGCGGAGCTCTATGGATTAATAAATAGGATATCCGCGTTGTTGGATCTCGTAACGAGCAAAATTGAACATGCAGACTACGGCTATAGCGGATTCTTTGATGCAGTAAAAATAAAAGTCGACGAGCTGGAAAAATTGTTAGAGTACGATAATTCGCTAATAAAAAGCGCGAATGAGATAGTAACTGCTTCAAAATCTGCGCAGGATCTCGCTAATGATCTCAAATTCGACGAATTATCTTCAAAGCTTAGAGAATTTAAAAAACTCCTCGACCGCTTTGACGAACTTATAAATCAGAGAGAGAATATTATATTAGGTGTGTAATAGCATGCCCCAAGTAATCGAATGGAAAAATCCTGGAAAAGACGATATTGTATGGCGATATCCGGATGAGAGGATAGAGTGGGGAGCTCAGCTAATCGTTAGAGAATACGAAGTAGCTGTTTTCTTTAGAGATGGAAAGGCTTACGATGTTCTAGGTCCTGGAAGGCACACGCTCACAACGCTAAACTTGCCTCTTCTAACGGACTACCTGACCAGACTGCTAGGCTTTACAGAGTCTCCATTTAAAGCAACTATAATATTTGTATCTACAAAGCAATTCCAAGGAAAATTTGGCGGAAGATCTCAAACAACAGACCTGGCGCCGTTAACATTTTATGGCGGATACTGGTTCCGAGTTGGCGACCCTAAGATATTTGTAAACGAAGTTGTAGGAGGAAAAGATAAGTATACGACGAGCGAGGTGAACGAGTTTATAAGAGGCTTTATTAACGAACGTTTAATAGATTTCTTAGCTAAATACGATCTTCTCACAGTTTTTACTAAAATAGACGATGTAAGCTTTAAAGCTAAAGCAACAGTTCAAGACGAATTTAAGAGGATAGGCCTAGAACTCGTAGATTTAAAGTTTGAAGGAATAGATACTACTCCAGAATATAGAGAACGCCTATTCTGGATCAAGCAAAGCGGACAGGCTGCTTACGTATTGCAGATGGAAACAGCAAAAACCATGGCTAAGGAGCTTGGTAAATCTCCAGGAGCTGGATTTGGAGCTGGAATGGTAATGATTCCCCCGGTGTTTACTCCGCCACCACCACAATCAGCAACTGTCCAACCGGCAGTAACGGCGGCAGCTCAAACTAAAAAATGCCCGAATTGTAAAAGAGATGTGCCATTAGAAGCAAAATTCTGTCCATACTGCGGCTTTGACTTTAGCAAGGCTTCTTCATCATATTGCCCGAATTGCGGCGCTCCACTGCCTCCAGGTGCAAAATTCTGTCCTAAATGTGGTAAAAAAATAGCAGAGTAACCAAAACTACGAAAGTATTTTCTTAAATTCTTCCTTTATTCTTTCATATCGTTCTAGATCTTCTTTCGAGACGCTAGGCTCGACTTTCTCTAATGCCTTCAAGAAATGCTCCTTCTTAACCTTTGTCGGTTTTCCAGCCTCGCGAAGCGCTATCATCGCAGCTTCTCTACAAACAGCAGCAATGTCCGCGCCCGTGTAGCCTTCCGTTTTCTCCGCTAGTTCCTCTAAATCAACGTCCTCCGCTAGTGGCATTTTTCTCGTATGAACCTTAAATATTTCCAATCTAGCTTCTTTGTCAGGTGGAGGCACATAAATCACTCTGTCAAATCTTCCCGGCCTTAAGAGTGCCGGATCTACTATATCGGGTCGATTTGTAGCGCCAATAACTACCACGCCCTCTAGTCTAGTAATGCCATCCATTTCAGTTAAAAGCTGGTTGACTATCCTATCTGTGACTCCACTATCGCCGCCGCGCAAGCCTCTTCTTGGAGCTATTGAATCTATTTCGTCGAAGAATATTATACAGGGTGCGGCCTGTCTTGCTTTTGAGAATATTTCTCTTACTGCTTTCTCAGATTCTCCAACCCACTTGCTTAATATTTCTGGTCCTTTAACACTTATAAAGTTGGCCCCGCTTTCTGTTGCTACTGCTTTTGCTAGCAAAGTTTTACCACAACCAGGAGGACCATAAAGCAAAATACCCTTAGGAGGATCAATACCCATTTCTCTAAAATATTCGGGTTGTCTAATTGGCCATTCTACGGCTTCTTTAAGCTCCTGCTTAACACCCTCCAAACCACCAACATCACTCCATTTTACCTCCGGAATTTCGACGTATACCTCTCTAAGAGCGGATGGTTGCACGTCTTTTAAAGCATCTAAGAAGTCTTTACGCGTGACTCTAAGCTCGTCGAGAATTTCGGTGGGTATGTGCTCAGACTCTAAATCTATTTTTGGCAGAAATCTCCTTAGGGCATGCATTGCAGCCTCTCTGCAAACGGCGGCAATATCCGCGCCTGTAAATCCGTGAGTAAGTTCTGCAAGTTCGTCTAAGTTCACATCTTCAGCAAGGGGCATATTACGAGTATGGACTTGAAATATTTCTCGTCGTGCTCTTTTGTCTGGAACAGGAATTGCTATTTCTCTATCGAATCTTCCTGGTCTTCTAAGAGCTGGATCTACAGCATCCGGCCTGTTCGTTGCAGCGATTACGATAACTTGTCCTCTACCTTTAAGACCGTCCATTAGGGCTAGTAGCTGTGCTACAACCCTCCTCTCTACTTCTCCAGTTACCTCCTCTCTCTTCGGAGCAATAGCATCAATCTCATCAATAAAAATTATAGATGGAGCGTTTTCTTCAGCTTCCCTAAACACGTCTCTTAATCTTGCCTCAGATTCTCCGTAGAATTTGCTCATTATTTCAGGTCCATTAATCGCAATAAAATGCGCACCACTCTCGTTAGCTACTGCTTTTGCTAGCAAAGTTTTACCTGTTCCGGGAGGACCATAAAGCAAAACACCTTTAGGCGGCTCTATGCCCAATCTTCTAAACAATTCGGGATGCTTGAGAGGCAATTCTATCATTTCTCTTATTTTCTGCTTAGCCTCTTCTAAATCGCCAATATCCTCATACGTAATATGCGGAATTCTAAATTCCTCCTCTCTCGCAGGTTCAGAGCGTATGTTTACTTCTGTAGAATCCGTAACTATGACGACCCCTAATGGTTGAGTTTTTACGACTATAAGTCTTAAAGCCGTGCTCAATACTGGTACTATTATCGTATCGCCTTGAACTAAGGGTCTCCCCACTAATCTTCTCTTAACATATTCTATGAAATCTGAACCGAAGCGCAAGGGCTCAACAGGAGCTAAAATAATTTTTCTTGCTGGGCGGGTCTCCGCCTTTTTAACTGTAACGACATCACCTATGCTCACGCCAGCATTTTGCCGCAAAGTACCATCCATTCTGATAATGCCCCTACCCTCATCTTCCAAATAGGCAGGCCAAACAACAGCAACAGTTTTCTTAGTTCCTTGAATTTCAACTACGTCTCCCACGTCTAGATTTAAAGTTTTCATAGTTTGCCTATCAAGCCTTACTATTCCTCTACCCACGTCCCTCTGTTTAGCTTCAGCAACACGAACCTGAACTTCCTTTGACATTTAAAACCCCAATCTTTAGTATATACAGCAGGTTTAAAAATCTATAACTTAAGAAGAAATAATCTCTAGGACGTCACCATCTTCTAACACAAAATCTGCGCCAACTTTCTGAGGGCTAAACTTTAAGCGTGGACTCCAAACACGAGCATACCTAAAATTCTTGTAAAGACGCGAATGAATAATTTTGGCGACTTCTATAACTGTAATACCCTTTTTAACGACTAGTGGTCTTTTGGATATTTCTTTACTGCGAGGTTTCTTGGTGTAAACCCTAATCAAATTAAGAAGCTTAAACAGCTGAGCTCCTATAACATCGGGTGAAGAGTTGAAATTATTTTGGATGGACACTTTAATACATGGTATATCTTCACTTAACAACTTCTGCTCAAAACTCTCAACTTCGCTCATATCACTTAGAGAATCTATCTTGTTTATAATAACCAGAGCTGGCTTATACACTACATTTTCAAAAAGAGAATCTTCAATATCCGATAAAGTAGCTTCTCCCTCTACACGAACGAGCGCGTGATGTATGTTATACGATTTTAAAAGCTTCTCGACATCCCTAATCGAACATCCTTTTAATTGACCGACAACAATTATACCTCCATGACTTCTACGTTCGACGTTTACAAGTACTTGTTTCTTCTTTATGGATATTCGAGCTTTTTCTAACTCTTCTATTAATACCCTATATTGGTAATTGATATCCTGAGTTGCATCGATTAGAAGTATTAAGCCATCTGCATTCCTAGCAAGAGCCAAAGTCTGCAACCCCCATCCTAAACCGGAGGAGGCGCCTTCGATAATCGCAGGGGCTTCCACAAGCTGAAAATATACGCCTTTAAAAACCATCATCCCGGGAACGGGTTGTTTTGTTTCAAATGGAGAATCTGATATTCTAACGTTTGCATTGGTCAATTTTTTCAATAGCGAACTTTTTCCGCATTTTGTAAATCCGAGAATAACTATTTGAGCATCTCCCTCTTTTTCGATAAAGAACTTTGGACCTTTACCCTTCCTCTTTTTTCTCTCTAACTCCAGCTCTCTGCGTAGAGTAGCTATTTGCCTACGCACTTGCGAAATTAATTTTTCCGTTCCCTTATGTTTTGGAACTGAAGATAGGAAATCTTCTAAAGCTTTGATTTTTTCCCTTGCCGACTTAGCCTCCATGACTTTAATCCATTTCGCCCTGGCTTCAGCTGGTAGGTTTGCAGGCATACTTTCACGCTAATATTCATTACTACGAGATAATTTAACAATAAAAATATTAATCTTACATAAAACACGTACGAATATGGCTGTTAAAGACAGAAACCACTGCAAATTTTACGTGCATACATCGCTGGGGTTAAGGTGCGTATTAATGCCTCCAGAAGAATGGCGCGTAAGAAAAGATAAGCTAATTCAAGCATGTCTAAACAATGGAAAAGGCTGCCATTTATTAATGATGTACTACAAGAAAAATTTTAAATGTAATTCTCTTTTAAAAAGTAACATAGAACGGGAGGTTTTAGAAAATTCCTTCGATTAGAGCTACCTTGTATAATATCAGAAAAGGAATTGTAGTATTAGGAATTCTTCTTATAGCTATCTCATTTTCAGTGCAAATTTTCGATCAACCCTCCACAACCTATTATTTGCTAGCTATTACTCTATCAATTTCGATTTATGCACTGTTAAGGAAACTTAAGTTTGAACTATATATAATATTCCTATCTATATCTATAGCATATACCAGTTTCCTCATAGCACATCCTAGAATCATACAACAAAGCGTTTTCGAGACAATAAAATCTTTTTTAAGGGGCGAAGAAACGTCTATATTTATAAGAAATCAGCTTGTTAATTTGCAAATTCCAACAAGCTTATCGATAAATACTTTCCTCATTATAGTTTTATGGGTTGTTTTTCTTTTCTCTATGATCCTTGTATCTTACTCTATGATAAGCTGGCTAACTAAAAGCTGGTTTTTCGTAGAAAATTTAACTCCACCGCTTTTAAAGCCAATTATCGTTTACTCCAAATATTTTTCAGAAATTAAAAAACTTCATGTGTTGATCAGTGCAGGTCTGGCAGCAGGTCTTTTTATGATCGATCTTCTGCTAGCTACGGATTTCCCAGCACTACTATTAATATATACGGATTTAACATTTAATACTTCACTTGCGATTTTTAGCATTATACACCTCTACATTATAAAGAGTTTTACTCAAGTTAGTGAAGCGAATTTTATTTTCGGTGGTGAAATAGGCTTAATTATATTCATTCTATTACTCGGTTTGATTTTCGCAAAGCGAGGAATCACCAGGAAAGTTACTCCGATAAAAGAACGCTTAAGGTTGTTTTCAATCCTAGTTTTTGGAATTTCACTAATTTATATCACTCTTTATTTGATGCTAGATACTTTTGCTGTGAACGTTTTCCCCTTTGTGATTGCTGCAATGCTACTTAACAGCGTAGCCTCGTCAAGAATAGAAGCAGAATTTCAAATTCTTTTCATCAGCGGGCAACTAAGCATAGTTAACTATGCGATATTTCTTCCAATGGCAGTTCACGCAATTAATGGAACAATTCCAGGAATATTGTATTCTGTGCTAATTGTAGCATTTACGCCTATTATCCCAGCTGTTCTAGTTAACATAGGTAATGTAGCGGCTTCATATGAAAAAGATACGAATCGGAAATTTAATCAATTTTTATCCATACTTTTAATAACTTTTGCAATTTTTCTCTTTTTCAATTTAGCATTTTACAGGTATAGCAAGGACATATACAACGTGAAAACCTATATTCAGTACGAAAATGAGATTAAATTAGACATTTTTTATATTTGCGCCAGCGCCGCCGCAGCCTTAAGTTTAGGAATTATACATACTCTCCTCTATAAACTCCCTCTAAATCCCGTAGCTTTTACAGTAGCCCCATTTTACGCCTCGAATGCTGATATAATTGCGATTTTAGTTGTTTCGGTGGTGAAAATGCTACTAATTAAACGTTTAAAAGCTAAATTTTTTGCTCATATTGCTGTTCTAGCTACAATATTTTACGCTATATTTAATATTGTAAAGTTGTATTTAATAGGAAATTTTGGAGTGATATAGCATGCTAATATATCAGCGTGAAAAAATCGAAAAAGCTGAAAAAAATTTACGTGTGTCGCTTATATTCCCATTCATACAAGCTCTATTAGCTGTCTGTCTCTTAGTCTTCCAGATACTTGAGCTTACTGTATCGCTATCGCTTGTTTTTATATCGATAGTAACATTGTTAATGCTATATTTCTCTTTAAAACAGTTTGAAGAGGCGTCCTACGACGTAATTATAAAAATTTTTCCAGTGATTTTGATTTTTTCAATAATTGGTGGGTTAGGGATTTCATCCCTATTTGTATACTCCTCGTATAAGCTAATAAAGGAGGTATTCCATAAAAGAGTGCAGGTGAAAAAATAATATAGTCGAAATACTTATAGGCTGGTCTATTGCGAAAATATAACCTGGTGAAAGAATGGGAAATATAATACCCCCGCCCGAACCCATAGTAAAAGTCCCAGTGCTGATTAAACATGCTGGTGTTCCGCCGAGAAAATACAGGAAGGGAAGAGGATATTCGAAGGGTGAGATCCAAGCTCTAGGTCTGACTATGATTGAAGCTAGGAAATTAGGGATATATGTAGATTCTAGGCGAAAAACCGTATACGATGAAAATATTGAAAGACTGAAAGAATGGCTTGAACGTGTTAAAAAAGGTGAAATAGAGCCCCCAGATCCGACAATGCCCAAAGTCATAAAAGTGAAACCTGCAGGTAAGAAAGTATTCAAAGGAAAAACTATGGCAGGAAGGAAAATGAGAGGCTTATTAAAGAAAAAGTATAGATATACGCATCAATATAAATGGAAGCGAAAGCAGAAAGAGAGGAAACTAAAGAAAGGACATGAAGCAAAACGTCATAAAGGAGGACATTAGCTGGGAAATACATGGTTTTGATATCTCCCAAGCTTATATATGCTAAAGTAGATAAAAACGATCTATTGAGGAAAATTTTTGAAATTCTGGAGAATGATCTTTTTGTACAAGAAGGATTAAAAATGGCTAACATTAACGCAGTAACGAGACTGAACTATAATGATCACGGAGTCATGCACTCACGCATCGTTGCCGGAAGCGCGCTCGAAATGCTCGACATTCTATTGTCGAGAGGCTTTACTCCATCATCGGTAAAGGCTGGGATTGGCAATATAGATGATGCTAAACTTATAGTATTAGCTGGCGCTTATCTCCATGATATAGGAAATGCAATACATAGAAAATATCATAATCTACACGGTTATATTCTAGCTGATAAAGTGCTAGATAAAGTGCTACCTTTAATCTATAATGATCGCAGAAAAGTTGAGGATATAAAATTTGAAATCCTACACGCAATTTTCTCACATGATGAAGAAGTAAACGCGCTGAGTCTGGAAGCTGGAATAGTTAAAATCGCTGATGGAACGGACATGGCTGAAGGTAGAGCTAGAATACCATACAAGAGAGGGAAGCTAGACATACACGCGTTTTCAGCGCTGGCCATAAAAACTGTTGAGGTAATTGAAGGAGCGAAGAGACCGATAGAGATAGTAGTTGATATGGAGAATGAAGCCGGAGTTTTTCAAATAGAGGAAGTCCTGGGTAAAAAGATAAAAACATCAGGGATAAGTAAACTTGTTAAGGTAACAGCTTTGAAAAAGGGTGTTAAGCTCAAAGAACTATACTTGTGATAATACTTAAAGTCAAAATCTAAAGCTCAAATTCTGGCGGGATGAGACCTTCTTCTTTCATTTTGATGATCTGCTCGCGTATATGCTGATCTATAATTTTAGAGCCGCATTTAAAACAGTAGTATTTTCCGTTGATTTTTGCCAGAACCTTTTCGCTACCGCATACCGAGCATTTAGCTTTACCCATAATTACACCTTTTTCAAGATATGAAATAGCAAAATATTAACCTTTACTGGTTATATAAGCAAAAGATATAAGTATGGGCTAACCTACTCTAGCGGGGAGATTATATGGCTGTGAAGAGGATTGAATTCCCCCTTAAACTGCTTGAGAAAGCTCAAAATAGTATAATTCTAGTAAAGCTAAAGGATGGAACGGAATACATTGGCAAACTTGAAAGAAGCGATATTTCGATGAACATGATATTAACAGATACTAAGCAGATAAACGAGAAGAAGGAACCCATAGCAAACTACGGCAAAATCCTCATAAGAGGAAGCAACATCCTATACATATCCCTTGACGCTACACGCGTCGAATAATATTACAGGTAGTAATATTTTAAGAAATTATTTATACCTAAAAGTAATTCAACATTCTGATGTGAAATGGCTAGCAGTATTGTTGTAAACAAGCTTGAAAGAACAAGCATTGAAGAATATCCCATGGAGTTTGTAGAAAGAAAAGGCAAAGGGCATCCTGATTTTATTGCCGATTCGATAGCTGAAATCTCGAGTATCGGCTTATCAAAATACTATCTTGAACATTATGGAAGAATACTACACCATAATGTCGACAAGGTTTTGGTAGTTGGCGGTCAGGCGGCACCGCGATTCGGAGGAGGCGAAGTACTCCAGCCAATATATATCCTAATCTCTGGAAGAGCTACTACAGACGTCAAGTTAGAAAACGGAACGATCGAAAATATACCTATAGGTCCTATATTACTAGGAGAAGCTAAGAAATGGATAATGGAAAACTTTAGATTTCTAAACCCGGAAAAGCATGTAATAATAGATTACAAAGTAGGTAAGGGTTCTGCAGACTTGGTTCACGTGTTTGAAAGAGAAAAGGAATTCCCACACGCCAATGATACTTCGTTAGGCGTGGGGTATGCTCCTCTGACTGAAACTGAAAAGCTTGTCTTAAAAGTTGAAGAGGTTTTAAATTCTGAGGATGTAAAAAAGCAATACCCCGCGATAGGAGAAGATATTAAAGTCATGGCAGTTAGACAAAACAACAAAATAGACTTAACAGTTGCTGCAGCTATAATTTCAAAATTTATACACAACATCGACGAATATATTGCCGTAAAAGAAGAAGTAGAAGAGATAGTCCACAAGGTTGCTGAAAAAATAACAGATAAAGAAGTTAAGGTTTACGTTAACACTGCAGATAATGAAAGCACAGGCAAGGAAGAATCAATATATCTGGTTGTAACCGGGACATCGGCGGAACATGGAGATGATGGTCAAACAGGTAGAGGCAATAGAGCAAATGGTCTTATTACTCCGATGAGGCCTATGTCTCTAGAAGCTACAGCAGGAAAAAACCCGGTAAATCATGTTGGTAAATTATACAACGTTATAGCAAATCTAGCAGCTAAGAAAATCGCTAAAATCGAGGGAGTTAAAGAAGCCTATGTCATCCTTTTAAGTCAGATAGGAAAGCCAATCAACGAGCCCTTGAGGGCAAGCATAGATTTGATCTTGGAAGAAGGAGTAAGCTTTAACTCTGTAAAATACGAGGCTCAGCAAATACTATCTGAAGATTTGAACAACGTTCGAAAAATAACTCAAGAAATACTGGATGGAAAAATAAGACTATACTAAATCTTTATCGGTATAAAGTTTTTTGGATTGCTTCCTCCTCTCGAACCTATAATTTTCGATTATCTTATCAAGCTCCTCTGTAAAGCTATGAAGCCATTTTTCATCGAGCAATCTCTTCCGCTTTTTTATCGCAGTTGTAACGCTATCTTTCATAGCAAAGTATTCTCCGTCGACTCCAATAATCTCTATTTCTTCGTCTTTTATAACTGGTATCAAAGAACGCTCCAAGTAATCTCTGATATATTCTGGAATGAAACCTTTAACAATTAAAGCTTTTACATTCTCTTTTATAAGCTCTCCTGCAGCTTTAATATCCCCTGGCGTAGCGTCGAGAACGTATACTATTTTACCATCTAACGATGTAAACTTGCCTAAAACCTCGGATACTCCGCTGAGCGATAAAACCTTTATTACGATAAGCTTCTCAATCTTTTCGTCTAGGGCAAGTTCGGTTATCTTCCTCCACTGATAGATTCTTGATTGTAATTCGTCAATCAATACCTCCTTCTCTTTCAGCTTCTCAGCCAAAAACTTTGCTCGGTTCTCAAGAGATTTCACTTTCCTATCTGTTTTAACACTTTTCCCTCTAGCTGACAGTAACAATTCAAGCGTGTTTTCCAATTCGCTGATTTTCCCACGAAGCTCCGCTATTTCTTTATCCAAAAAATCGAGTTGTAATTCGTATTCTTTAATGATTTTTTCTTTTTGCTCGAGAAGAGCTTCCAAATAGCTAATCTTAGCTTTATAATCTTTTTCTTGAGGCTGTAATACTACTTCCTCCTGAACAGGAATTCTCGACGAAGCAACTATTTTAACAGCATCTTTAACTGTATAGCCTTTTATCACAAGCGCTTTAATTTCAGAAATTGGAAGGTTAATTGCAAGATTTTTGGCTACGGTCTCTACCTGTCTCATTTTGTTCTCAATAGCAAAATAAGCTTTTAAAGCAGCAGCGAGAGCATCTCTTTGATGACTATCATAAACCTTTATGCCCGGTTGTAACTTTAAATTTTCAATAAACCTAGACACGATCTCTCTTTTCTCCTTAACAGACAAATTCTGTTTTGGCACGTATAACAAAGCGTTTAGCGAAGTCGCAAGTTTCTTAGCAAACGTGGGTGGGGGATTAGAGTCTGTAGCAACTATAAGCGGCTTACCCCACTCCGATAATATCCTAATTATCTGGTTTCTGCTAAGCCAACGCCTACTCATTAAATGTAACAAATAACCGTCAATTGTTAAAATCGCTAAACCAGTAGAAATTCCAGGATCTACTCCTACAATCAAGTATCGATCTTTTCTAGATCTATAAATTCTCCTTTTTCTTCGCAAGGGAATGAACTCTATTGCCTCTCTTACAATAGGCTCGATTGAAACATGAACATCGTGACCTTTCATGGGCTTTACGAGCCCGTAAAGAGAGTTACGGGGAGCGTATACTATGAATATGCTACCTGAATAACCGTATGGAGATTTTCGAAAATATAGATCATATTCTATTTTATTCCTATTTAGAGTATCTTTTATCTCGTTTGTTATCCTGAAAATAAGAGAGTCTATATTACGGCGATATCTTTCCTTGCTCATGCCGCCTTGAGTAAGGCTCCTCCCCCTTGAAACTGTTATTCGAGTCTCGTTCTCGAAAATCACAGCCTCGGAGCCAATCTTCATATAAGCTAGCTTTGCAATAATTTCAGATGCATTTAATGGATTTAGTTTGCCTCCTTCAAACAATCCCAGAGAGCGAGCGATATGCTCAAGATTATATTCTTTCCCATGAATCACGTTAACTTGCACAAGACGCGGAGTGTGAATCGGCTTCGACATAAAAGCTGCAATTTCCGACGAGTTCTCTCCTATTTCGTAAATATTATCAACAGCTAAAATGTCAACTCCGAATCTATCAATAAGCTTTAGAAGTTTCTCTCTACTAATTTTCTTAAAACGCTTCTCTACCTTTCCATCAACTAATAGCGTTGCAGCATACTTTACACTAGGCTTAACAGCACTTTCAGACGGTAATATATCTATACCTAAAATAACGTTTCTTTCCACGATCTCACTATACCCCTTCAACTAAATTCAATTGATATATTGCATATATACCATGTATATATTATAATTTCCAAAGTCACCAGACTAAAAAATGTTATGTTGGAATATTAAAATATTGAAAAACTTCATTAAGGTCGACTTTTACCCTATATTTCCGCCTAAAAAACTTAGTTATATTAACAATATCTCTCCGCAAAAGCATCAAAGCGCTGGGATGGTGAACGTCGACCCATTGAGGCCAATCAAATACATAGCAGTTTTCTTCCCGGGTTACTATAATGTTATATTCGCTTAAATCGCCATGGACTATTCCAACGTTATATGCCTTTTTTACGTTGGCTATTATCTTTTCAAGAACTTTATCAGGATCAGATAGCATAGGCAGCTCGTTTAAGACAACGCCTTCAATGAAAGATGTTACTACCACATGCCTATTCCAGGCAATGGGTTTTGGAACTGATACGCCATTAGGATACAGAATATTTAATCCTTGATATTCTCTCTCAGCTGCAAGCCTAGCTTGATAAAGCCAGGAAATATGCCTCCTATCACCTACGTAAACTCTATAGCGCCTGGTTTGTCTAAAACTAGTTCTACCAAGCCTATGAAACTTCACCGCCACGATGTCGTCTGAATATGTTAAACCTTCAAATACATCGGATTCCTTACCGACGCCAACCGGTTTAGTACTTAAGCTTTTCAAAACCCCTTTCTTTACTAGCGCGTTCAAAGCTAAACAATCGTATCCTCTAGTGGTTAAAATATATCCAATATAAGGAGTTTTCTTCCTTTGCACTACTCCAAGATGATAGATGGATTTTATCCTGCTTTCTATCCTGTCAATGCTCAAACCGGATAATTTTGCAATAGCCTCGACAGGAACATACTCGTAGAAAGCCATGCCTCTTTCAATAGCATTAAGTATCCTATAATCTTCGCTTTTCAAGTTCTTGAAAGCATTAAGCAGCAAGTAAATGCTCATTTTCTCTAGATAACTTATGCCAACACCAGTATTTTAAGATGATAGAAATTATCAGAAATCGAGAGCGTCCTCACAGCTCAGACGCGAGCTACATCATCATCACCTTAACTAATACGACTTTACTATATAAATCTCCTCTAAAAGAACTTTAAAAGACCTGATTTTTCCAATTTTATAAGCGTAATTTTCCTAGTAGCCGGCAAGGCGACGTTATAAACTGGCACGCCATCAACAAACGCTAAGAAATTAATGCTCTTATGCGAATGTCCATGAATAACAGCATTAGGCTTCAACTCTTCAATAATCCGCCTTACACGCTTCGATCCCAAATAAGGCCATATTTTCGGATTTTCACCTTTCAAAGTATCACAAACAACGGCATAATGTAGTACAAGCAAAGTAAAATCACAAGATTGCTTTGCAACCCGTAAAAGATTTCTAAGCTTCTCAACGCGTTCTGAATACATTTTCCTTATTTCAGGAATATGCTTAGCCTGCCAAAAGGTAGGCTTGTCGAGAACCCCCCTACTTCCAACAATACCTACAGAAAAACCTTTAAACTTTACTATTTCGAGACTATCATTCAACCATACAACATCCCTATACAATCTAATGAGCTCTTCTTCTTGCTCCTGATATTCCTCATTTCCAAACACCGCGTATAAAGGACCTTTATACTTAGATCTTATAATTTCCAAAACCGTAGAATACTTCCCTATACGACCTTTTAAAATCATATCACCAGCAAGCACAAAAAAGTCAATATTTGAAAAATCGAAGCTTTCAACTGCCTTCTTAAACAAATCCAAGTATTTAGGAACATGACTGTCAGAGACCGATGCAACAACCAAGTTTTTACCGCTCATTCACTTAATAATTTAACAATAATACCTATATACTTTATATAAGGATTCACAATTATGAAGCAAAAAGTCAGAAGCCTAACCGTGGAACTGATTGCCGAAGACGTCTTGACAAACCTAGGATACAAAGTATTAGCCAGAAATTATAGAATAAAAATCGAGAACGTAGACGTAGCTGAAATCGATCTCATAGCTGAGAAAAACGGAGAAAAATTCGCCGTTGAAGTGAAAGCTGGCACTGTATCAGTTACAGATATCAGGCAAGCCTACACAAACGCGCTAATCCTCAAATACAAACCATTAATAATATGCAGAGGCTTCTCCGACGAATCAGCCAGAATACTAGCCGAAAAGCTCGATATTGAAGTTATAAAACTCCAAGACTATATAGTGTTTTCAACGCCAGAAGAAGTATACAATCTATTATACAGCGTAATGATCGACGTTCTACTCCAAATAACTATCTCCATATACCATTCCTTCGAGAAAGAAGTTGACACTAGTCTATTGGAGGCCGTAATTGAATCGAAGAGTCTGAGCGAAGCTGCTCAAAAGGCAGGGATGAGCGTAAAAGACCTGCTAAACAAGCTAGAAAAGATTGGACTGGCTAAAAGGGCAGAACATGGAATAAAAGATTTCAACTTTATAAAACTTCAAGCTTTACTGGTTAAGCTAGCTTCTTGCTTGAGGTGAAAATTTGAAAATAAAAGCCATTGTATTCGATGTCGACGGCGTATTGACAGAAATAGACAGCGTGTGGCAGTACATACACAAAAACCTTGGCACCAGCGAGCAAGCCAAAATAAATGCTATCATGTTCAAAAAGGGCCTAATAGACTACGCGGAATGGGCTAGAAGAGACGTTTCACTATGGAAAGGCTTAAGCTTTCAAAAAATAAAAGAAATAATAGCAGCTATACCAGTGCGAGCAGGCGCCAAAGAGCTTTTCCACTACTTGAAGAAAGTAAAAAACCTAAAAATAATAGCTTTAAGCGCAGGACTTGAAATAGTAATAGAACACTTAAAAGAAACTTTAGAAATAGACTACCACCTGGCAAACATTCTAGTAACAAAAAATGGCGTAATAACGGGAGATGTCGAGGTTTTAGTAGGCTACAACGATAAAGGATCCGTTATGAACAAGCTATGCGAGAAAGCGGGAATAAAAACCAACGAATGTATAGCAGTAGGAGATAGCGAAGTCGACGTTCCAATGTTTAAAGTTGCCAGCATAGGAATAGCCTTCAATCCAAAAGATGAGATAACAGCTAAGAGCGCAGATGTAATCGTGAACTCTAATAACTTAAAAAGCCTAATCCCAGTAATAGATTCGCTACTATAGGAACTTATCCAGACCCCTTTGCCTCTCCAAAACTTTCAAACATTTCTCAAGCGTCAACCGCTTAAACTCCAAATTATATTCCTCTAGCATCTTCATGCAGTTTCTCGCAAGCCTGGGAGCAACCAATATCCCCCTAGCATCGGGAACATCTTTCCTAACATAATCAACGTAATTCTTTAACTGAACGACAGCATCTATACCAGCAACATCTTTCTTAAGCTCGATAACGACAAGACGTCCATTAGCATCGCGAGCATACAAGTCAATAAACCCTGGAACAATACGCCGTTCAAAATCTATAATCCTCAAACCAGCTTCAACAATATCCGGCTCCAAAATTATAGCCTTACGCATATCCTCCTCGTCGCCCTTCATGGAAAAAACGCCCCTATCCACTAAATCAGCCACCAAAACAGAGAAAATCTTCTCAAAATACACAAGCAATGTTTCAAGCGGCTTTTTCCTAACAGCCTTCATGAAAACCCTACCATCCTTCCTTCCAAAAGAAACAATAGAACCACTCGGCTGCCAATTAACCGGCTCATAGCCTGAAGGCCTATGCACTAGAACAGAGCCGTCAGGCTTAACAATACAAATCCTCTCTCCCAGAGAAAGTTTGGACGAGGATCTTCCAGTATAGTAAACCTCCATAGAACCAACGATTACTATAAACCTCCTATTTTTCACAGCATCTGAAAGCAGCCTAGCAAAATCTCCCTCAGTGTAGAAATCTATCCTACCCATCACAACACCTAAAAACATATATTACATCCTTTAAAATATCACTATCTAAAACGTCTACAAGTTTAAAGCCTATTCTTCTACACTTTTCAACCAGCTCCGCATGCAGATTTACCAGCTTTTTAAGCATAGAAACCACCAGAGAACCCTTCGACATCAAAACCCTAGCAATCTCCTCCAAACTATTTTCCAAAGAAGCCTCATGCAAAACAGTAAAACAAAAAACAGTAGAAAAAACATGCGACCTAAAAGGCATAAACTCTATAAAACCTAAAACCAGGTGCGACCTCTCATCGACCTTCCCCCTAGCCTCCAAAAGCATACCCAGAGAAGAATCCAAACCAACATACTCAAAACTGCGACATTTCCTAAGATATTCATACAGCAAGCCAGTTCCACAACCCGCATCGAGAATCAGACCCCCAACACCTCCAGTAAACTGCAAACAAACCGAGTACTTTTTCAACTGCTCAATTCCATAAAGCTTATCATAGATGCTGGAGATAGCGTCATAGTCGAGACTGCACATACTTCACAAATATAAAACAAACTACAAAAATAAAGTTTCTAAACGTTAGAACCAAACAATCAAACAGCGAGGCCAAAGCACAGCTAAAACACGCCCAGTTCTAACAAATCGAACCAAGTAACCCTTTTATAAGGGTAAAATAATCCATAACACGCAAACCCCGAAAAGGGGTATGGTGAATAGAATATGAGTAGAAAATTATTATTAGGTATAATAGTATTAGCGCTAGCATTAGCAGCAATATTCGCAATACCAACAACAACCGCATCCCCAACCACATGGTATATACAAATACTATGGAACAAAAATGAACCCTTGGCCGATGCCGAGGTAGTATTCACAGTATTTAACACATCAGGTAACGAGCCTATACTAGTTGCCGTCGGCACAACAGACGATGAAGGAAAACTATGGTGGACAGAAGCAGCATGGTGCAACAGCACCCCAGTTGATGCCACCACCAACGTTAACTTCACAATCCTCATAAAAGAATACGGCAAATACTTTCTACTAAACTGGAGCAACGATCCTCACTGGCTTCCATCTATAACATGGGATGACATAGATGACTACATCAACAGCACAACCTTATACTTCTATGCTGGCCACAGGTGGAGCTTACACTTCCAAGCAATGACAGGTCCTGGATGGTCAGTCCCACTATACTTCAAGAAGAAAATAGCTGAAGACATTGCATACTTCCAAGTTTACCTAGTAGACAAAGTAGAAGTTCCAATTGCTTGGGATGCCCCTGCAAACGACACGTATAACATGATATGGGAGGCATGGGGCAATGAATCAGCGGTCTCGGTGGTTGAACCGGGAAGCGATCAAGTTAAATGGCTTAACATATCCGATACAAGAATAGAACCCGACCCTGCAAATTGCTATTATATAAAAG
>Ga0209410_1000532_pt1 | contig 17758 bp, 12 predicted proteins | sample Mar14436cmmetaG_FD_184135 | JGI IMG/M metagenome (GOLD analysis project Ga0209410, IMG submission 184135) | Marine hydrothermal vent microbial communities from Guaymas Basin, Gulf of California to study Microbial Dark Matter (Phase II) - Marker... ... | reverse complement strand
CAAGGCCTCTGTAAAGATGCTCAAGCCTTAGGCCATCTATCTCTTCGTCATATACCTCTCTTTTTAGCCACTTTTGTGTTGATAGCTTACTTAGTGGGTCTAAAAGCCTCCCTAGGACCATAGAGAATATAACTGAGCTTAAATCAAACTCAAATTTTCTCTCCTTGGCATATTCACTTATAATCCTTTTAAGCCCTGTCTTTTGCCAAAGGGCCTTAAATACCAAAACAGGGCCATATAGCTTTGCCCAGTCTGCAAATAGGCCCTTGCTAAGGTTTAGGATTGCCCTCTTTTTTGAGAACTTTGCCAGGCTGTCTATAAGATTATCAATTGTCCTTTGTGTATCTATGCTATCTAGCCTTCCAAGGTTTGCTAGGGTAATCTGTCTTACCTTATTCCCCTCCCTCCTTGTCTCACAGATAAATAGATACTCCCTTATGCTTCCATCCTTGTTCTTAAATGTCTTTGTCCTAACAAACATTGCATCTTATATATCACACCAAAATCTTTTTGTCAAGTATTTTTTTCACATTACGTGGCACTACATTGCTGCCGGGGATTGGCACTTTTTCGCCAATTTTGCCCATTTCTTCTAGGTTCAGACTTGGAAGTCAGCAAAAAAGTGTCAAAGTACAGTATTATGAAAACAAATTTAAGACCAATTGAGCAAGAAGTGGCTATTAGAAAGGCTATTAGTAGAAATTTCCCTCTTGATTTAATTGTGTTTACCCCTTCTCAGCTTAGAGAAAGGGGAAAAATGGGGGATTTTTTTATAAAAACCATTCTTGAAAAAGGTAAAATACTTTATGAAAAAAAATTACTCAAGAGTGGATTGAAAAAGTCGAAGGAGACTGGATTTGTGGCCTTTGGTTTGATGAATTAGGACTAGTCAATAGTATTATTAGATGGGCATGAAATTAAATTAGGAGGAATTATGGGCAGAAGAGAGCTAGAATGGATTTCACGGCATCAAAAGGAGATAAAAAAATATATAAACAAACCAAACTAACGAGACAAACCAATAAATCTTGCATAAATGCCTATTTCTGCCCTTACAGGAAAGTGGGGAAGGTTTGTTGAAGGACTAATTGCCCCTGGCACAATATCTATGTTTAAAGAGAGGGTCTTACGCTTTACAGTTACTTCTTACACTCACCGATTCTCCTTCCACTTATATGATGGGTTATCTCTGTTCCATCTGGTGTCTTCATCTTTGTCTCTCCATCAAAGGTCTCTCCTCTATATGTTACCTTTCCATTCATGACTGCGGTGCCTTCTGGAGTTTGACATTCCATGGTCCACAATACGGTATCGCCAACTATTTTTCTACTGGTCATCTCACATTCCTGACTCCTTTCTGGTTTTTGGGGTATTAAATCCTCTTTGGTGATGCATTGGGTATGTGTCTTTGGTGGCATAGCAAAGGGCATTCCAGGTATCTCCACCTTTGTAGTGATCTCCCATAGTCCTTCCTTCATATTTGGCCCTGCAAAAAGAGGGATTACCCACGCAATGGAGATAATGATAGTTAGTAAAAAGATACCTCTTTTAAACATTTTTTTCTCCTTTCTGACAAAAAATTTACGGAGTATTTGAGTTGTTCATAATCTATGTCTTCTTATATCTAAAGTTTTTCTATCTGTCAACAAAAAATGATTTTTATGGCTAGACATTATGAAAATTTTTGGTTAAATGTGAATAAGATGAAAGACAAATATAAGACAAAAGAGCAACTTATAAATGAATTGGCAGAAATGCGAAGGCGGATTGCAGAATTGGAGAAGTCAGAAACCGAGCATAAGCAAGTAGAAGAGGTGCTGAGGGAGTCAGAGAACAAGTTTAGAAGCCTAGCCGAGAAATCCCTAGTTGGTATCTATCTTATACAAGATGGGATTTTTAAATATGTAAATCCTAAATTAGCTGAGATATTTGGTTATAGGGTTGAGGAGTTGATAGGCAAGAGGGGACCTAGGGATCTGACTCTGCAAGAGGATTGGCCAGTGGTTGAGAAGGCTCTGCGCAGACGAATATCCGGGAAGGTAAAGTCTATCCATTATGATTTCAGAGGGATAACAAAGAATAAAGAAATCATCCACGTAGAAGTTTATGGCTCTCGAACAATATACCAGGGAAGACCGGCTGTAATAGGAACCTTATCAGACATTACAGAGCGCAGACGGATAGAAGAGAGGATAAGACACCTCAATCTTGTCCTGCGTGCCATCCGGAAGGTCAATCAACTCATTATCAGGGAAAAGGATCGTAACAGATTGCTTAAGGAGGCCTGTAGGCTACTTATAAAGACCCGTGGATATCGTAGTGCTTGGACTGCCATATTAGACGAATCCAACAAGCTTATCACTACTGCCCAGGCCGGTTTGGGTAAGGACTTCTCAAAAATGGTTAAGCTACTTAAGGATGGCAAGTTACCCAATTGTGGGCAGAGGGCCCTTTCACAGCCCAAAGTGGTGGTAATCAAAAATCCACTTTCTACCTGTACTGGTTGCCCTCTAGTAGATAAATACCATAACAGGGCAGCAATGACTATTCGGTTAGAACACAGGGAAAAGATCTATGGTCTGCTTTCTGTCTCTATTCCTAGAGGGCTTGTTGGGGATAAGGAAGGGCAATCATTGTTTAGGGAAGTAGCTTCAGACCTTGCCCTTGCCCTGCACGACATAGAACTGGAAGAGGAGCGCAAGAGGGCAAAGCAAAAATTACAAAAAACCTTAGAAGAGACCATCTATGCCCTGGCATCAGCCATTGAGATGAGGGATCCCTATACTGCTGGTCATCAAAAGCGGGTGACTAAACTGGCTTGTGCCATAGCCAAGGAGATGGGCCTTTCAAAGGAGCAGATTGAGGGAATTCATATGGCCGGGCTTATTCATGATATTGGTAAGATATCTATACCTTCTGAGATTCTTACTAAGCCTGGTAAGCTAAATGACCTTGAATATAGCCTAATTAAAACCCATCCCCAAGCAGGCTACAATATATTAAAGGGGATAGAATTTCCTTGGCCCGTAGCCCAAATTGTGCTTCAACACCATGAGAGGATGGATGGTTCAGGATATCCTCAAGGCCTTTGCGGAAAAGATGTCCTCCTTGAAGCAAGGATTTTAGCTGTGGCAGATGTGGTTGAGGCCATGTCCTCTCATCGACCCTATCGACCAGCTTATGGCATAGATAAGGCACTAGAGGAAATCTCAAAAAATAAGGGTATCCTCTATGATCCTGAGGTAGTAAATGCGTGCTTGAGGCTGTTTAACCAAAAGGGATTTAAATTTGATTAATCAAATCTGGATTTATAAAATTGCTGGACTTGGTGCATGAATGCCTCTAATCTTGTCTGAATGTTTGTCTTTCCCTGCCCATCAAATATCAGATTTAGGCATGGGAAATTTCCATGCTCCTCCTTTACCCTTTTTAGTATTGCCTGCACTATTGTGCCTGGCATGCATGTAAATGGCATTACATTGATAATCCCAACTGCCCCCTTTCTCAAAAAATCGATTGTCTTGCCAATAGAGAGTACAGCCTCCCCCTCAAATGCAGGGTCTAGATAGGGTTTTGCCCAAGAGAGCATTCTAAAGATAAATGGCTCTTTTCCATCCTTTAAACCACTTCTTAATGTAGACCTCAACTTATGTTCTTCTTTATATTGGATAAAGTTAATGAAAAGTAAACGCAAAAGCCTCTTCACATATCTCTGTCTCCAGACACGCAAAATGGCTGTGTGATTTGTATAGAATATCCATTCCCCAAAGGGCGGCATCCATACCTCACCGCCCAAATCCTCTATCTGCTTCACAATGTCTTCATTTGCAAATGGATTGAAACGGATATATATCTCGCCAACAATCCCAATAGGTGGCCTTTTCTTTTCAGTCTTTGGGATCTCTTTAAATTTCTTAACTATGCCCTCCAAGACCATGGCAGGTTCCCTTTTTTCTCTTAGACAATGGCAGATTTCATTTAGGCTATCTCTATATACCCTTTCTGTCTCACCAGGATTCTCTTCATAGGGCCTTGTAGTTCGCAAAAGCTGACTTAGCATATCCACACTGACAAGCCCTTTCCAGCTCCAGCGAATAAAATCATTTGCTACCATGCCTAGCTCTTCATAATGGCTTCCATCTTGATTGGGGGAATAGATGGGTACCTCATGATATCCTAATTTGTCTAAGACAATGCGCTGGAACTTATGATATTGCCCAAACCTACATGGGCCACTGCCAGAGGGCATAAAAAATGCAGAGTGCTTTGGATCAAAGTCTGGCATCTGTGTCATCTTGACCATGTCCCCTGTGGTGAGGATACAGGGGTAGCACTCCTTACCAGAGCTTAAGCTCCTACCCAATTCTAGGCTCCTTTCATCAGATGGTGGGAGTACCTTTGCCGGGACCCCACAGCCCTCAAATACTGCCTGAAGTGCAAATGCATGGTCACACATATAAGGGATATAGACCCTTCTTTCATAACGAGAATATCTCAAGATTGAGATCTTTCTTTTTTCTGATGGGGGCCTCCTTCTCCCCTTTATGCTATCTAAAAAGGCCTCTAAGCGGGTTACTATGCCTGCATCTGCACTGTGTTCATCAATCTCTATCTCCAAAAAGGGCTTTCCCTGCATCTGTTCTCTGAAGAAGTGGAGGATAAAGGAATCCGGCCCACAGGCAAAATTTGTTATATAGACTGCATAGAGTCTTTTGTCTTCCCTTATAATCTTTGCTGCCGAAAGTATATTTTGTCCATAATGCCAATAAAAATCCTTCATATAATCAATTTCCTTTATCTCAGAAAGTGGGAGTGCATCTAAGGGCAGTACCGTTACACCCCTTTTTGCCAGCTTTTGTGGGATACGCAGGTTTACGCCATCATCAAAACTATTATATGGCCTCCCTACAATGACAATAGCTATATCATCGTCTTTAAGCCCTTCTAAGACAGCCCTCCCCCGTTCCCTCAATGCCCTTTGGTATTCAGACTGCACAATCTCTGCCTCTTCCCATGCCCTTTCTACCTCTTTAGTACTTACTTTTAGAGACTTTGCTATGTTTCTGATACTCTCCTTCCTATACCATCCCCTCCGACCCAGGTACAAGACAGGGTCTATAAGTTTTATCCCAAGTTTTTTAAATGGAAATGCTGCCTTTAACATATGAGGCAGTGCCTCTACATATGGACAAAGCATCCCTTGAGAGAATTCTTTATGGATTGGGGGTAAGTCTATGATAGATGGCACAAATATATATTTTATACCCCTTTTAATCAGGTTACTTACCTGACCATGAGCTACCTTTACAGGATAGCAAGTCTCAGCAATGACTGTCTCTATACCCTCCTTTACAGTCTCCTTGGTGGTGGGGTCAGAGGTGACTGCCCCAAATCCTAGCCCTTTAAGTAATGTGCTAAAGAAGGGCAACAAGTCATGGAAGAAGAAGACCATAGGTACCCCTATTGTGCCACCTTCCTCAATCTTGGAATATCTCCTTACCAAATCATTTCTTTCTCTTACTAGATTTAAGACCCTTCTTATCTTATAATCACGGCGTGAGACCTCATATTTCTCACATCTACCTCCATAGAAGAGTGGTTTATCCCCCTCAATGCTTACCTTTTTTATCTCACAGCGATTGGGGCAGGCCTTGCAAACAAATGTATTGATAGAATATCTCACATGGGCCAGCTCAAAGCCCTTAAACCTTGTTTTTCCCCAGTTTCTCTCCTTCATGGCCAGGAGGGCCGCCCCTATTGCCCCTGTTACTTCGTGATGTTCTGGTACTACAATGGATTTGCCCAAAAGCCTCTCAAAGGCAGCTACAACGCCCTTATTGGCAGCAACTCCCCCCTGAAATAGGATATTTTCCCCAATCTTTCTATTTCCTACTACCTTATTTAGGTAATTTTGGGCAATGGCATAACAGAGCCCAGCCACTAGGTCTTCCTTTGATGCTCCCCTTTGTTGGTAGTGAACTAGGTCTGACTTCATAAAAACAGTGCAACGCTCACCCAAGGGGGCGGGGCACTTTGCAGAGAGCGCCAGATCTCCAAACTCACCTACAATGGACACCCCCAATCCCTCTGCCTGTTCCTCTAGGAATGAGCCAGTGCCAGCAGCACATGCACTATTCATTTGGAAATCTACGACTGTGCCATTTTCTAAGCGGATGAATTTTGAGTCTTGCCCCCCTATCTCAAAGACAGTATCTACTTCTGGATAGATCTCTACTGCTGCCTCTGCCTGGGCAGTAATCTCATTTTTTATGATATCTGCACCAACAAAGTCACCTACTAAGAAACGGCCAGAGCCTGTAGTACAAACGCCCATGATCTCTAACCTATCCCCAAGCTCTTCTCCAATCTCCTTTAGTCCCCGCTTCACTGCCTCAAGGGGCTTTCCAGCAGTCATTAGATACTTCTTACACAAAAGCCTCTTTTCCTCATCCAGCACCACCAAGTTTGTGCTTATAGAACCCACATCAATGCCCAGATATGCCTTGACCTTTTCCCCTTTATTTATGGATATAGGTGAGAATACCTTCTTAAACAAACTCCTTTTAAGTTCAAGTGGTGGCCACGACCTCCTCTCTCTTCTCCTTTTCTCAATGGCCTCATATAGTTTGTCAATCCCTGGGAATACATAGTTTTTCCTCTTTCTCTCCAATGCCCAAAGTGCTGCACCAATGGCACCCATGGTAAGGAAGTGTTCTGGTATGATCAATTCCCCCTCAGACAGGTGGAGGATATCGCAGAAGGCACGCCTCATCCCAAGGTTTGCGGCCACACCACCTTGAAAGGCAATAGGTTTTAAGAATGGTTTTCCACGGCCTATGTTACTCTTTAGGTTTCTGGCAAGGGCATAGCAAAGGCCAGCCACAATCTCTGGCAGTGGGGTTGCCTCCTGCTGCAGGTGTATCATATCAGACTTTGCAAAGACTGCACAGCGTCCGGCAATCCTTGCCGGGTAGCTGGCCTCTAATGCCAAACGGCTAAACTCTTCAATGCTTATGCCCAACCTATGCGCCTGTTGGTCCAAAAATGCCCCAGTACCTGCAGCGCACAGGGTATTCATGGCAAAGTCTACAATGCGGGGATAACCATCAGGGCTTGGTGAGAGGAAGATTAATTTTGAGTCCTCTCCCCCTATTTCAATCACTGTCCTTACTTTTGGGTAAAAATGTGCTACTGCCCTTCCATGGGCAATGATCTCATTTATAAAATCACCACCTAAGATGGGCAAAAATGCCTTGCCACCCGAACCTGTAAAGGAGAGGGAGACGATGTCTTCAAAGGAAAAATCGGCCTCTATTTTTTCTAAGACATTGGCCACAGTGGCAAGTGGCTGGCCACTAATGCGGCGATAGTCCTCAAACAAGATATCCCCATTTTTGTCTAAGATTATAGTGCATACACTTGTAGAACCTACGTCGATACCAAGATAAAGGTTATTGGATTTTTGTATAAAATCCCCTATCTTCATAGACTTGGTACCTTACCTTGCCTGCACGTATTAAATTTTGTAATATCTTTATCCCCTCTTGGATATGGATTCCAGAAATATGGACAATGTCTTCTAGTGTGCAGGGTCTTCTGCCTAGCATATCAAGGATCTTCTCCTCAATGCCTACCGAAGGTCTCGCCTCCGCCTTCCCCTTAAAATCTGCTATTATAGTTGCCTTTTTGCCCAAAATTTCTCTAATTTTCATTAGTTCCTCTTTGTTTAGGGGATGGGCCGTATCCTCTGCAGGTGGACGTACAACCGTATTTAGGTGAATGCAGTCTGGTTCAATTTCATCTAGTACCTGCTTTAGTTCATAAATTTCAGAAATTTTATCATTTACCCCCTTTACAAAGAGTACCTCTAACCAAAATTTTCCAGAAAAATTCCTTCTAAATTCCTTTAGTCCCATTATAATCCTTTCTATTTTGAGGGCAGGGTGGGGACGATTTAGCTTTAAAAAAGTTTCTTGCCTTACAGTATCAAGAGAGGGTAAAATGATGTCTGCCTCTAAAAGGCGGCTTGCCACATCCTCTCTCCATAGCAGAGAGCCATTGGTAAGGACTGCCACTGGTGCTATATTAAGTCCTTTAACCTGGCTTATGATCTCACCTATGTTGGCATTTAGTGTAGGTTCACCCGAGCCACCAATTGTAATATAGTCTACAGGTGGGTGTTCTCTTTTGAAAAATATCTCTAATTCTTTTAAGATGTGTGAGGGATCTATATAGGCCTCTGGTTTTATACTCAAATGTGTAGTTTTACCAAGTTCACAATATATGCAGTTAAAACTACAGGTTTTGAAAGGGATGGCATCTATACCTAGTGAAAAACCCAACCTCCTGGAGGGAACAGGGCCAAATAAATACCTCATTCTCATTCAATTATTTACCTTTGATTAAATAATGTCAATAAGTTAATGCCTCCTTGAAATGGCCAATTAGAAAAGGTAAGCTCAAAATTTATGTTGCGTAAAATATCTCCATTTCTTGTGGCAAAATGTCTTTTTTCTTTTCTCTATTGGATGATTTTTGCCTATTTGCCTATTTTTTTAAAATCTTATGGGATTAGGGATGATCAAATTGGTTTGATTATTGGTTCCTATTCCATTGCCTCCTTGTCCCTTATGATCCCCATAGGACTATTTTCTGACCGCCTATCTTCAAGGAGATTGCTCTTAATCTCTTCTTCATTGTTTTTCTTCCACTTCTTGGCATTGATTGTATCCAAAAAATTTCTTCTTATCCTTATGACCGTCTTCTTGGGTGGATTTGGCGCCGGGGGTTTGATCATTGTCCTACCTAGCCTATTTTTGAAATATATAGGTAGTGGAGAGAGGGAAATTGCCTATTTTCAGGCATCTAGTTGCTTTGGATACGCACTTGGGCCTTTGTGTGGTGGGATTCTAATAAATTATTTCCCATTAAATACCCTGTTCTATTCAGCCATATTGGTGGCCATTGTCCTTATTGTAAGTGTATCGCTCCTGCCAGATATCCCCTCTTCTGTCTTTTTGTTTAAAGACTATTACAAGGATCTAAAGAGCCCATCTGTCTTAATGCTTATTGTGACTACCTTAATCTTGGGCATCCACTTTGGTGTGGAAAGGACAAATCTTTCCCTTTATATGAAGATAAAACTAAATGTAGGCTCATTTTATATTGGCCTCTTTTTTACCTTCATTGGCATCTGGATGGCTATTATCTCTCCCCCCTTGGGGTATATAAAGGGTCTTAAAAAAAATGCATTTTTCTGGTTGGCTATCTCCTTGTTTGTTTCTGGCATATTTCAAGGTATTACTGGCCTAACCTCTACATATAAATCCTTTGTTCTGACCCGTTTAGCCCACACCAGTGGTGATAGTCTAATGCTCTTAGAGGTGACCCTACTTACCTCCTTACTCTTTCCCTCAGGGCGGCTTGGTGGCCATTCTGGCCTACTCTTTAGTATAAGGACAGGGGCTACATTTTTTGGTGCTACTATTGCAGGCATTATCAATCAACAATTTGGCTATTCCATGCCATTTATTATAAGTGGTGTTCTGTCCATCCTTTGGGCCTTTATCTTAATAAGGTTTTTCCTATCTTGATTATCCTTTTTTAAGGGGGGAGGTATATTTGCAGTTAGGGTAATTGGAACAGGCAATGAATCTTATCCCCTTTTTATTCCTCTTTATCACTAAATGTTGACCACAAAGGGGGCAATTGCCCAATTGATCTTCCGTCTTCTCTTCTATCTTCTTTGTAAAATGGCAATTGGGATAACCAGAGCAGGCCAAAAATAGGCCATAACGCCCCCTCCTCAGTACTAGTGGGCTCCCACACTCTGGGCAGGTCTCCTTTGTCTCTCCCAAGACAATGATATTCCCCTTTTCATCACGGGTGAATTCCTTGATATTATTGCAATTGGGATAATTTGAACAGGCCAAGAAATCCCCATTTTTACCCCATTTGATTACCATAGGATGCCCGCACTTCTCACAGACAATATCTGTTGGAAGACCAGTAGATTTTATGCTTGTCATATTCTCCTGCGCCTTTTTCAGATTTTTTTCAAAGACCTTGTAAAATTTCTTTAATGTCTCTACCCACTTTACCTTTCCCTCCTCTATCTCATCTAGTTCTTCCTCCATGTGGGCAGTAAAAGATACATCCATAATATCAGGAAAATTCTTTACCAATAGGTCAGTGACCAAGAATCCAAGCTCTGTAGGTCTAAATTGCCCCTTTTCCCTAACCACATATTTCCTCTCTAAGATTGTAGAGATGATCACAGCATAGGTACTAGGCCTTCCTATCCCCTTTTCTTCCAGTTCTTTAATCAAGGTGGCCTCGGTGTAGCGAGGGGGTGGTTTTGTGAAGTGTTGCTCAGGGACAACCTCCTTTAAACTGAGTATCTCTGCCTCCCTTAACTTTGGAAGTGAGGTCTCCTTCTCCTTTTCTTCCTTGTAAAGATGCTTAAATCCTGGCCACCTTAGTACACTCCCCTTTGCCTGAAATAGATACTCACCCGCACTAATATCAATGGTGGTCTGGTCATATATGGCAGGGCCCATTTGACTGGCGACAAACCTCTTCCATATAAGCTCATAGAGGGCATATTGAGACCTGTTAAGATAAGGGGCTACAGAGTCAGGCGTTCTATAGACAGAGGTTGGTCTGATGGCCTCATGGGCATCCTGGACATGTTTTTTGTTTTTATAGATATTTGGGGTATCAGGGAGATAACCTTCTCCAAAGTGGGCATTTATGAATCTTCTTGCCTCATCTATAGCAAGCCTTGAGACCCTTACTGAATCAGTACGCATATATGTAATTAGACCGATATTTCCCTCTTTCCCCAAAGGGATGCCTTCATAAAGCTGTTGGGCAATAAGCATAGTCCTTTGGGCAGTAAACTTTAGTTTTTTTGCTGCCTCTTGCTGAAGTAGGCTTGTAGTAAAGGGGGGAGGGGGATAACGCCTTTTTTCATCAAGTGTTATCTTTGAGACCAAAAATTGCCTTTTTTTTAGTGCATCTACTATCCTTTTGGCCTCTTCCCCTGTAGGGATATCTATTTTTTTCCCATTGATTTTAGCAAGTTTTGCCTCAAAGACAGGCGGTTCTTGCCCCAGAAGCCTTACTATGATCTCCCAATACTCCTTGGGGCAGAATTTTTGGATAGCACGCTCCCTCTCACATATAAGCCTTAGGGCTACAGACTGGACACGCCCGGCAGAAAGCCCCTGCCTTACCTTCTCCCACAAAAGGGGTGAGATTTTATAACCAACTAATCGGTCCAAGATGCGCCTAGCCTGTTGTGAATTGAATTTGTTTTCATCCAATTTTGTGGGGGACTTGATGGCCTCCCTTACTGCCCTTGGGGTAATTTCATGAAACAAGACCCTTTTAATGTCCCTCTTGCCGTTTAACTCCTGTGCTACATGCCAGGCAATTGCCTCCCCCTCACGGTCTGGGTCAGGGCCTAAATAGATCTCTTTTACTCTTTGAGCCATTTTTTTTAGTCTTGCAACAATCTTTTTCTTGCCTGGGATTATTGTATAGGAGGGCTTAAAGTTGTGTTTTATGTCCACTCCTAATTCATTCTTTGGCAAGTCCTTTACATGTCCAAGGGTGGCCTCGACCTCAAATTCCTTAAGGTACTTCCTTAATGTCCTTGCCTTGGTAGGAGATTCAACAATCAGTAACTTTTCTTTCATTTTAGAACCTCTTTACATACTGCTTTCCAGGCAACTGCCTTACTAACCCCCTTATCTCCATGGTCATAAGCCTTGATGAGACCTCTCCAATTGGCCTTTTTAGCTGCTGTGCCAGCTCATCAAGGTATTTTGGCGTGTCTAAAAGTAGAAATATCTCCTCTTCCTCTGGTTTTAATTGAATTGTCTCCTCCTTTTTCTTATATAAATCCTGAAACTGCCCTATCTCCTCCAATACATCCTCTACCTTTTCAACCAATTTTGCCCCTTGTTTAATAAGTTTGTGTGTACCCTCGCTCCTAAAGGAGTCAATCTGGCCAGGCACGGCAAAGACCTCACGACCTTGTTCTAATGCCAGCCTTGCCGTAATCAAAGACCCACTCCTCTTTGCCGCCTCTACTATTATTACACCTAAAGAAAGGCCACTTATGATTCTGTTTCTGACAGGAAAGTTCTTTGCCTCTGGTGGTGTCCCTAAGTGGAATTCTGAAATCAATGCCCCAGCCTCAGGGATCTTTTCATAAAGCCTTTTGTTCTCCCTAGGATAAACTATATCTATCCCACAGCCGAAAACGGCAATAGTCTTTCCCCCTGCCCTTATTGCCCCCTGGTGGGCAGCGGTGTCAATACCCCTTGCCAGGCCGCTTACAACGATAATACCAAGGCCTGAAAGTTCAAGGGCCAAATTTGTAGCAATCTTAAGCCCATATACACTGGCAAGGCGCGACCCAACTATGGCTATCATTGGCCTGTTGAGTATCTCCACATCCCCTTTTACATAAAGGAATGGGGGTGGGTCATGAATCTCCTTTAGGAGGGAGGGATAATTTTTGTCATGATAGGTAATAAATCTGATGTTTAGATTGGAGATCCTCTCCAATTCCCTCTCTACCCTTTTGTGCCAGTCATAGCCCTTTATAGCCCTTATAAGTCCTTCACTTAGAGAGGCCCTCTTTAATGCCTCCTCCTTTGCCTCTAATACAGCCCTTGGATGTCCAAATTCCTCTAATAACTTTAGATAGGTGCGCTTTCCCAAACCAGGGATAAAGCTTAAGGCAAGCCAATCCTTGATATGTGATTTTAACATTTTTTTATTTTACTATATCACCAAGGTGGAAGGGTTCCAGTGACTTAAGTATAAAGGCGGTAGCGCCTTCTGGTGTGACATAGACTACAAGCAATTGCCCCAAATATGCTAAGGGAAGGGGTGGTGGCTGTCTGCGATAGACATTCAAGATGTGCCCTATCTTTATACCATCTTTGCTCCCCGCATCTATGTAAACAATATGAGGCCAACCTATCTCCGTTACACCCTCCCTGCTTGCTACAATAGTAGCTTTAATAGAGGGTTTTTCTTTTAATATCTTAATTTTTCTAGGTATAAGATAATAAGGCATAACACAATCCCCTATATGGATTGCGTCATAACTACGGATGATCTTACCCATTACTACCTCTTTATAAATCTTTTCTATCTTTAGGACCCCCAGTATATAGTGTATGTACCCTAATCTGTTGACCGCAGAGGTACGATAGATAAAATATTGCTGACCTACCTTTGGCCTTTTTTGGTCAAATTGTAAAAATACCTCATCTCCCTTTCCTAAAACGCTCCTATCTACCCCTGATGCCTTTAAGATCTTCCCAGCACAACTTTCGGGCTTAGATCTTAGGTAGCCAACTGCCTCTATTGTTTCGGGAAACTCTATAATCTCCTTATCCTGTGCCAAGGAGATATTTGGAGAGAAGATTAGCATAAGTAAAATTAAGATAAAAAAAGTAGATTTTATTTTATCCATTTTTGCCCTTTTAAAAACATATCTCCTTTCCTCTAATGCCACTAATGTAGGGCTGGCTATAAAGATAGAAGAATATGTCCCTACTATAACACCTATGAGGAGGGCAAATACGAAATTGTGGATGACCTCCCCACCCCAGATAAAAAGCGCAATCAAGACCAACAATGTGGTTAATGAGGTCAAGACAGTCCTACTTAAGGTCTCGTTGATGCTTCGATTGATTATATTAGAGAATTTCTCTTTATAGGACCTTCTTAAGTTTTCTCTAATACGATCAAATACCACAATGGTATCATTTAAGGAATAACCCATGATGGTCAATAGGGCAGCAATGATAGGCAGATCTATCTCTTTGTTTGTCAGTGAGAAGATGCCAACAGTTATAAAGACATCATGGATTAAGGCAATTACTGCCCCCAAGGCAAATCTTAGGTCTAGGATGATGTACAAGACCAAGGTAGCAAAAAAGGCCCCTATTACCAAAAGGCTTAAGGAGACATCAAATAAGGATAGAAGGTAGACTATGGTCAGGAGTGAGATGCCAACCGCTGCACTTACTGCCCACTTCATTTCAAACCTTCCTGAGATATAGATACCAATAGCCAAAATTGCATAAAATAAGGCCAAAAGGGCCTTTTTTCTTAAATCTTTACCTACCTTTGGCCCAACCATCTCTACTCGCCTAATCTCTACACTTCCCTTACCCAATCTTTCCTCTAATACCTCTCTTATCTTTTCGGCCAATCTCTTTAGCTCTCCACTGGTCTGTTTGGCACGAATTAGATATTCAATACCTCCTGGGCCAAATGGTTGAACAGCACTCCCACCAAGATTTATCTTTTTAAGTGCGGTTCTAATCGTATCTGCAGACACAGGTCCTTTAAACCTCACCTGCACTATCGTTCCCCCAGTAAAGTCTATACCATACCTAGGCCCCCCTTTGATAATGAGTGAGGTAAGTCCAAAAAAAATTAACATAAAAGAGATAAAAAATCCCCACTTTTTTCTACCAAGAAAATCTATATTTATACCTGGTTTTATAAATTCTATGCCCATTTTATATACTCAAACGTTTTAATTTTAGTCTATAGACTAGAAGGTCAAAAATGACCTTAGTCATGAATATCGCAGTAAACATATTGGCAATGAGGCCCAGACTCAGGGTTACGGCAAATCCACGTATTGGGCCTGTCCCATATTGAAATAGGATGAGGGCAGTAATAAGTGTGGTCATATTTGCATCAAATATAGTCCAAAATGCCTTTCCATAACCAGCATCCAAGGCCGCTCTTGGCGTCTTTCCCAATCTGAGTTCTTCTCTGATCCGCTCAAATATAAGGACGTTTGCGTCTACTGCCATCCCTATTGTCAGGGCAATCCCAGCAATCCCTGGAAGCGTAAGGGTTGCCTGAAAGGCCGCTAGGCCAGCCATTATAAGGAGGAGGTTTAAAAACAGTGCCAAATTCGCAATGGCCCCAGATAGTGCGTAATAGATTATCATAAAGATTAATACTAAGCTACCACCAATGAGTGAGGCCCTAAACCCCTTCTTTATTGAGTCTTGCCCCAAAGAGGGCCCTATTGTCCTCTCTTCCAAAATCCTGATAGGGGCAGGCAGTGCACCTGCCCTGAGTACTACTGCCAAATCCTTTGCCTCCTCCAGGGTGAAGGCCCCAGTAATCCTGGCCTCCCCACGGGGGATCTTCTCCCTAATTACGGGTGCAGAGTGGATCTTGTTGTCCAATATAATGGCCAGCCTACGCCCTACATTTTCACCTGTGATTTTAGCAAAAATCTTTGCCCCCTGTTTATTAAAGGAGATGCCTACATAGGGCTCATTTGTTTCAGGGTCAATCAATACACGGGCATCTGAGATATAATCTCCAGTAAGAAGTGTCCTCTTTTCCAATAAATAGGGGATTTCTACCTGCTGCCCTGTCCTTTTGTCTATGCTTACCTCATATAATATCTGGTCATCAGGGGGGATATTTCCCTTTAGTGCCTCCTCTAGACTGTGGACATTATCAACCAACTTGAATTCAAGCCTTGCCGTCTTCCCAATAATATTTATAGCCCTTTGGGGGTCTTTTACCCCAGGAAGTTGTACCAAGATTCGATTCCCTCCACATCCCCTAATATCGGGTTCAGTTACCCCAAACTCATCTATCCTATTGCGGATGGTCTCTAAGGCCTGAGTGACAGCCAAGTGTTCAATCTGTTCTACACGTTTGTCCATTAAAGATAACCTTACGATCTTAAGCCTTCCCCTGCTTTCTACCCCCTTCCAATCAAACTCTGGATACTCCTTTTTAACTATGTTTTGCAGTTTTTCTATATCACTTTCCCTAACCAATTGAATGTTTATGTCTTTAATGCCCTTTCTTTCCACAGTGAGGAATGGTATCTTTGCCTTTTTCAATTCATCCTCTACATCCTCTGCCAAACGGTCTACAGTGGCCTTGACTGCCTCCTTTGCCTGGACCTCCAAGATAAGATGAATTCCACCCTTTAGGTCAAGTCCTAGCTGTATCTTCTTTGTAGAGAAGATATCCCCCCACCACATTGGCAGATAAGGGACCAAGGAGGGTATCAAATATATCAAGGTAAAAAATAGGATGCCCAGTATTAGAAAAATTCGCCACCTGAGGCCCTTCATGACTGTTCCTTACGTTCCTCCGGTTTGATAAGGCTAACAACATAATTTTTCGTAACCCTCACCTTTATATTGTCAGGTGGCAACTCTATGGTAGCTATAGTGTCTGTTACGCCTACCACCCTTCCCCTAAGTCCACCAGAGGTAACCACCCAGTCCCCCTTTTTGAGGTTCTTGACCAATTCTCTATGGGCCTTTGCCTGTTTTTGTTGAGGACGGATAAGGAGGACATAAAAGATTACAAAGATCAAGATTAGCGGAATAAAAGCCCCAAGTAGACTTCCCCCTCCTTCTCCCTTTGGAGGGGGCCCCATTGCCCAAGCCAGATTAAAAAAATTAAATAGCATTTTCTTCTCCTTTACCTTTTCGCCTTTCATAAAATTTTTTTTTAAATTCCGCAAGGGTTCCTTTAAAAATTGCCTCCCTTATTTCTGCCATAAGATTTAGATAGTAATAGAGGTTGTGGTAACTATTTAGTCTATAGGCCAAAAGTTCTTTAGAAATAAAGAGGTGCCTAAGGTAGGCACGACTGTAATTCTTGCATACATAACAATCACATGCCTCATCGATAGGTCTTTCATCCTCAGTATATCTGGCCTGCTTTATACTCAATTTCCCAAAGCTGGTAAATAGTGTGCCTGTCCTTGCATGCCTTGTAGGCACTACACAATCAAACATATCTACACCCCGGCTCACTGCCTCTAGTATGTCCTCTGGCAGTCCAATCCCCATGGCATATCGGGGCTTATCCCTTGGAAGTACCTCATTACATACCTCTACTGCCTCCCATGTCTTTTCCTTGGGCTCCCCTACAGACAACCCACCAATGGCGTAGCCATCAAAACCTATCTCTATAAGTGATAGAGCAGCCCTAACCCTTAAATCAGGATAAAAGCTACCTTGAACAATGCCAAAAAGTGATTGATTTTTGTTTTTATGTGCCAATTTGCATTGCAGTGCCCACCTTGTAGTAAGTTTTAGAGAATTTTCGGCATAATTGTAGTCTATGGGATAGGGTGGGCACTCATCAAGGCACATGATGATGTCTGAACCAAGACAGTCTTGAATCTCTATTATCTTTTCTGGTGTGAGGAAGTGGGAGGAGCCATCAATGTGTGACCTAAAGATTACCCCCTCTTTCCTTATCTCCCTCTTCTTGGCCAGGCTATAAATCTGGTAACCGCCACTATCGGTCAAAAGTGGGCCTTCCCAATGCATAAACCTATGAAGTCCCCCCAATTTTTTGATAAGCAGGTGCCCTGGGCGTAAATAAAGATGATATGTGTTGGCCAAGATAATCTCTGCCCCTATTGCCTTTAAGTCCTCTGGGATTAAGGACTTCACACTCCCCAATGTCCCTACAGGCATAAAGACCGGGGTATGAATAATACCATGAGGTGTAAAAATTATGCCCGCACGGGCATGGCCATCCTGTGCCTGTATTTTAAATTGCACAGTATCATTATCATCAATAAGGCTAATTTGTCCAGACCCAAGGCTTGACGAATAGTGTGAAGTATGATAGTAAAGGCTTGCTTTTGGGTTGTAAATGAGTTAAATAAAAGGTATAATAAGGAGAGGCTGGCGTAGCTCAGCGGTAGAGCAGC
>Ga0209410_1000531_pt1 | contig 17778 bp, 18 predicted proteins | sample Mar14436cmmetaG_FD_184135 | JGI IMG/M metagenome (GOLD analysis project Ga0209410, IMG submission 184135) | Marine hydrothermal vent microbial communities from Guaymas Basin, Gulf of California to study Microbial Dark Matter (Phase II) - Marker... ... | reverse complement strand
AGTCTATATTGATATTGAAGCGCCTGGACAAGAAAAAATTCCTATAGCTATAAGCTATTTTGTAGGTGAGAGAAAAATAGCTTTAGAAGCAAGAACAATTTTACAAAAAGATTTAGAATATACTGGTTTTTTTGAGATATTAAAACCAGAAACCTTTTTGGAAGAAAAACCTACTTTGGAAGTAGATTTTAAAAAATGGCAATTGATTGGTGCTTATCTTTTAATAAAAGGACAGATAAAAATTTTGGAAAAAGATTTAGAAATTAAACTCTATCTTTATGATGTTTATAAAGGCATTAAACTTCTTGGTAAACGTTATGAAGGTAAAATAAATTTCTTACGTTATATGATACATCGTTTTTCAGATGCTATAATAGAAATACTCACTGGAAAGCCAAGTATTTTTCAAACAAAGATTGCCTTTGTTTATGAAGAAAAAAATACAAAAGAAATTTATATCACAGATTTTGATGGTTATAATTTTTATCCTCTTACTAGATTTAAAAATATTTGTTTAAGTCCTAGATGGCACCCTAAAGGTAATAAGCTTCTTTTTACTAGTTATAAAAAGGGAAGACCTGAGGTTTATCTTTTGGATTTAAAAAAACCAGAAGTAATTAGACTTATCCATTATCCAGGACTTAATATCAGTCCTGCTTGGTCGCCAGATGGGGAATATATTGCTGTTACTTTAACAAAAGCAGGTTATCAAGGAATATATTTAACAGATAATAAAGGAAAGGTTATAAAATGTTTGGTACGTTCTAAAGGTATTAATGTTTCTCCTACTTTTTCTCCAGATGGGAAAAAGATTGCCTTTGTTTCTGATCGAAGTGGTAGTCCTCAAATTTATATTTTAGATATAGTTTCAGGTAAAATTAGACGTTTAACTTTTGAAGGAAATTATAATACTTCACCAGCTTGGTCACCTAAAGGAAATTATATTGCTTATAGTGGAATGAGGGATGGACATTTCCATATATTTGTGATAAAGTCCGATGGCAGTGAGATAAAACAATTGACATATGATGAAGCGAACCATGAAAGCCCCAGTTGGTCACCAGATGGTCATTTTATTGCTTTTAGTCAAAATGGGAAAATTTATATTTTACGTATGGCAGATGGATGTAAGTTTCCTGTTTTACCAAAATTACCAGGCAGACAGACACAGCCTAATTGGTCACCCTACTTAAGATAAGGAGGAAATGATGAAAAAGAAAATTTTGTTAATATTTGGATTAATAATTTTTCTTGGATGTGCTAAAAAACCTTTAGTTACGGTTGCCCCACCTGTAGAGGAAGTGCCCACAGTTGAAGAAAAAGAAAAACCAGCAAAAAAAGTAGAAATGCAAAAGACCCCAACAATAGAGGAAATGCCTCCTGTAAGTGGTATTACTGAGGAAAAGATTACAGAAGAAAAAATTAGTGCTGAAGAATTGATTAGAAAACAACTTGCAGAGGAAATTAAGAGATTTGAGGCAGAAGATATTCATTTTGATTTTGACAAATATAATATTCGACCTGATGCTGCTGAGATTTTAAAGAAAAAAGCAGAATGGTTGCTTAAAAATCCACAAGTATATATCTTGATTGAAGGGCACTGTGATGAGAGGGGTACAGAGGAGTATAATTTGGCATTAGGAGAAAGAAGGGCAAATAGTGCAAAACGTTTTCTTGTCAATTTAGGTGTTGACCCTGAAAGAATTTCTATTATTAGTTATGGAGAAGAAAGACCTCTTGATCCAAGACATTGTGAAGAAGCTTGGGCTAAAAACAGAAGGTGTCATTTTATAGTCATTAAGTATTAATTATGAAAAAGATAATCTTTTGTTTTTTACTTTTATTAGGTTGTGCTACAAGACAAGATTTAATTGGTTTAGAACAACATATTGTTAATCTGCATGAAAGGGTTAGTCGTTTAGAAAAGACCCATGTAAAGGATTTGGAAAAAAGAGTAAAAAAATTGGAGACAACGATTAAAACTCTTAATGCAATTTCTTCTCGTCAAGTAGATTTATTAGTGCAGATTGATAGTTTGCAAACAGCCTTAAATGAATTGAATGGAAAAGTAGAAGAAACTACATATCAGTTAGAGATATTAAAAGAAAACTTAAATAAAGATATTGAAAATTTAAATAATCAAATGAAAGATCTGCAAAAAAGAATTAATGATCAAATTTCTCGTTTAGAAAAAATAGAAAAAAGGTTAAAAATAATTGAAAGAGAAAAACAAATAAAAAGAGGAAAGACAGAAAAACAATTATATCAAGAAGGTCTAGCTTATGCTAGAAAAGGAAAACTTAAAGAAGCAATAAAGGTTTTTAATCAATTTCTTAAGCTTTATCCTAAATCAAATTTAGCAGGAAATGCTCAATTTTGGTTAGGAGAATGTTATTATTCTCAAAAAAAGTATGAGGAGGCTATCCTTGCCTATCAAAGAGTTATAAAAAATTATCCAAAGAGTCCCAAATTGCCACCTGCCCTTTTTAAACAGGCAAAGGCATTTCTCAAGTTGGGTGATAAAGAAACAGCGCGTATTTTATTTGAACAGTTGATTAGAAAATACCCAAAAGCAGAAGAAGCAAAATGGGCAAAAAATGAGTTGATAAAATTAGCTAGCCCTGAATTAAGCACTCAATGAAGAAATCGATTAAAATAACCAAATGTTAATTGTGGGAAGTTATCTTTTAATTCTTTTAATAGATATTTCATTCCCAAACTAGCAGTATAGGGAAAGTCCATTTTGCGGCAATATAAAAAAGGATCAATATTTAAATTTTTTAATTGAATTAAATCAATCTCTGTTTCCTCAATAAGTCTTTTTAACGCATCAATTTCCTCTCTTGTATCAGAAAGTCCAGGGAAAGTAAGATAATTTATCATGACAAAGAGTCCTTTTTCTTTAGCAATTTTAATTGTTTTCTTTACATCTTTAAAATTGTAATTTAAAGGTCGATAATAACGTTGATAGAAAATATCTTGTGCACTATTCAAACTAATGCGAATACTATCTAGGCCAGCATCAGCTAGTTTTGCTACTACTTCAGGTAAACTGCCATTAGTATTAAGATTTATAGTACCACGATTTGTTCTTTTACGTAAATCTTTTATAACTTTTTCAATCAATTTTCCTTGTAAAAGAGGTTCACCTTCACATCCCTGTCCAAAACTGATTATAGGTTCTTCTGCCTCAAGGAGATGAGGTAAAACAAATTCAATGACTTCTTCTACTGAAGGGATAAATGAAATTCGATGATGAGAGGGTGGGCAACTTCCTTCTTGCCAGGAAAGGCAGCCAAGACAACGAGCATTACAAGTAGGAGAGATAGGTACAGGCAATTCCCAACGTTTATAAAAAGCATTTTTAGCAGCAAAACAATGAAATTCTGTAGCACAGATTTTTAAATGTTTTATAAGACGATTATTTGGAAACTGCTTAATTTTTTCTTTTAATTTTGGTAATAAAGTGCGGTCATCATACTGTGAAGGGTGCCAATGTGGATTATCTTCAACTAATATTCCTGCCACCCAATATCTTCCATCATACCAGCCTACAGCTGTATAGCCCCAAAGAGGTAAGATATAATCTTTTTGTGAATAATCTACAGCAGGCAAAAGTGTACGTAAATAACCAGGAGACATAAAGGCTGCTACCCCATGACATGGTTTCCATTTAGAAAATGGTAGGTTTTCTATAAGGTAAATATGGCCTCTTTTTTCATCATAACCAAGAGGAGGACATTTTGGTAAAAAAAAGAGTTTACTTCCCTCAGGTAATGGGATGAAATCTTTAGGTTCAGGAATAACAATTTGTTCTCCAGACTTTCCCAAAACCTTTAAATAGGGATGATTATAAATCCGACCTTTATCATCTGCATAGACCAAATATGGTAATTCTTTAAGCATTCCTTTCTACTGGCATTGTTTTTTCTAAAAAAGTAGCTAATGTAATTAGTGTTTTTCTAAAAGACTTTTTTAAAAGAGGATTTATGGGTTTATTAACTTTTAAAAATTTTTTATTTGAAAAAAATACAGATTTATAATGATGATTGCAAGGATTACCAGAACATGTGTGAATTATTAAAGAATTTGGTTCAATAATGATAGAACCAACTGTTTTCCCCATTAAATAAGTTTCTATTGCCCTTTTAAGATTACCTTCCCTTAAATATTTTTTAAGATGCCAATAATGTACACATATAGTACCATCATCAATTAACTCTCTATGTTTATAATTATTTATATGTTCCTTTTCTAACTCATGATCAGCCATTATTTTTTTGATTAATTCTAAACCTATTTTACCTCTATTTTTCCTAAGTAAATTCCACATTCTTCCTAATCGACAATAAGAGCCAGCAATAGAAGGTAATTCATTAGGTGTGGGAGAACCTGTTAATTTTTGAATAAATTGATGATGATTTGCAATGGCAAGGATACCTTCTTTGGCAAATTCAAAGTGAAGATAATTTGATGAATGTTCAATTGAAACTCCATTCCCAAAATTATCTGCCCATATACAATTTAAATTTAAAAGTGCACCAGCTGTTATTCCTGGAAATGAGTATAATTTAGTGCTTTTGTAAATATGGCAAACTTCTTCTATATTCTTGCTCCTCTCCATACATAAAGGGAGTATTTCAGCATCCATAATACCTTCTCCACCTCCATCTTTCATTCCTACTGAGGCTGAAACTACAGCTAATCCAAATTCATTTATAATAGGCACAGCAATAAGTCCAGGAATGCCAAATGCAAGATAACAATAAGTATTAGGTATGCTAACTAAATAAAATCTAAAAAATTTTTTAATTTTTTCAGATGCTTTTAAAAAATCAATATTCCAAAAAAGATAAGTTTTTCCATCCTTGCTTGCAATTGGAGCACAAAAGCCAGCAGTACATCCTTTTATTAAAGTGAATAAATAAACTACATTAGTATAAAGCTGTTTAATATTTATGCCTAAAATATCTGCTAATCCTTTTAATCTCTGCCATCTTTGTGGATAAATTTCCTTTAAATATAAAAGAAATTTTGAGACATCAAATTTAATATTTAAATGCAAAATATCTTTATAAAATCTTTTAAACAAACTACCTATTTTAAATCCATAGTTATAATCATCTCTTTTCATTATCATTCTATCCAATGTACACATTCTTTTAGATCTATTTTTGTTGCCCTAAATTTATTGATATAAAGAGAATTATCTGGATAACCAAGGGCAATAGTTAAAACTAATTCAAGTGTATCAGGCAAAGATAATGTTTCTTTAATAATATCCTCATATCTTAAAGTAAGTCCAATAGGACATGTGCTTAGTCCAAGATTTTGAGCCATAAGCATAAGATTTTGTATAGCCAAACCAATATCTAAAAGCCGTAAATAAGCTATTTCTTTATGTTTGGCAACAATGATAACTACTGGGGCATTATAAAAGCTTAAACTCCCCTGCCATATATCAAAATTTGGTGTTTTTTCTGCAAAGGTCTTTATTGCTTCAAAAAGCTGTTTCATTCTATTTTTATATTTTTCTGGCATAGAAGCTTGTGTTCTAGATGGTCTTTTTTCTTTTTTATAAGCAGAAAGCAATGCTTTAACTAAATTTTCTTTTGCTTTTCCTTTAATGACAATGAATTCCCAAGGTTGTATATTGCAAGCTGAAGGTGCTTGAATAGCAGCTTTTAGAATTTCAATAATAAGCTCATTATCAACAGATTTAGATAAAAATCCTCTAATACTTTGACGTTTATAAATAGCTTCTTTTACTTCCATCTGTTTTCTCCAAAATTTTTTGCAAAATCATATCAGAAACCATTTAAGGTAGCAATGGGAAGATAAGTTACAAAATGGATATTTTGTGATATTATTTAATATGTTTAAAAACAAAATTTTTTGGGAATTTGCTTTTAAATCTATGAAACGCAGGTTAGGATTTGAAATTCTAGGAAGATTATTTCTTGCTCATCCAATAAGCTCAATTAAAGGTCTTTTAAAATATCAATTATCTAAAAAAATAAAGCCAGATTCTTTTTCTCATCCATTAATTATAGGGGCATATTGTCAAAAACCTCTTGATTGTCCAGCAAAAAGATTTAATCATCGCTGTTTATTTGCTGAGAATTTGATTATTTATCCTGCTTGCAAAAAGTGTGAATTAAAAGAGATGGTAAAGATGGCTATAATGTTTAAATCTCCTTTTTATATTATGACCACTGCTTTAGACGTGCTTTTTGATGTATTTCTGAAAAAAAGATTTTCTTATTTTCTTACAACAATATGCCCTTATGCTAAACAGCTCTTTTTATTTCCAGCCCTTGTCTTTGATATGAAAGGTTATTTTTTCCTTTTAGGAAAAGGGAGCTGTAAAAGTTATGATGAATTTTTATTAGCTGATAAAGGATATAAAAAAACTCAAACCTTTCTTTCTCCTTTAGCTAAAAAAAGATTTATGAAAATTTATGATAAAATTAATTTTGATATAAACAATCCTTTAATTTTTAAAGGAAATTTTTATGAACCTCAGTTTTCTTGACGATTTAATAAGAATGATTTAAAAACCAATTATGATTGGTGTATCAAAGCTATATTGTGGTACAGTTGAGCCATCTGACCCTCTACGTTATGGAAGAAAGACAAAACATTTACCTTCCCATCTTTTACAATTTGCTTTAGATAAAAAGCCTATTGTTGTTTGGAATGTTACTAGACGTTGCAATTTAAAATGTAAGCACTGTTATGCTGTTTCTGAAGATAAGGATTATTCAAATGAATTAACGACAAAAGAGGGAAAACATTTAATAGATGACTTAGCCCAATTTGGCTGTCCTGTATTATTGCTTTCTGGTGGTGAACCTTTAATAAGACCAGATATATTTGAATTGGCTGAATATGCAGCTAAGAAAGGATTAAGGGTAGTCTTTTCTACAAATGGTACACTTATTACAAAAGAAGTAGCAAGACGTTTAAAAGAGATTGGGACATCTTATGTAGGCATAAGTCTTGATGGTGGTGAAAGAGTGCATGATGAATTCCGTGGTATTAAAGGTGCATTTAAAAAGGCAATAGAAGGGGCAAGGAATTGTAAAGAATTGGGACTTAAAGTAGGACTTAGATTTACTATTTTTAAAGGAAACGCAAAAGAGATACCAAAGATCTTTGAGATTGCTGAAAAAGAAGAAATAGATAGAATCTGTTTTTATCATCTAGTTTATACAGGCAGGGGGAGCAGTTTAATTGAACAAGATTTATCTCATAAAGAGACAAGAAAAGTAGTAGACCAAATTATTGATCTTACTTATGATTTATTTAAACGTGGGAAGAAAAAAGAGGTTTTAACAGTAGATAATCATGCTGATGGCCCTTATATCTATTTAAGGATGTTAAGGGAAAAAAATCCTAGGGCAAAAGAAGTATTGGAATTGTTAAAAATGAATGAGGGAAATAGTTCTGGGGTAGGGATTGGCTGTGTTAGTTGGGATGGTGAGGTTTATGCAGATCAATTTTGGCGTAATCATAGCTTTGGCAATGTAAGAAAAAGACCTTTTAGTGAAATCTGGATGGATACATCAAATCCATTAATGGCAAAATTAAAAGAGAAGAAAAAGTATGTTAAAGGGCGTTGTAGTAAATGCAAATGGCTTGATGTATGTGCAGGAAACTTTCGGGCAAGGGCAGAGGCATATTATGGAGATATTTGGGCACCTGACCCTGCTTGTTATCTTACAGATGAAGAGATTGGGCTAAAATAATGTATTTCCCAAGGTATCGTCCAAGAAGATTAAGACGAAATGAAAACCTTAGAAGGATGATAAGGGAGACACATCTATTTATTGATGATTTAATCTTTCCCCTTTTTGTCTTGCCTGGCAAAGGTATTAAAGAGCCTATCTCTTCTATGCCTGGGAATTATCGTTTTTCCATAGATGAGTTAATAAAAGAAGTAAAAGAGGTTTATGATTTAGGTATTCCAGCCATTATTTTATTTGGTATCCCAGAAAAAAAGGATGAATTTGGTAGTGAGGCATATGCAAAGGATGGGATTATTCAAAGGGCAATTAAGGCAATCAAAGACAAAGTGCCAGATATAATTGTCATTACAGATGTTTGTCTTTGTGAATATACAAGCCATGGTCATTGTGGGATTATTAAAAATGGTGAAGTAGATAATGATGCTACTTTAGAATTATTAGCAAAAACAGCCGTATCACATGCTGAAGCAGGTGCAGATATAGTTGCCCCATCCGATATGATGGATGGAAGGGTAAAGGCAATTAGAGAGGCATTAGATAATACAGGTTTTAAAAATATCCCTATTATGTCATATGCAGTAAAATATGCATCTGCCTTTTATGGGCCATTTAGGGAGGCAGCTGAATCTGCACCAAAATTCGGTGATAGACGTAGTTATCAGATGGACCCACCAAATGCAAGAGAGGCAATAAGGGAGGCAGAATTAGATGTAGCTGAAGGGGCAGATATTATTATGGTTAAGCCTGCATTGCCCTATCTTGATATCATTTATCGCATACGTCAGAAAATAAATCGTCCTATCGCTGCCTATAATGTTAGTGGTGAATTTTCTATGTTAAAGGCAGCTATTTTAAATGGCTGGCTTGATGAAAAAAGGGTTATTTTAGAAGCCTTAATAGGTATTAAAAGAGCAGGGGCAGATTTAATTCTAACTTATTTTGCCAAAGATGTAGCTAAATGGTTGATGAAATAAAGGTTCCTTCACTTCGTCTTGTTGCTTGGGAATTAACTAAGGCATGCAATCTTGTTTGTAAACATTGTCGTGCTGAAGCAATTAATAAACCTTTATCTGATGAGCTTACTACACAGGAAGGTAAAGCTATTTTGGATGATATTATTAGTTTTTCCAAGCCCATTATTATTTTAACTGGTGGTGAACCCTTAATGAGAGAAGATATTTTAGATTTAGCTGCATATGGTACAGAGAGGGGATTGCGTATGGTATTGGCGACAAATGGTACATTATTGGACGATAATTGGGTAAAGGAATTAAAAAAAGTAGGCATAAAACGAGTGAGTGTAAGTATTGATGGGGCTAGTGCAGAAAGCCATGATAATTTTAGAGGTGTTTCTGGTGCATTTGATAAAACATTAGAAGGGATTGAGGCATTAAAAAGGGGAGGGCTTGATTTTCAAATAAATACTACAGTGACAAAGACAAATTTAAAGGAGATTTCAGATATTCAAAAGTTGGCTATTAAGCTTGGTGCAATTGCCCACCATATTTTTCTTTTTGTACCTATGGGTAGGGGAAAGGATATTAAAGAAGAGGTAATTACACCTAAAGAATATGAAGAAATATTAAGTTGGCTTGCTGAACAAAGGAAAAGGGCAATTATTCAAGTAAAAGCAACCTGTGCACCTCAATATTATCGTATTTTAAGGCAAAAAGCAAAAGAATGGGGTGAAAAGGTTACATTTGAAACTTATGGTCTAGATGCAATGACAAGAGGTTGTTTAGCAGGGATGGGATTTTGCTTTATATCTAGTACAGGCAAGGTTCAAACTTGTGGCTATTTAGATATTGAATGTGGACATATAAGAAAAGAGCCTTTATCTAAAATATGGAAAAATTCTTTAATATTTATTAAATTAAGAGATAAATCTCAATATAAAGGTAAATGTGGACGCTGTGAATATTGGCAGGTATGTGGGGGTTGCCGAGCTAGGGCATATGCCTTAACAGGCGATTATTTAAGCGAAGAGCCTATGTGTTTATATCAACCAAAACATTTGGAGTAAACTATGGATACAATTGACCGTAAAATTATGAATGAACTTCAATTCCATTTTCCAATCACTTCTCGTCCTTATGCAGAAATAGGGGAAAGGCTTGGTATTAGTGAAAAGGAAGTAATTGAGAGGATAAAAAGATTGAAAAGGGATGGTTATATTCGCCGTATTGGAGCAAATTTTAATTCAGATAAACTTGGTTTTGTTAGCACTCTTTGCGCAGCTAAAGTCCCAAAGGAGAAGATTGCTGAGTTTGTTAAGATAGTAAATCGATATAAAGGTGTTACACATAATTATCAGAGAAGGGATGAATTTAATATCTGGTTCACATTCATTGCTCCAACAATGGAAGAAGTGGAAAAGGCATTAGAGGAAATACGTAAGGAGACAGGGATAGAAGAAATATATAATTTTCCTGCGACAAAGACTTATAAGATAGAAGTAAAATTTAAAGTTTAATGAATCTGTCTGTTGCCAAGATTAGAGAAATAGCTGGTTGTTTTTGGCGATCTCGTATTCTTTTAACTGCTGTAGAATTAAAGCTTTTTGATGTTTTTGATGATTTTCTTTCATCAGAAGAAGTGGCAAAAAGACTAAAAATTAATGAAAGAGCTATTGAAATTTTGCTTCATGCACTAGCAGCTATAGGTGTACTTGAGAAAAAAGGAGAAAAATTTGGTTTAACTGAAGTAGCAGCTATTTTCTTACGCACAGATAGTGAAGAATATCCTGGTGGTGGTCTTAGACATATGGCTCATTTGTGGAAAGACTGGTCTAAATTAACTTCTATTATAAAGAGTGGTTGTCCAATAAAAAGAAGAAAAAGGATAAATAGGGATTTTATCTTGGGTATGGAGCATTTAGCAAAAGAAGTAGCAGAAAAGGTAGCTAATTTAATAGATTTAAGTGAAGCTAGGCTTATGTTGGATTTAGGTGCTGGTTCAGGTGCTTATAGTGTAGCTTTTTTAAAAAGATATCCGAAATTAAATGCTGTGCTTTTTGATCTTCCTGGACCAATAAATATTGCTAAAGAGTTGATTAAAAAAAAGAAAATAGAGAAAAAAAGGATAAAATTTATAAAAGGTGATTTTTTAAAAGATGATTTAGGTAATAATTATGATTTTGTATGGATGTCTTCAATTATTCATATTTTTGGTGAAAAAGAGAATAAATTTCTTTTAAAAAAAGTTTATCAATCTTTAAATAATAAAGGAAAGATTGGAATACGTGATTTTTTATTAGATGAATCAGGTCTTAATCCTCCTTGGGCGGCTATTTTTTCTGTCAATATGCTTATTCATACTCAAAAAGGCAGAAGCTATAAAGAAAAAGAAGTAATTTATTGGGTTAAAGAATTGGGCTTTGATAGTATAAAAACAATTCCTTTAGATGAAAGATCAAAGATTATTTTGGCGATAAAACCTTGACACACTTTATTTTTATGATATAAGCAAGCAAAATTTAAGTGAGGAAAAAAAGTGGCACATCATAAGTCAGCTATTAAACGGATTAGACAGATTGAAAAAAGGCGAATGCGTAATCGTTTTTATAAAACAAGGGTAAAAAATGTTATTAAAAAAGTACATCAAGCAATTGCATCTAAGTCTTTAGAAGAGGCAGAAAAGGCATTACAAGAAGCTGTATCAGTAATTTCTAAAGCATCTTCAAAAGGTGTATTACATTGGCGAAATGCTTCGCGTAAAATTTCTCGCCTTTCTAAAAAAGTTCATCTTTTAAGACAAAATTTACAAAAAGCTGCTTAAATTCCCATAATTAATCCTTCATAAATTCTCTCAGCTAATCGATCGAGAATGCGCTGTAAGGCAATTTCTCGATTACTTTTTGTTTCTGAAGGATTATTAGTTACTTGATATTCTTCTTGATCAGAGATAGTTTTTTGCCAAAGTATTTTGCCTTCTCTATCTTTTAAAATTGCCTTTACAGTTAAACTTATACGTCCAGTAGCTGTGTGTTCTCCTTTTGTATAGGCAATGCCTATAGCCCTATAACCAGTAAGTTCACCTAAAAGAAATGCTTCTGCTTCTGTTTTTTTAACGATTTGAAGTCCTTTTCCTGTATTAAATTCATATACAAGGGCATTTAAAAAATTGTTTTCTAATCCACGCTTTGGTGTATGATTTTGAAAAAGTTGTATATAAATTTTTTCTACTCCTAAAGAAACCTCAGAAATTGCTTTTGCTCTTCGAGCTTCAATTAAACTAAAATGATAACCACAAGCGATGAAGTAAAATGGAATTAAAAAGATAAAAATATATTTTATCATACTACAATATTCACAATCTTTTTAGGTACCCAAATAATTTGCTTTATTTCTTTTCCTGACAAAAGTTGCTTTATCCTTTCATGATTTAATGCTTGTTCTTTAACTTCTTTCTCAGATATATTAGCAGGAACTTCTATTCTTGCTCTTACTTTACCATTAATCTCAATAACTATTAATATAGTTTCTTCTTTAATAGCTTCTTCATCCCACTTAGGCCAAGTTTCTTCTATTAACCAATTTTTATGTCCTAACTCTCGCCATAATTCTTCAGTAATATGTGGGACAAAAGGTGAGAGAAGAATAATAAATTTTTCTATAGCTTCTTTTAATACTGCACAACTTATTTTATCTCTTAGCCCTTTTTGCCAAAATTCTGATATTTCATTTAAAAGTTCCATTAATGCACTAATAGCAGTATTGAAGTGAAATCTTTCTATATCTTCAGTAACCTTTTTAATAGTTTGATGTGTTTTACGGCGTAATTTTTGTTGTTCTTTATTTAATTTATTGTGATTATAATTGCTTTTCTCTTTTATAAAAGGTAAAGTATCATTTACTAAACGCCATAATCGATTTAAAAAGCGATGAGCTCCTTCAACACCCTGAGCACTCCATTCTAAATCCCTTTCTGGCGGAGCAGCAAAAAGGATAAATAATCTAACTGTATCTGCTCCATATTGATCAACTATATACTCAGGATCTACAATATTTTTTTTAGATTTTGACATCTTTTCTAAACGACCAATCTCTACTTCTTTGCCACAGTATTTACAAATCTTTTTCCCATTTTTTTCCTCTACTTCTTCATCTGGTATAAGATAACCATGTTTTTTGCATCGATAAGTTTCCTTGCATACCATTCCTTGAGTAAGAAGATTAATAAATGGTTCATCTATTTCAAGCCATCCTAAGTCCCTAAGTACCTTTGCAAAAAATCTTGCATAAAGTAAATGTAAAACAGCATGTTCAATGCCTCCAATATATTGGTCTACAGGTAACCAATATTTTACCTTTTCTTTATTAAGAGGTGCATTATTTTCATCAGGACAGGCATAACGAGCAAAATACCAAGAAGACTCTACAAATGTGTCCATTGTATCTGTTTCTCTTCTTGCTTTTGTACCACAATAGGGACAAATGGTTTCATAAAAAGATGCATGTTCAGAAAGGGGATTGCCCTTTCCTTTTACAGTTACATCTAAGGGCAAAATAACAGGTAATTTTTCTTTTGGTACAGGGACAATACCACATTTTGGGCAATAAATAATAGGTATAGGTGCTCCCCAATAACGCTGGCGTGAAATGCCCCAATCCCTTAAACGATAAGTTATGGTTTTTTTACCAAGTTTTCTTTCATCCAAATATTGAGTAATAATTTCTTTTGCCTTTTTGCTATTAAGTCCATTAAATGGGCCAGAATTTATAAGAATACCCTCTTCAGTATAAGCTTCTTTCATTGTTTCTGGATCTAAATTTTCATTTGGTGGTTTGATAACTAAAATAATAGGTAAACCATATTTTTTTGCAAATTCAAAATCACGCTGATCATGAGCAGGTACACCCATAACAGCTCCTGTACCATATTCCATTAAAACAAAATTAGCTACATAAATAGGAATCTTTCTATCTAATAAAGGATGCTTACAGTATGCGCCAGTAAATACTCCTTCTTTTTCTGCTGTTTCTGCCATCCTTTCAACATGGCTCATTTTCTTTATTTTCTCTATAAATTCCATTACTATTTTTTCCTGTGAAGTATTTTTCACTAATTTTAAAACTAAAGGATGTTCAGGTGCTAAAGACATAAATGTAACGCCATAAAGTGTGTCAGGACGGGTAGTGAAAACAGTAATATAATCATCTATTCCTTCTAATGGAAATTTTATTTCTGTTCCCTCACTTTTTCCAATCCAATTACGTTGCATTACAAGCACTTTTTCTGGCCAACCTTTTAACTTATCGCAATATGAAAGTAATTCTTCAGCATAAGCTGTAATTTTAAAAAACCATTGTTCTAATTCTCTTGTTTCTACTTCAGCCCCACAACGCCAACATCTCCCTTCTTCTACTTGCTCATTTGCCAAAACAGTTTGACAACCAGGGCACCAATTTACTGGAGCCTTCTTTCTATAAACAAGACCTCTTTTAAACATCTCTAAGAAAAATAACTGTTCCCATCGGTAATATTCAGGGTCACAAGTAGCAAATTCTCTATTCCAATCATAGCTAAATCCTAAACGTTTTAATTGACGTCGCATATAATTAATATTGTCATATGTCCATTTGGCTGGATGAATGTTATGTTCAATAGCGGCATTTTCAGCAGGTAAACCAAAGGCATCCCAACCCATAGGGTGAAGGACATTAAATCCTTGCATTTTCTTATATCTAGCTAAAACATCACCAATGCAATAATTGCGCACATGACCCATATGTATACGACCAGAAGGGTAAGGAAACATTTCTAAAATATAATATTTTGGCTTTTTATTATCTTCAGTTACTCTATAGATTTGTGCTTTTTCCCACTCATTTTGCCATTTTTTCTCTATTTCATGTGGTGAATAGGTTTCTTTCATTTCTTTCCCCTTTAAGAATTTTGTTTTTCAAATTCTTTATGAAAGACAGCGTCTAAAATTCCATTGACAAAGGTGCTGGAAGTTTCACTGCCATACATCTTAGCTAATTCAATGGCTTCATTAATACTGACTTTTGGAGGCACATCTGCAATATGGAACATCTCATAAATAGCTAATCTTAAAATATTTCTTTCTATTAAAGAAATACGTTCTAATCGCCAATGTAAGGCATATTTTTCTATCAATAAATCTATATAAGTTTGATATTCTGTAACTCCTTGCACCAATTGCCAGGCATAATCTAAAGCTTCTGTTGGTGGTTGGTAATGTTTGCAAAAATCTTTCCATACTATTTCTAATGGTTCTCTACTAACATCCTTTTGATAAAGTACTTGAAGGGCAATCTCACGCGCTTTCTGTCTTGTTGCTATTATCGATGGTAGTATTTCCATTCTAAAATTTTTTTAAAACATTTATCATTTCAATAGCAGCTATAGCAGCTTGCCAACCTTTATTTCCTGCCTTTGAACCAGCTCTTTCAATAGCCTGTTCAATTGTATCTGCAGTAATAATACCAAATCCAATAGGTATTCCTGTCTCAAGTTGTACCTGCGCAATCCCTTTCGCTACTTCTGTAGCTACATAATCAAAGTGTGGAGTAGCACCTCTAATAACTACTCCTAACGCAACAATAGCATCATATTTTTTTGAATTAGCCATGACCTTTGTCATTAATGGGATTTCAAATGCCCCAGGTACTCGTACAATTTCTATGTCTTCTTCTTTTGCTCCATGGCGAATTAAGGCATCTAGAGCACCTTCTAAAAGTCGCTGTGTCATAAATTCGTTAAATCGACTAACTACAATACCAAATCTTAAACCACTTGCTAATAAATCTCCTTCCCATATCTTAGGCATGGACTACTCCTTATTTTTTCTTTCTTCAGACTCATCTAAAATTGTAAGTAAATGTCCCATTTTCCTTTTTTTTGTTAAAAGATAGAAGAAATTTTCTTTACATGGTGGAATTTCTATAGGTATTCGTTCTACAATTTCTAATCCATAACCTTGCAAGCCTACAATTTTTTTAGGGTTATTAGTCATAAGTCGCATTTTCCTTACACCTAAATCCCTTAAAATTTGAGCTCCAATACCATAATTTCTCAAATCTGGTTTAAATCCAAGGGCAATATTTGCCTCTACTGTGTCATAACCCTTATCTTGGAGAGCATATGCCTTAAGTTTATTTACAAAACCAATTCCTCTGCCTTCTTGTCGCATATAAACCAAAACACCTCTTCCTTCTTTTTCAATCATTTTAAGAGCTGTATGCAATTGAGGGCCGCAATCACAACGTAAAGAACCAAAAACATCACCAGTTAAACATTGAGAATGTACTCGCACAAGAACTGGTTTATCTTGATATATTTCACCTTTTACTAAAGCTAAATGATGATTAGGATCTACATCACTTTCATAAACAATTGCCTTAAACTCTCCAGCAATAGATGTTGGCAAGAATGTTTCAACTACTCTACGCACAAGACATTCATTTTTTAATCGATATGAAATCAAATCAGCAATAGTTACAATTTTAAGTCCATGCTTTTGAGCAAATTTTTCTAAATCTGGCAAACGTGCCATAGTTCCATCATCATTCATTATTTCACAGATTACAGCTGCTGGCTTTAATCCTGCTAGACGTGCTAAGTCTACAGATCCTTCAGTATGTCCAGCACGCACTAAAACACCACCAGGACGAGCACGTAAAGGAAATACGTGTCCAGGTATGACTAAATCTTCTGGCTTAGCATTATCAGCAATAGCTGTTAAAATTGTTACTGCACGATCATGAGCAGAAATACCAGTAGTTACTCCTTTTCTTGCTTCAATAGAAACAGTAAAAGCAGTTCCATGAGGTGGACTAGGATGTGTATCACTAGACATTAAAGGTAATTTTAATTGTTCAACCTTTTCTGCCGTAAGAGCAAGGCAGATTAAACCACGTCCATATTTTGCCATAAAATTGATAATTTCTGGTGTTACTTTTTCAGCCGCAACACATAAATCACCTTCATTTTCTCTATCTTCATCATCAACAAGAATAATCATTTTACCTTGACGAATATCTTCAATAGCTTCTTCAATTGTAGCAATAGGCATCATTTACCTCCTTTAAAGAATAATACATAATAATTTGCTTTATTTAGAAATGCAAGAGTATTACCCAAAATCCGCAATTGATTTTTGTTAAAAAGACATTTCTTTTCTGCTAAAATAGTTGTTGCTCTAAATCAAGCGTTCAAACGTGCGAACCATTTAGGTGAAAAGCAATTTTTTAAAATCGCTTTATTATAGCACATTACGGATTTCTTATATGACAAACAAGGATTTGGGGAGACTACTTCAGTTGATTTTTTTCTCTCTTTTAAGTATATTTTAAAAAGAGCAATTTGGAGAAAAAAATGGAGTTAAAAGAGATTATCACCAATACATTTAAAGAATTGATTTTGCCTGAATTGGGGAGGATTAAGGAGGAAAATAAGGAGATAAAAAATTATCTTGCCTTTATTAATAAGCGGCTTGATGATGTAAATAAAAGGCTTGATGATGTAAATATTCACTTAGCAGATCAGAGCAGACGGATTGATGAGACAAATAAAAGGATTGACTCAGTAAGAGAGGAATTAAATGCAAGGATTGATTCAGTAAGAGAAGAGTTAAGTGCAAGGATTGATTTAGTAAGAGAGGAGTTGAGTGCAAGGATTGACTCAGTAAGAGAGGAGTTAAATGCAAGGATTGATTCAGTGAGAGAGGAATTGAATAAAAGGATTGATGAAACAAATAAAAGGCTAGATAGACTTTATGAGGTCATAGTAAGAAGGGATGAACATGTAAGGCTTGAAGAACGTGTTACTCGGTTAGAGTATGAGATGCAAGAGATCAAAAGAAAAATAGCAGCTTAATGAATAAAAATAGAATTTTAAGTTATTGAAACATTTTGAACTTTAATCCCATAGACACAAAGAAATACTTTTTCTTTACCCCAAAAGGTGTTTTTATCTTTACCACTATGCCATCTAAATAAGATAAACGTATTCATCTCTTAAAGCCGATGATGAAATCTTTCAACCTCTCTGCTTAAACTCT
>Ga0209410_1000530_pt1 | contig 17782 bp, 19 predicted proteins | sample Mar14436cmmetaG_FD_184135 | JGI IMG/M metagenome (GOLD analysis project Ga0209410, IMG submission 184135) | Marine hydrothermal vent microbial communities from Guaymas Basin, Gulf of California to study Microbial Dark Matter (Phase II) - Marker... ... | reverse complement strand
TGATAACAAAATTAAAGGGTAATACTTTTAAAATTAAATAATGTAAAATTACATTTTTCCAATGATAATCCTATTTATCCATATGTAATATCAAAATTTAGATATTTCTGCGATAGCTATTTAAGCATACTGTGGTTTTTGCATGATAGAAACAGGATAAGGGTATTAGATATGACTAGTATTTACGAAAAACTGAAATATTTGCTGAGACCGGAAACTGTCGCAGTAATTGGAGCAGCCAGAGAACCTCATAAAATAGGTCACCAAGTTTTGAAAAACTTGATTGAAGGAGGATTCTCTAGGAACAAAATCTTTCCGATCAATCCCCATGCTGAAAGTATACTTGGCTTGAAGTGCTACCCATCCGTAAAAAACGTTCCTCAACCTGTTGATATGGCAGTAATCGTGGTTCCAGCTAGAATAGTACCTCGTGTCCTAGAAGATTGCGTCGAAAAAGGTGTCAAGGCAGTAGCTGTCATATCCTCAGGATTTAAGGAAATAGGTAAAGCTGAAGAAGAGAAAAAGCTGGTTGAAATCGCAAGAAAAGGTGGTATCAGGCTTTTAGGACCAAACATTGTTGGCATATGCGATACCGTTAGAAGTATGAACGCTAGCTTTTGCCAGGAACTTCCAGAAAAAGGAGATATCGCTTTTATTACACAAAGCGGCGCGTTGGGTATAGCCTTGATAGGATGGACGAAGCTGAAGCATATAGGATTGTCAGATCTCGTCAGTATAGGCAATAAAGCCGACGTAGACGAAGTAGATTTAATCGAGTTTTTTGGAGAGGACCCATACACGAAAGTTATAACTTTGTATTTGGAAGGTATCAGTAGAGGCCGCGAATTTTATGCTATTGCAAAAAAAGTATCAAAGAAAAAACCTATCATAATATTAAAGGCAGGTAAAGCAGAGAGAACTATAAGCGCTATAAAATCACATACGGGATCCCTTGCAGGCTCTGACGTGGCCTACGACGCTGTCTTTAAGCAAGCTGGCGTTATTCGAGCCCCCACATTCCCCGATTTATTTGACTGGGCTATAGCTTTCTCAAAGCTCCCTCTACCTTCAGGTGAAAACGTTGTGATACTAACAAATGGTGGCGGAGCTGGAGTTATGGCTACAGATGAAGCTGAAATTAGGGGAATAAAGCTAATGGATATACCTCCCGATTTAGCCGATAAAATCAGAGAGTATATGCCTCCCTTCGGAAGCGTATATAATCCTATCGATCTGACAGGAATGGCGACAAAAGATTGGTATAGAGGCTCTCTAGAAGTCCTACTTGAAGACCCCCGCGTGCACGCTGTCCTAGTCATTTATTGTCACACAGCACAAACGGAGCCAAGAGATATAGGAGATGCCATACTAGAAGCTATTAAAAGCATTGGTAAAAGTAAACCAGTGGTTGCCTCATTTATTGGTGGCGAAGAATGCCATAAAGAATGTGAAAGACTTACAGCTGAAGGAGTTCCCTGTTATGAATCACCTGAAAGAGCCGTAGTCGCTTTATCGGCATTATATAATTATTGGCGTTTCCTAAAGCATAAAGAAACATATCCTGTTGCTCTGGACGTAGATAAAGAAAGGGCCTACGAGATCATAAGAAGAGCTGTTGAAGAAGGCAGAAAAGCGCTTACAGCGTATGAAAGCGCTATGGTTGCGAAAGCATACGGTATTCCAGTTCCCGAGCAAGCACTTGCAAAAAGCGAAGAGGAAGCTGTGAACGTTGCTGAGAAAATAGGGTATCCTCTCGTGCTGTCCATCGAGTCACCACACATATTGCATAAGACTGAAGTGGGAGGTGTAAAAGTCGGATTGAATAGCGCTGAGGAAGTAGCCAAAGCTTATAATGAAATAATGGAAAGCGTAGCAAAGAGAGCGCCTCAAGCAGAGATTAGGGGCGTTGTAGTGAGGAAAATGATACCTGAGGGAAGAGAAGTAATCATTGGCATGCATAGGGATCCTGCAATAGGACCCTTACTTATGTTTGGTTCTGGTGGTATACTTGTCGAATTGCTGAAAGATGTATCTTTTAGAGTTTCTCCTTTATCTATCGAAGATGTTTATGAAATGATTAAAGAAACTAAAGCCTACAAGATGCTTAAAGGTTTTAGAGGAATGCCGGAAGCTGATATCGAAAAAGTAGTTGATGTAATCCTTAGAACTGCAAAGTTAGCGGAGGATATACCTGAGATTTTAGATATCGACATTAACCCTGTATTCGTATTTGAAAGAGGAAAAGGCTGCTTAGCCGCAGATGTAAAGGTAGTACTCAAATAATATGCAAAAGAAAAGTCGAGCACTCTCATTTGAATATCTTGTTTGAAAACCAGACATTACTATTTCAACCACCACGTATTTCTAGTTATCTTCTAATATAACAATGCTAATTTATTTAGAAAATTATTTATAGAAAAGAATAAAAAGGAACTACCGAAACATTTACCAGTAGAGCTGATTAAACACATAAACCCGCCCTAGTTGGTGAAAACTGGGGAAACGTCAATATAGCTGATCTGTTATGGAATTATTAGACTAAGATTAAATAAGGTGAAATGATTGAGAAAAACAAAAATTATAGCCACTCTTGGACCGGCTTCTTGGAGCCAGCAAGTAATTAGTAGACTAGTTAAAGAGGGAGTTAATGGATTTAGAATAAATCTTTCGCACGCAAAAACTTCCGAAATGGAGAAAGCAATCGAATACATTAGATCGATAGAGAAAAAAAGATGTATTTACATACCTATAATCGGGGACCTTCAAGGTCCTGTCGTGAGACTTGGAGAAATCGAAGATTTCGAAGTTGCCAAAGGTGATAAAGTTTTTCTAGTCAACCGTGAGGAGGGGTCTGCCGAAGCTAGAGAAATCCCCCTACCGGAATCGAAAGTTTTTTATGAAATCGCTGAAGGAGATATCCTTTTGATAGAAGGGGGAAGGATTAGATTAAGAGCTGATAGCATTAGCGATAGCTCTATCGAGTGCATGGTATTAACTGATGGAATAGTTCGCAAACGTAAGACGTTTGCTATACAAGGTAAAGATCTTCCTTTGCCAACTATAACAGAGAAAGATATGCGTGACGTTGAATGGTGTATTGAACACGATATCGACTATATAGGTTTGTCTTTTGTAAGAAATTCTGGTGATATAGAAGTTTTAAAGGATATTTTAAGAAAGAAAGACGCTGAAAATATCAAAATTATCACTAAAATTGAGACTAAAAAAGCAGTAGAAAATCTAAAGAACATAATCAAGATTAGCGATGCCGTTTTGGTAGCTCGGGGAGATCTAGCAATATATTACGGACTTGAGGAAATCCCTGAATTACAGGATAGGATAATTAAAACTTCGAGATCATATGGAAAACCCGTTATTTTGGCAACGCAGATAATGGAGTCTATGACCGAAAATCCGATGCCGACAAGATCGGAAGTTCTTGACGTAATGCACGCTGTTAGAGAAGGCGTTGACGCCTTACTCTTAGCTGGAGAAACGGCAATCGGGAAATATCCCGTTGAGAGCGTTTCATGGTTAAGAAAAATTATCATAAAAGCCGAGGAGAAAAAGCCGGAAGAAGTAGTTTTCGAGAACGAGCAAATCTATGATAAATTTGCGAGGGGAGTAGTCATATTATCCGACCTTTTAAAGTCAAAAATAGTGGCTTTCAGTCGTAAAGGTAGCACTGCCAGGCGAATATCTCGATATCGCCCTCAAAGTGACGTATACGTGTTCACTCCGAATATTAAAGTAGTTAGACAACTCAACATCCTTTGGGGCTTAAAACCATATCTTTACAAAGGGCTTGATCGGGGAATTCCCCTAGATGAGATTGTTGAAGAATTAAAAAGTACAGGAGAATTATCATATGGAGATCTCGCCATCGCAACAGCTGGCTTAAGGACGGGAACAACAGATATTATAAGGATTATTAGAATATAGTAACTGGTGAATTATATGGCTCGAAAAGTGGCCATTTTAGTAGAGGATTATTTTGACGAGCGAGAATTAATTTATCCATATTTCAGGTTTATGGAAGCTGGCTACGACGTCGAATTAATAGGACCCAAGAAGAAGGAATATCATGGTAAATCAACGTTTACTATTCACGCCGATAAAGGTGTAGATGAGGTAAAACCTGAAGAATACGTTGCCTTATTCATCCCTGGTGGTTACGCTCCTGATAGGCTTAGAAGACATGATAGCATTCTGAATTTCGTGAAAACTATGAATGAGAAAGGTAAAGTTATTGGGGCTGTTTGTCACGCTCCATGGGTTTTAATCTCAGCTGGAATAATTAAAAATAGAAAAGTGACCGGCTTTTATGCCATTAAAGATGATATTGTTAACGCTGGAGCGGTTTATACTGGTAGTAAAGTTGAAGTCGATGGAAACCTTATTACTGGGACAGATCCTTCGGCACTTCCAGAAATGCTCGTGAAAATGCTCGAGCTTTTAAAATAAAGATTTAAATCTCCGTTATTACTTATATATAACTATAACTCTTTTCTTATATGAAAACTGATGACTCACTTTTATCTTTATATACTAAACGTTTAATAAACCTCGATCTCATCCGCTAGTTTTAAAGAAGTTTTTGAGTGCACGTGCAAATTTTTCATCTTTTTGTGAATATCCTTTTATAAATTCTGTAAATTTAATTATTCTCTTTAGTGTTTTCTCATGGATTCCATGCTCAATATAACATGCATCTTCTTCAGCTATATCCTCGGGAATTCTTAGAATTTCTTGAAGAAAAGCTTTAAGCTTGACATGCTTAGAGTATATCCTTCTAGCTTTGCCTTTTCCCTTCCTAGTTAAGGTTAAAACTTCATGTTTTTCATATCTTACCAAGCCTTTTTCTTTCAGATTATCCATGAAATTAACCACACTTGCAGGCTTAACTTTTAGCGTTTTAGCCAAGTCTTTGACTCTAATAACTCCTTTTTCTTTCAATAGAATATACATTGCCTCCAAATATTCCTCTTCTCTTTTAGAAAGTTTAGTCTTGGTATTTCCTATTTCAGTTCACCTCATTATTATGTAATAAAATACTCAAATAGTTTTTAATGATTTTCCTTATTTACCATTTCTTTTATATCTACCTTAAAAGTCACAAGAATAATATTTTTAAAGTTAAGCCCAAAATACAACCTCGATTTTTCAGCATTAACTATGTATTTTTACTTAGCAACACTGCTACAATAACTTATTTTTATTTGGTAAACTATTTAGAAGCTAAAATTTTTAAGCTTTACTGTATTTAAAAAATAAATGAGCGCGTTAACAAACACGCTTAAATACTTGGATAATCTGAAAGAAATAGTTGAACAAGCCAAAAAGGATTCAATGGAGTTTTTTGCTCCAAAGACTTACATCGAGAAAGCTAGAATTATTGTAGGCAATAAGGAACACATACTAGTCTGTGCGAAGGCTTTAGTTAACTTCTACGAATCGGCAACAAAGCTTTTTGGAGTGCCGCTAGCTAAAGATTTTCTGTATAGATTAGGAGAAAATCTTGGAATTTCCGAAGCCGAAACTATGTTTAAAGCCTATAAACTTGAAGACCAAGTTATGCAATGTTGGGAACGATGCTTATATGCTCCTTATTCTCTTATGGCTCTTGGATTGGCGAGGCTAGATATATTGCTTTTTGATGTTGAAATGAAAGATGGATTTCTATTGCTATGTGAAACCAAGAATAGTGTTTTTGTAGAAATTATGGGCGGCAAGGTGAAAACTCCTATTTGTTCCATGATAGCGGGTTACTTAAATGGCTGGTATAAAGTAGCTACAGGGAGAAGAAACTTGGTAACGAGAGAGATTATGTGCAGGGCTGCAGGTGACGATGTCTGCCGATTTATAACTGGAAAAATCAAAAAAATGTCTGAACTTGTTAAAAGAGAAGATTTAAAAAAACCCAGCAATGAATACCCTATAATAGAATTTAAGTGGAAGTAATAACTACTCTAAAAACTATTTATTTTTCTTTATGGAAAAATTAAACCTATACTATAGTTTTCAATAATTCACTCTAAGCTAGTTTTCCATGTCACTATAAAACTGATGTAATGCTCTCCTATGAAAAGAGAAATTATAATCAATCTAGTGGTAAGTCTTATTTATTCCAGCTCATGTTATTTATGAAGTTGGTGTTAGGAATGTTATTTGAAAAGTTTTACAGGTTTATTCCCCAATACGCCCCTGAATGGGGTTCTGGGGGAATTTTTGGACTTCGATATCATAAGGATGTATTATACTTTAACTTAGCATTTGAAGCAGAAGTTCATCTAATACGAGGCGGAGAGGAGAAAATATATGAGTTTGAGCTGGTAGGTCGTAAACCCACATCTGGAGGCGATACTTATAATGCCGTAGATGCTGTTGATGATTTTATCTTCTTTGGAGGATGGGTTCACGCACCAGCCATATATGATAAAGAAAAGCGTAAAATTTTATTCTATAATAAATATAGTCATGTACATCGTTATGATATACGTGAGGACGAAGTAAACCTCCTTTGGAAAGAAACGATTGCTCATGAAACCAACTGGGCTGGCGAAATTTCGGAGATAATTTATGATCCAGTAAACGATAGACTTTTGCTGGCTAGAGGAGATGGCCACAAAAAATTAGGAGTGTACTCGTTAAGCGTTAAAGGAGGCAAGGCTGAAAGGCTTAGTGATGAACCAGCTCTTAAAGGGACTATTTATGAAGAAACTGCTTGTTTTAATATGGGGCAATGGTTTTTTAATGGATTTCAATACGTAGATCTCGTTACTGGTAAACTTGAAAAAATACCTGTTGATTTAAATAGTGAAATATCCGTGGATAACGGTCCTATTTTTTCCCCTTTTGTTGGCAGCATATCTCCTATTGCTGGCAGGCTGTTTGTTTTTGTAAGAGGAGGAATTTTTGTGGGAAACCCCTTATATGAAGAAGAAAAAACTATGTTTGCTAGGTTATTTGATTTTCCTGAAACAATATTCTCGCCTTTCCGTTCTAATGCTTTGAAAATAGGCGGTGGAGCTTTAGTAGCATATAACGCTTTTTCCGATAGTATAGCTATGCATTTAAGACCGATTGTAGCTCCAACAGTCTTAGTTTACGTAACTCCTCCCCAAGTTAAAGTTGTTGGCGTCTACGGAAGCCGAATAACTTCTTTGGAAAAATGTGGAGATAAAATTCTTGTAGCTTCTAATACGATGCCTAATTTTTCGAAATCAACTCCTAACGATGTAGGCTACAGAGACATTACAGTTCTGGAGGATTCTTTGTTACATTGTAGCCCTCCACCTTTAACAATTTCGTTAAAAGGTGAAGATGTAGAGGATGATTATTGGGGAGGCATACCTTTGACTGGTTACAAATCTCCGCGCTTAATTGTTAAAGCTAGCAAAGAAAACGCTTTAGAAGTGTATGAATATGATCTCGCTTTACCCATTTCAGAGGCAGAAAAGGAAATGGTAAAAATAGAAAAAGGTCGAAACATTATAGACCTATCAAGCTACAGCGCTATAACTTCTTTTAAATTGTTGAAAGGAGACCCTAAAGCCAGAATAATAATAAGTTTAAAATAGTTTAGAGGTTTGAAAATGACGGATGGAAAGAAAAAACGTGAAACTCCGAATCGCGATATTTTGTCTTTTTTCGAGGAGGAGGAAATAAAACAGCCGAAGCCTGAACGAGCTGCCGAAGTAGAAGTAAAAACAGAAAGTGAGATTTTAAAATTTATTAAATTACGGGGCAAGGTTGCAAAGTCAGAACTTTATAATTGGGCGAAAAAACATAATATAAAACCGGCTGACCTATATGGTATACTAAGAAAACTACAGAGGCAGAACGTTATAAAAACTTTTTTCGACGAAGAATTTCAGGAAATAGCCTACCAAGTTGTTTAGCTTATCCACTTCTCCAGAACCTTCACCGCCTCATCTTTTCTATCTTGAGCAATAAAATACATTGCGTATGCCAAATCTCTAAAGTAAGGGTTTGCTCTCGCAGATAACGTTAAATCTGTTATAACCGCGCCTCTTTTATAATCCCACCATCCTATGACTATCGCTACAGGAATATATACCGCTATAAAAGACAAAGCAAAATAAATTAGATGAGAAAACATCGAATATAGAAATTGAATATAGCTAATTACCAGCCTATACTGTATCACGATAAAATTTAGAAAGCTTATTATAAAAGCGAGATATACGCTATGTCCTCGCCTGAAGTAGCTCCAATATCTCAAAATTCTAGATCTCATACTAAATACACCCATAGGATAGTTCAAGTTTTCATAATTAAATTCTCCTATATTAGAGCAAATAAATTTAAGCTTTCACATTAAAATAATTCTAGGATTACTGTGAAAATCGAATTCAAGTATTCGCGGGCTCTAGATAGACTTTCTTTCGAATTAACAGGCGAATCCATGAGAAGCTACAAAATAGAAGATTTTATTAAAAAACTCGAAGAAGAATGGAAAGCTGTAGAAGAAAAAACAATTATTCTTATTAAAACATTAACTGGAGTAGACGTGGACGATTGGCGTGTTTACGTATCAACAACTATACCTTCTTACGCGAGTATAAGTCCTTTAGTATTAAAAATAACAGATAATCTTTTCGAGGCATTAGATACTCTTATTTACATTTTAACTGTTAAGGCGATCCGGATGAATGAGGAATTAAAGGATAGGCTGAATTTAATGTCAATAGCGTCAGGTTACTCAGTATCGATTTTTGAGAAGTGTATCAGTATGTACGTGAGATTTAAAATTTTAAAAAAGTTTTACGGTGAGCAAGAAGTCCGGAGAATAAAATACTTAATTTCTAAAAGGTCAAGCAATGACAGAATCGCCCTAGATTTATACAATATTACAATAGAAAAACTCAAACGAGACACTCCTGAAGATTTTATGAAAACTATGGTTTCATTTTTTACAGGAGAAACTTAACAGCCGAAATTATTGGATTAGTAACTTGACTCTTTCTGTTTTCGATGAAAACAGAAAGATGAAAAATGAATCTAGCAAATTAGAATTGTTTCGTAAACACGATTAAGCGTTAGAACATGCGGAACAGCTAGCAAACTGCAACTATTAGTAGTTTAATGGATTAGCTAATTTGGGGTTTTAACGAGAATAGCTGTCATAAGTTTTAAGAAGTTTTAGCAATATTCTAAACTTAATTTGTTTTAAAGTATTTCTAATTTAATGATAAAATAATAAATTTTTACTTTAATTTACTTTAACAAAGTTTTATTTATTATTATGCTCTAAAATATTATCATGTCATCAGCTAAAGCTGTTAAAAAGGAATTATCGACTATTGCTTGGTTGATTGAAGCTTTAGATGGTTATCGTGTGGGACGGACTATTAACCCAAAAATGGTAATGAAAAAGGTGAACCAAGTAGAACATGTTTTTGAACCTAAGGTTATGCATGCTAAAAAAGTTATTAGACAAACTACAGACTATATCGCTAATCTTCCAGCTAGAGATCCTACTGCTAGAAAATGGGTTTCCGTTTATCTTTTTAACAAGTTGCTTTTGCGTATTACTATAACGTTGTTTTTATTCTCGTTTTTCTTTCTTAGCAAGGGCTATGAAATAGGTTTTACTCTTTTATACATCGCAACGGCAATTCTTTATGTAGTTCTGATCGTTCGATGGTATAGCCTAAATAAGATTTTATTTTTTTACGAGAAAAATTACAAACTAATGGAGGGAGCTTCTAGAAGATTAAAAGCATACGCTCAACACTTAATAGAATACATGAGAAAGATTATTGCAAAAGAAAACTTTAAAACTTCAAGGTATAAACTGCACTTGTTCAACACTGACTACGATCATATTAAAGTGCTGAAAAAGCCCGGGCTTCTACGCGATTATTATCTATGCGAAATTCAGCTTTGAAAACATAATAAACTTCATAATGTATTATATTCTATATAATCTTGTTAAGGAGAGAGTATGAGAACGGAATTGATATTAGAGCGCTCAAAGATAAGACTTGGTTATCCGATAAGGGGTTACGTTAAAACTGATAAACCGCTTATTTTAAAGCTCGTAATCACCGCAGCCTCGCTTCTACCCTCTAAAGCTAGGGAGAGAGATCCATATTATAACGTGATAGTGAACTATGTAGATGAGCTACGGATAAATAAAAGCCGAGAATTTGAATTTCATCCACCAGAGCACGCTCCCCCAACTGTTTCAACTAGAAACTTTTTAATTGGATGGAGTTTGGTTGCGGGAGTTCCGAGATTTGGTGGTAGAATACTATACCCGAGGAACGAGATCAGATTGGTAGCCGTTCCCCCTCTATATCCAAGAGAAAACATAGAAGGTATTGATTTTCGAAACGATTATGCCGAGCCGGGAAAGAAGTTTACTATAGTTGTAAATAGAGAGCTTAATGATCCCTATGCTGAAGTTATAATCGAAGAATGGTATAAAGGCCCCGAAAAAGGTATTGTTGAAGCTTACACTTTAGATGTTGACGTAGAATTTAAAAATTTTCGAGATAAAACTATGCTAATTTTTGACTTCCCTCCTTTGATATGTAAAGATGAATATTTAATTTTTTATCCTTTAACTTTCACCACCAAGTATAAAAACATAGAATTTGGAATTAGAACTAAGGTTGAAGTAGGCTCGGCTAACCTAGAAAAACCAATAACAGTTCCGATTCAAATTACTTTGTAGCGCTTTAGGGGGTAGTATGTAATGGAGTATCCGTACATAAGCCTGGAGGAAAGCAGAAAATTTGGTGTGTTTGAACTATTCGGCTTGGCATTTAACATTTTTAAAGAAAACCTATCTTTAAGTCTCCCATCGCTTATATCGTCAGGAACACAAGTGCTTCAGAGCTTGATCGTTGTATTCGCTCTTTTATACATTGTTGAGACATATCCCGATTTAACTGCATTTGAAGATATCTTAACAGGTGATATTACTAGTAGTCTTTTAATACCAGAAGCGCTTCGTTTACTGGCTGTAATTATTAAATTCTTTTTTATCGGTGTTTTTATAACTACCGTGTTAAGAAACTTGTTTTATTCGGCTTTCCTATATCCTTATGCTTACAGACTTCTAAAAGGTGAAAAAATTAGCTTTTTCAAATGCTGGAATGAATCAATGATTTTTATAAGAAAATTAGTTCCAGCTGTTTTAGTAGTTGAAGGTATTAGCACTGGAATCCCAATAATAGTTGCATCGCTGATTATTGACAAGTTTTTAGAACTTGCCAGAATAGGCTTAATCTCAAATTTTGAAGCTGGACTGAAAAATGAAGAAGTACTAATTCTTATAACGGCAATTTTAGCGCTTTTGATAGTAGTCGCTATTTTTACTGTAGTAGCGCATTTTATTTTCATTTTTGTCTATCAAATAATTATAGTCGAGAAATTAGACCTGCTAAGCGCATTAGCTAAAAGCTTGATTTTAGCATTGAAAAATTTTGTAAATTTGATAATTTACGGATTTTTAGAAATTACCTTACTTATTATAATCTTACTAGTGTCCTCTATTTTCCAACTTTTACATATGGAAATTAGTGAAATTTTACAATTTGTACTATTAACTATTCTATCCCCAATATTTAGTGTTGTTTTGCTTGGAATATATCTGCAAGCTACTGGAATTCCGATACGCTACGAGCCCAGGAGAGAATATAGTCTCACAGAAGTATTCCTTAAAAAACTTAATCAAGGCTTATCATACCTAAAGAATTACTTAAGATTTCCTAATTTGAAATTTATTATATCGACCATAGCAGTTTATTTTCTAGGATTTTTCCTAGGTTTAGAATATAGCAAAGGACCTTTAGGCGAACTACTTAGCATACTTTTGAGACCAAGAGAAGCAGGTTTCAATATTCAAAATTTCCCCTACTTTTACGCGTTTTCTGGAATTTTTGCTCATAACTGGCTCGTGTCTTTTCTAACAGCTTTTTCAGGTATCCTGTATTTTCCGCTTCCATTGGCAAACTGTCTATTTAATGGCGTTCTCGTCGGTACAGTATTTGGTTTAGTTTCTCCATTCGAGTTTGCCGTTGCCGTATTGCCGCATGGCTTTATAGAAATACCAAGTTTTATTATCGCAACATCGCTAGGGGTTAAGCTAGGCGTTTATATATTATTAGATAAAGAGAAGGCTGGCGTTGTATCTAGAGAAGTAATTTATGTTTTGATAGGCTTAGCGCCCTTTTTCCTTATTTCCGCGCTTATAGAAGCTTTGCTAACACCTCTATTGTTGAAATTTATGGGTATAATGTAGCCGACATGTATAAAAACCTCCTCCGAACATAATGATATTTAACCATGGTATTAAGAGCGGATTATTTTAAAATTATAGATGATATTAAGCATGGGAGAATATATAGTTCAACTGAAACTGTATTGTCAGGTTTAAGATTAATATATGAAATAGTGAGAAACTCAAAAAGTCTGGAAGATTTATCTGCAGATCTAACTTCAATAGTGCCGCTTTTGCTTAAAGCTAGACCGACTTCTGCCATGTTGTGGAATTGCGTCAAAGATCTCGTATCTGAAATAGTCGAAGCAGGCAAAGATGGAAAACTAGAAAATATAAAAGAAAAAGCTTTTGAAAAAGAGAAGGAACTTGAAAAGAAAATAGTTACGTTGGGCGAGATCACAGCGAAAATGGCTTCCCACAGGATTAACGATGGAGATATAATATTGACAAATTCTTATAGTACGATTGTGCTGAAAGCGTTCAGTATAGCATTACGAGAGGGAAAAGATTTCAAGGTTTACGTAACAGAATCACGACCGGGTTCAGAGGGATTCGATCTTGCAGCGAGATTGGCTGAAATGGGTCTAGACGTTACGATCTTTGTTGATTCTGCGGTAAGGTATATGATTAAAGAAGTAGATAACGTTTTTTTAAGCAGCGAAGCAATTGCCGCGAACGGTGCTTTAGTTAACAAGGTAGGAACTTCTCTAATAGCATTAGCGGCTAACGAAGCTAGGGTAAGGACTTTTGCTTTAGCTCCCACAATCAAATTCAGCCCCGAAACTCTTCTAGGTGAGCTAGTTGTTCTTGCCGAGGGAGAACCAACCAGCATACTTCCAGAAAAGTTAAGATCGAAATCGATGGGTAAGGTTAAAATCAGAGTTCCACTTTTTGACGTTACTCCTCCAGAATACATAGATGGAATTTTCACGGAGAAAGGCCTTGTAGCGCCGCAAGCCGTGATAGTTATTTTAAGAGAAATATATGGCTGGCCTTTCAAGTTTATAACGCTGGAAGAAGTCATAGAGGTACTTAAAACATGGCAAAAGTAAGTATACCCGATGAAGTAACCGCAATAGCAAATGATATAAAGAATATGAAAATACGAGGAGCAGGTAAAATTGCTAGAGCAGCTGCTAAAGGTCTCTTAATTGCGGCAAATGAGTACAAAAACGGCATGTTGGAGAATTTTTTAAGTTATATGAATCATGTTGCTGATATTTTAAAAAATACCAGGCCGACTGCGGTTTCCTTATTTAACGCAATATCTTATGTTCTTTCTAGACTAGAAAAATCGAAAAACTACATAAAAAGCGTAGACGAGGCGAAGCTAATAGTGGTTCGTGCCGCTAACATGTTCATAGAATATTCCCTTAACGCGGTTGAAATAATAGGGGAGATAGGTTCTAAGAGAATCTCAAATGGCGATGTTTTGCTCACTCACTGCAATAGCTCTGCAGCTATCGCAATAATGCAAAAGGCTCATTCGCAAGGCAAAAATATAAAAGTTTATGCAACCGAAACTCGACCTAAATTTCAAGGACATATAACGGCAAGGGCTTTGGCTAGAGCGGGAATAGAAGTTACCTTGATCCCTGATACTGCTGTTAGACTTGTAATGAGAGAGGTTGATAAGGTGTTAGTAGGCGCTGATACAGTTGCCGCTAATGGTGCTGTGATAAATAAAATCGGTACTTCGGTTATAGCATTAGCGGCAAAGGAGGCAAATGTGAATTTTTTCGTTGCTGCAGAAACTTACAAGTTTAGCCCCACAACGGTTATTGGCGAGTTGGTGGTCATCGAGGAAAGAGATCCTAAAGAAGTAGTACCAGAGAGTTACATTAGAAAATATTCAAGTGTTAATATTAGAAATCCCGCTTTTGATGTTACTCCTCCAGAATACATAGACGTGATAATTACAGAGCGAGGAATAATACCGCCTCAAGCAGCCATATTAATTTTAGAAGAAGAGTATGGATGGGCTATAGAAGATTACATACTACAGGCAACAAGAGCTTTAGAAAGCGATGAGGAGGCTGTAACAACTTGGTGATAGTATACAGCTATAACAAATTATTAGACTTTTTAAATGAGGTAAAAGCTATTGCTGATGCGAGAAACTATACTGTCAAAAAAGGCTTTATTGTGCAGAACATAGGCTTTAGCCAAGAAACTGCTTACCGTATGCTCGCTATTTTTGAAAGACTCGGTCTTCTAGTCATAGAGAATAACAAGTTGAGATTAACTTCGGAAGGCAGGAAATTCGTAGAGAATGTTCTAGATGTTGTTTCTCAAATAAAAAACGAATTTCCAACTTATAGATACTACGACTATGGCAGAGTATTGGGTAGAATACTTTATGCCCTTACAGATTGGCAGAATAAATTTGAGACGGCTGACGAGTGTTTGACATCTCTTGAAAGATTGAAGAATATGATCAAAAAACTTTCTAAAGCTAGCCATGAAAATTACAGGTATTATCTTTCCTTGCTTTTATGGTATGACTTTGAAAATTTTGATAATCCTTATGCTTTGTTACATAAAGTAGCAAAACTAAAACTCTAGAATCTGTAAGCCTAAAATAAGATTTAAATTCGAATTCGCCGAAGTTAATATTGGATAGCGATGAAGATTTTGGCTACCGACCGAGTAATGAGGAAACCTGGCCTTTACGAGCTTTCCACTTGTTGAATAGTTATGATCAAAAAGTCAACAGTTAAAGAAGCTAAGTTATACGTTAAGCTTGGTAGAAGTAGTGTTAAGTGTCTTGTTTGTGAAAGAAAATGCGTAATACCCGAGAATGATAAAGGCTTTTGTAAAACAAGATTAAACATAGATGGCAAATTGTATACTTTAACGTATGGAGATTTAAGCGCTATAGAAAGTAGACCGATTGAGATAAAACCATTTTTCCATTTCTGGCCTGGTTCTACAGCTATTACGATCTCGACTTGGTCATGCAATTTTCCCTGTCCCTGGTGTCAAAATTGGTATATTTCAAAAATTGAGCCAAATCCTTTAGAAGCCAAATTCATTGCCCCCGAAAAAGTCGTTAATATGGCCTTAGAGAAAGGCGACCAGGGTACCTGCGTGAGTTTTAACGAACCCCTAATGCTATTCGAGTATAGTATAGACCTGTTCAATCACGCCAGGAGTAAGGGATTATACAATACCTACGTTTCGAACGGATATATGACGCTTGATGCTTTAAAATGTCTAATAGATGCTGGGCTTGATGGTTTAAAAATCGATATTAAGGGAAATCCTGATACTTACAGACACTTATTGAATGCTGATATCGATGTTTGTTGGAGAAACGCAAAATACGCGTTAGATAACGGATTACACGTAGAAATTGTTTGCTTGCTTATAACAGATTTAAACGATGATGAAGCTTCAATACGGTATGTTGTCGAGGAACACCTTCGCAGACTTGGAGAAAATATACCGCTACACTTTACAAGATATTATCCAGCATATAAGTATAGGAAACCGCCTACGCGTATTGGAAAGCTTGAATACGCTTATAAGTTGGCTAAAAAGGAAGGCGTATTATTCCCATACTTAGGCAATGTGCCAGGCCACCCATACGAAAACACGTATTGTCCTAATTGCGGAAAACCTATAATAAAAAGGTATGGATATGCCATTAGAGATTATAAGATAACGCCAGATGGGAAGTGCATGTATTGCAATTTCAAAATACCTATAAGAGGAAAATATTTTTCAAGGCGTGATTTTACGCTATTTATCTAATATCTTCCCACTTTTATCTTCAAAAATTTTTGCTATTTGATGAAAATTGTTTAATAGTTCATCGTAGAAATTTACTAGCTTCTTTCCTCTTTCAGTCAATTTCGTGAATCCTCCGCCTTTCCCTCCGCGATAAGTTTTTACAATCCGAACTCCTAGACTTTCCTCTATCGATTTTATATAACTCCACGCAAATTTATAAGAAACGCCCATTTCCTCTGCTGCTTTGCTTATGGACCCAGTGTTATCTACCAGTTTAAGCAATTTTACACCACCAACTCCTATAATTGGACGTCCTTCATACTCTAGCCAGACCTTAAAGGATACTTTAACACCCTTGCCCATCATATTTCACCTTTTTAGTAACCTTAATTCCTTCTATAACCGTACTGGGATATTGTCCTCTTCTATCCTTCTCGTAAGCTTTAACCATATCCCATATTGCAAGCAGGGCAGCCGATACTCCTGTTAAAGCTTCCATTTCGACGCCAGTTTTAGCTATAGACTTGACAGTGACTACAACCTTTACCTTTTCCTCCTTAATTTCAAATGTTACATCAACCCCCGTTATAGGTATGGGATGACATAGAGGTATTATTTCCCAAGTATGTTTTACAGCTTGAATAGCTGCAATCTTGGCTACAGCGATAACATTTCCCTTTTCTATTTTACCTTCCAGTATTCTCTTTACGGTCTCCCTTTTCAGTTTTATAAATCCCTCAGCTGTAGCTATTCTAACTACATCAGGTTTATTCGATATTTCTACCATTTTAACTTCCATCTAAACACCTATTCAAAAAACGGTTTTTTCAACATGATAGCTTTCAGCAATAATTTTTCAATTTCTTTTTCCGAATCCCTACCATAAGTACCATCCAGCACATATGAAATATCTATTAGATTATCATTTCTGAAAAAGCATGGTTTAAACTTACCATCAGAGGTCACTCTAAGCTTTTTACAGCTCATGCAGAAGTCTGGGTTAAACATAGGTTTCACTATTTCAACTTTAATGCCGCTGTTCAACAAATAGACAGGTCTAGCTTGAAGATCTCTTTTCTCTCTAAAAACGGCCATATCCTCTAGTTTTTTAGCTACATCTCTAAGGTTCACATAGAATCTTTTAAAGTTATCGGATTGGGGGTTAAGGTCGTGATATTCTATCAACTGGACATATAATCCTTTTCTACCTGCATAATTTATAATATCCCATACATCGCTCTCGTTGAAATCCTTTAGCACTAATATGTTTAACTTGATAGGCTTCAGGCCTACTTCGATAGCTTTATCTATACCTTCCAAAACTTTTGCTAAACCATCCACACCAGTTATGCGCTTAAATTTAGAAGAGTCGAGCGTTAAGAGACTTACGTTAATCCTCGACAGCCCTGCCATTTTTAATTCTGCAGCATACTCGGACAGTAGGTAACCATTTGTAGTTAAAGATATATCTGTTATACCCTTGATCTTATAAATTCGTTCTACAATTTCTACGATGTCTTCTCTGACTAATGGTTCCCCGCCCGTTAATTTAACTTTATTAAAACCGAGTTTTGCAGCTACCCTAACTATTTTTTCGATGTCAGAAGGCTTCATTTCATACTTTTTATGATCGTAGAATTCTCCCTCCCTGTGACAGTATACGCACTTAAAATTACATTCTTGCGTTACAGAAATTCGAAGATAATCTATTATACGACCATAAGGATCTACGGGCATGGAACCACGTTTGATCGATATTGTATTATTATACATAACGCGCCGTATTAAATA
>Ga0209410_1000529_pt1 | contig 17796 bp, 20 predicted proteins | sample Mar14436cmmetaG_FD_184135 | JGI IMG/M metagenome (GOLD analysis project Ga0209410, IMG submission 184135) | Marine hydrothermal vent microbial communities from Guaymas Basin, Gulf of California to study Microbial Dark Matter (Phase II) - Marker... ... | reverse complement strand
GCTTCGCAAACAAGGAACCAGAATCTTCCCTCTCTAACAATTTTGGTATCTGGTTTTTTACAGACTGGACAAATAACATACAGTTGTGCATATCTTCTGACAATTTCGTTTAATACGTGGTTTGAAAATTGTCCTTTAAACGCGGCTCTTGTACCTTCGATTTCACCTGCCGTTGCTAGTTCTCTGAGGAAGAATTTTAAAACGTGTTTAACGTCTCTGTTAAGCGTATCAGCGATCTCCTTAAAGTTTTGAATTAATGTTCTTTTACCCTCTATGAAACTGATAACTTTCGGTATTTCGAACCTCCTTCTTTCAAATACCTCTTTTGGTAGTTGAGCGTATGCTTCATCTAACAGTTTCTCGTAGTCGTATTTTTCCATTGCTCTTCACACTCCAACTTTTCTATAGTGATTTGGCTTGTTTTCATAGATTTCTCCTCTATTCATAAGGATGCGTAGCACCTTTTGAAGATTTTCCTCGGGGGGATTACCAAGTTCTCTAACCAATTCTCTTATATGGACTCCTTCACCTTTATCTAAGCGCTCAACAGCGTCTAAAACGTCTACTTCAGATATTTCAGCCTGTTTGCTCTTTAATCTTTCCAATTTATCGTGCATAATTTCCAGTTCTCTTAGAATTTCCCAATTAGGATCATCAATTCTAACAATTATCTCAGGCACTATATAGATTTCCTCTCCGAATTCACGGACCTTACCAAATATGTCGACAATATCGCCTTCATTACATTTTTCGATTAATGTAACGTCTTCCCTCCATGCCTTTGCCCTAATTGTTTCCGTACCATCGTCAAGAACCAGAAAACCATATGATTTATCTTCATTTACAAATTTTCTAACTACTGTCGCAAGAACTCTAATTCTACTAACATGTCTCCCATCGTAAGTAACGAACGTCCTTTTTCCGTCTTCTTCGATGAATTTTCCTCTCACAATATCTTCAATGTGAAGCTTAACAGCGGGTGTACGTTTCCTAATGTTTTAAACCTCCATTTTACGTTTGGGCACGTGAAATTAAGTCTTCAGCGGTTTTTTGTGCAAGTTCTATAACTTTGTTTTCATCTAAAACTTTGACCTCGCCATTTTCCATTAAGATCTTCCCGTCAACAATAACAGTACATACATCATCGCATTTAGCTGCATAAACCAAATGAGACACAATATTGTGCAAAGGAACTAGTCTAGGTTTCTTCAGATCAAGAATCACTATGTCTGCCTTCTTGCCAACTTCCAAGGTCCCTATATCCTTGTCAAGAAATAGGGCTTTTGCGCCTCCAATGGTTGCCATTTCTAATACTTCAGTAGCGGATGTAACTGTTGGATCAAAACTATGAGCTTTGTGGATTATAGCGGATACTTTCATCTCCTCAAATATATCTAAGCAATTATTGCTAGCAGCTCCGTCGGTAGCTAACCCTACAGTCACCCCGTTCCTTAACATTTGAGGAATCGGAGCAATTCCGCTGGCAAGCTTTAAATTACTTACAGGATTATGAGCTACTTTAACTCCTCTCTCCGCAAGAATTTTTATTTCTTTTTCAGAAACCCACACAACGTGAGCAGCTAAAACATTGGAATCCAAAATACCAAGTTCATCAACATATTCAATAACTCCCCTACCCTTTAGATCAATGCCAAAAGTATCTTCAATCTTCTTAACTTCATCTTTGGTTTCAGCTAAATGGATATGTATACCGACACCATATTTTTCAGCTGTCTCCTTAACCTTCTGTAAGTATTCTGGAGAACACGTGTAGGGTGCATGTGGACCAAACATCGTAGTCACACGTCCATCGCCTAAACCTTGGCATGTCCTAACAATTCTCTCGGCTTCCCTAAGATCTCTTTCACCCTTTTCCGCGTTGCCAAGTTCGATCATACCGTGAGAAATAACAGCTCTAATACCGCTTTCCACGATGGCCTTTGCCGCTTTATCCATGTAAAAATACATATCGGCAAAAGCTGTTATACCGGATTTTAACATTTCTAAACATGCAAGTAAAGTGCCTACATAAATATCCTCAGGTTTTAAATGAGCTTCAACAGGCCAAATTTTCTGGGTTAACCATTCACTAAGAACCATGTCATCAGCGTAACCCCTAAGCAAAGTCATAGCAGCATGCGTATGACAATTAACCAAACCTGGAAGAACTACTTTTCCTTTACCGCCAATAATCTCGTAACCGCTATACTTACCTTTCAACTCACTTTCCTTACCTACATCAACTATTCTATCATCCTCAACCACAACAACTGCATCTTCCAAGATTTTATTTGGACGAACAACAACAAAACTACCTTTAACAATAAATTCCATCCATGTCACCCCACAACCGGGCTTCCATCCAAATTACGGTAATAGAACATGTATTTAATCAATCTTAAAAACATTAAGGCCCACATGTAAAGACAAACCAACATAATATTTAACATTCCCACAATCTAGTTTTAGGAAATGTAACACAACTAATTTAACTTCATGCAGTTTTAAAATATTGGAAAAGAGGAAAACAATAGGGGAATTAAAATGGGGAAAAGCGTAGTGAAAGACCCAGGTCTAGCAGATAAGGGAAAACTGAAGATAGAATGGGTAGAAAATTTTATGCCCATCTTAAAGGAAATAAGAAAAACCTTTGAAAAAGAAAAACCCTTCAAAAATAAAACAATAGCGGCTATACTTCATTTAGAAGCAAAAACCGCAGCTTTGCTAAGAGTTTTGGCAGATGCAGGTGCGACGGTTTCAACAACCTCAGCAAACCCAGAGACTACCGATGATTCCGTAGCTGCAGCCCTAGCAGAGCATCCAAATATACATGTTTATTCATGGCGTGGAGAAACCATCGAAGAATACTGGGAAAATATAAACAGAGTTTTAGACCATAAACCTGACATAATCATCGATGATGGAGCGGATGGAATAGTTTTGGTTCACCAAGAAAGAACTGAACTACTAGATAAGATAATGGGAGGATGTGAAGAAACAACTACTGGAGTAACTCGAATAAAAAATCTAGAAAGGGAAGGAAAGTTAAGATTCCCAGTTATAGCTGTAAACGATGCAAAAATGAAGCATCTGTTTGACAATCGATTTGGAACAGCTGAGTCATCTATATTTGGAATTTTAAATGCAACCAATTTAATGATAGCAGGTAAAACGGTGGTTGTAGCTGGTTTTGGATGGTGTGGACGTGGCTTAGCTAGCAGATTAAAAGGAATGGGTGCAAAAGTAATTGTATGCGAAATTGACCCTATTAAAGCTTTAGAAGCTTGCATGGAAGGTTATCAAGTCATGAAAATGATCGATGCAGTAAAACAAGCAGACATAGTAATTACGGTAACAGGAGTTAACAAAGTAGTAAGAAAAGAGCATTTTGAAGTCGCAAAAGACAAATGTATATTCTGCAACGCTGGCCACTTTGATGTTGAAGTTTGCATCCCAGACCTTGAAAAACTAGCAGCTAAAAAGAAGAAAACAAGGTATTTTGGTTTACCGTACAACGATTACCTCGTTGAAGAATACGAGTTAAAAGATGGAAGAAAACTCTATTTGCTAGCTAAGGGTAGACTTGTAAACATCGTGGCCGGACAAGGTCACCCAGCTGAAGTTATGGACTTTAGTTTCTCACTTCAAGCACTATCAGCAAAATACGTATTAGAAAACCACAGTAAATTAGACCCCAGGGTCTATAAAGTCCCCGATGAAATTGATAAAATGGTAGCAGAACTAAAGCTTAGATCAATGGGAATAGAAATCGATCGATTAACTCCTGAACAGGAAGAGTACATAAAAAGTTACGAAATTGGAACTTAGACGTCGAAATGCTATAAAATACATAGACTACGCTCATGAGCCTCCATAAACAAAGTAACTCATCCAAGAGAATTAAGTAAGTAAACTAACAAGTTTTATTCATATTTTATTTATTTTGCCGCCAAATTTAGAAGTACACATAAAAAGGACATAACTTCCTAGAATTTAATATAAACGTCGATAAATGTGATTTAATCTTATTCTAATTCATGTAAAATAGAATTAGTTTGGTTTATTCTATGGAGATGGCGTCTCTCACAATTTTTTCGCATTGACAGTTTTTTTCTTCAGGGACGTTTTTGACGACTTCTTTGATAACCTGTCTTATGTCTTCTATTCTTTTGTTAAAGAGTTCTATTACTTCTTGGTGAGAAACTTTTTCCTGTATTCCAGCAGCCCAATTTGTTACTATAGCTATTGCAGCATAGCATTTTCCAAGTTCTCTTGCTAAAACGCTCTCTGGTACATTAGTCATTCCTACAACATCGGCGCCAAGAAGCCTATATGCTCTAATTTCCGCTGGAGTTTCGAACCTCGGTCCCTCAGTTGCTACATAACATCCCCTTTTATGGAAACGTACACCAAGTTTTTTGCAAGCATCAAAAATTATTTTACGTAGTTCTGGACAGTAAGGCTCTGTGAAATCTATATGAATAACTTGAGTTACTGGAGGTTTATCCTCAAAAACTTTGATTGGTATTTCTCCATCGTAAAAAGTGTATGTTCTATTTTTTGTCATATCGATAAACTGATCTAGGATGACGAAGTCTCCAGGCTCCATAGCTGGGTTCAGCGACCCACATGCACTGCTAGCAATAATTCTCTCAACACCAAGCATATGAAGCCCATAAATATTTGCTCTAAAATTTATTTTATGAGGAGGAACATCGTGTCCAACCTTCTCGCTCCCTGGCTTAGCATGCCTCGGTAAAAAAGCTACTTTAACTCCTTCGATCTCACCGATCTCTATGCGAGGAGTTTTTCCAAAGGGAGTATCTAAAATTACATGTTCAGATTTTTCAAGCAATTGATAAAGACCACAGACCCGCCAATAATCGCCACCTTAACCTTACCCACCAACCTTAACCCTCCAACCACAACAATACAACATAACTTAACTCACCAATCTTTTAAATTATAACTATATTCCCTTATAGTTGAAAAAATTAAAATAAGAAATGCAGTACAGGTTACCTAATAACGTAATATATAAAAATGGATTATGAAACAATACAAAATACCAAACAAAAGTAAACTCCATAGGTCTCTCATAAGGGATTCCTCAATAAAAAGAATCGAAAGGAAACATTTTATATTCACAAATGAATAATTTTAAAAACAAAAAGAACTCTCCTTATTAATGAAGCATATGCAAGTTGAAACGGGCCCGTAGCTCAGTTAGAGGGAGATAATATAGGACCCGGCAAAGTAGAGCGCCGGGCTCTTATTCGTTATAGGTGAGGAGAGACCCGGTGGTCGCGGGTTCGAATCCCGCCGGGCCCGCCACCTACAGTGAGCGAATACGCTTCGCTTAATCAAAGTTTTGTTTTCCAAAATTTTAGTTCTTTGTGTTTCTTAAAATTTTATTTTAATCCCTTAAGTCTTTTGAAGGCTTCTTTTGCTCTCTTGTCTCTGAGCTCAGAGTGTGTTATGGTGAGTAGGGGGCGTTCACGACCGAAGGGACCAACGATCTTCACATGTTCCCCGCCGGAAACCGCTAGCGCGCCTAGGCGTAAAGCCTCCCTTAGTGCCTCTCTCACGTTGCCTCCAGATAGGCTCTTTAACTCTTTTATCATATCTTCTTCAAGCCATATGTCTTTAATATAACATTATCAAAATCTCTACCAGAAAGATACGTGGGAGATTTATCGGAACTTATTCAAATTATTTATGTTCCGATAGGATTTCCGTTAAAAGCGACGAGGAGAGAAGTTAAAAGGAGAAATTTGAGACCATTTTTAGTAGTGTCTGGAATTATTCCTCCATCATCTCCTTTCATTTCCTTCCAACATATAGTCCGTATCTCACGTATTCGAAAAAATTCTTAAAAACGCTCTTGGGAGGCCAAGCCTCCTTCACATATACCCAAAAAGCTGAACTTCTAAAGCCTAAGGATAAGAACCTATGGAAAGATCTTAGATAATCTTTCAATCCGTACATTCTAATTTCATCAATTTTGCTTAAGATACTAAGTTTGTAGGTCTTTACCACTACATCTTTTAATCCAGAATTCTTCATCAATTTTTTCCAGTTCTCGGCAGTTTCGAACTTAGCACCAGTGAGACGAGACATATATTTAATGAGTTCGGTTGGGGTTGCTTCTTTATCCAAGTTCCCTCATTGAAGCCCACGTATCCACCTGTTTTTACCACTCGTCTACACTCTGTTATACTTTTTCCTTTTCTTCTAGGAATGCAATTATAGATCCGCCAATAACTACATCAAAAGTGTTATCTTCGAAGGGGAGGTCTTGTACATCTGCTACCCTAAATTCAACTTTATTTTTACACCCTCTCTTTTCGCTCTTTCTTTCGCTTGTGCAATCATTCTTTCAGAAATGTCTACACCAACTACTTTACAGCCATGTCTTTTTGCAATGTAGCAAGCAGTTGCTCCAACACCGCAGCCAACATCTAAGACATATTTATTCTCGTTTATACGGCATAGCTCAATTAACTCGCGTGTAGCCTTTAACCCTCCAGCATGTTTTGTAAAACCCCTAAGGATTGCAATTCAAAATAGGGAAGTTCTGATTTTTCTTTTACTGACGATTGCTCTTTACTCATTTTCACCATAAATAGATATAAATTAAAATTATTTTAATTTTCCTAGAACTTCATGCTTGTTTAGCGCGCACTAAAACGATTATATAGCATGTTATGTAGAGCCTTTAAGCTACTGATTGTTTTCCTTTACATCTGCACGTACGTTGTTGAGTCTGAAAACTTGTAGTGTTGCTTCTTCTCCAGGTACGGGAAAGTAATCCATTTTCCTCTCTAAAGCAGCATGTATTCTGCGTCGGAATTTCGTTCTTGGAGAGGGTATATGGGCATCCTGAACAAAATGCAATGCGATACCAGTTGTATAAACATGAGGGAATGTCACCCTTAACATAATAAACCCTAGCCTGCATAATATAACTAAAAACTGAGCTACTAATGTAGTGATGTTTACGTTTAGGGTTTTTCAATCTCCATTCATCTGGTATTGTCATCCCTTCAATGAAATCTTCTTCGTATTCCTTCGGTAAGCGTAATTTCTTAAATAAAGCCTTAGCTATTTTGGCATAAACCTTCCTGTGCATCCTTAAACACACCACTAAGGTTGTTAACATTTAATATCTAAATGTTATTTTCATTTTCAGAAGATAGTTTCCAAATTTCATCCATAACTTTCCTTGCAACTTTCTCTACTTCTTCTACTCTTTTCTTGGGTTCTTTGGGCAACGTCTCCAACTTAACCAGCCATTTTGAATGTATCCACTTTATTTCATGACTATAATTGTAGATGCCTGGTGGAGATTCTCCAGTTATTACTGGTCCAGAAACAATTTTGGCATATTTTTTCAATATTTTTGCGAAAAGGTCGTAGACAACTCGAACCAAGGTATCCCTTGATACGTAGAAATCTATCTCATCTAATCTCCAACTACGAATGACAAAGCTTGCAGTATTACCATGCTTATCAAAAACCGTTCCACTTATAACATCCATTCTTTCTCCCCGGTTTCTTGACGCCCTAATTTCAATTTTAGCGGGCAAAAACGACCACCTCAATGAAATAGGTGAAGATAAACTCGCCAGCACAACCTAACGATATTTACCACTTACCGCAACATCCTCCATTAAATTTCTTCCAACAAAAATAAAATTTTTCACAGGTTATGCGGCTAACCAGTACTTCCCTCTTAGTTTTACTTGGGTTTAAGGACCTTGTTTAAGAATGACTCTTAAGAGTTCAAACAATTTGTTGAAGCGTTAGCTAAATATATTAAGGAGTGGAGTCTGAAAACATATTAACTGTAATATATTATTGGTGGTCCTAGTGGAATTATAAATATACCGTGAAATTTAAGATTTAGTAAGCGTTTTTAATTATTTTAAGGGTTATGTCTATGAACATTGAAATTAGGGCGTCAAGAACAGCAGGAAAAACCACAAACATTAACAATCTAAGCAACATCAAACACAAGTCTGAAAACCGTTTAAAAAATTAAAATTTCAATAAAGTTATTAAATGAAATATCCCTGTAAAACTGCAATAAGGGGGTGGTAAAAGTAGCATTTAAAGTATTATTCCTCGCCCATGCCCCAGACGCAGATGCAGAAAAACACAAATGCGTTATCGAAACACCAAAATACTACAAACTCCATGTAGTAGTAGTCAAAAATCAAAAACAAGCAATCGAAGTATGCAAAAAACTTGTCAGAGAAGAAGGCATCCAAGCAATCCTCCTCTGCCCAGGATTCGCACACAAAGACGTTGCACAAATATCAGAAGCAGCCGGCGAAAACGTTGGAGTCTTTGTAGCAAGAGGAGACGGCCCGAGCAACAAAATCACAACAGAAACGATGAAAAAAGAAGGATGGTTCCCACAAAAATAAACAAATAAAACCCACCTCACACCCTAGAACCAAACACAATGCTAATGTCTTTCCTAAAATATTAGATTTCCACCTTCTATTTTTCAAGTGTTTTATGGTTTCAATGGTTTTCTACATTTTGATTTTTCATAATTTCATATTTATACTTATGGCTCTTATATATAGTCTCAAAACTTATGATACTTATGTATTTATGCAACCTAACTACGTTTATGATACTTTCAACTTCAACATATCTAATACTTCCAAAATTTTATTTTCTATCTACAGAATAAAATGTATGTTGAAGTCTAAACATATTACATCTGTAATATTTTATTGTGAGCTAAGATGTATAATGTTGTTCCTTTAGCTAAGAGGGTTTTGAATGAAATGGAGTCTAGGAATGTGAAAAGGGTTTCAATAAGGTTGAGTGAAGCTTTTGAAATTTCAACAGGTTTCATCCAACCAACGAAAAGAGCAGATAGGAAAATCGCGGAACTAATGTCACTTCTAGGATTTAAAAACGCAATATCGAGCCCTGCGGGTAGGGAAGCCGAACTCGTATTTGAAGCTAAATTACCTACCCAGGAGATAGGGGCTAAGGTCAGGTGCGTTGAGGAAAGTAAAGAATATTGGAGGAAAGCATTCTAAATTATTGGGGTGTTTTTATGGGTGAGAAGGGTAAGAGGTGGGGGCTTATTGCACTTATTTATTCTTAAGGTTCTTTACTGGATAAGGACGGATGGCAGAGTTATGTCACGGAAAAACAAGAAAATACACGTAACTGACCCCTTCTTATATGATGCTTTAGCTAGATGGGTTCGTGTCAATATTTACGATGAACAAAAAGTTGAATCAGTTGTGTCATCTCATCTGAATAGAATAGGTGAAATTTTCTACTGGAGGGACTCAACGGAAGTTGATGTGATTTTAAGACATAAAGATAAACTTTTAGACTTTGAAGTAAAATGGACCGTAAAAACTCCCGGTAGAAAGCCCTTCAACACCAGAATCCTTGATAGAAAAACTATACCAATCTTTTTGGCATCAATAAAATGGTAAAGGAATCGGCGTCGTGAGTTGGTGATTATTTTGAAATCGTTTATCCCATGTGTTAAGGCTCCTAGAAAAGTTGGAGAAGCTATTAGAAAAAAACTTAGTAGCATGGGTGTTTTAAATAGAGATTTTAAGATCGATAAAGATGATATTTATCTGTTTTTTCCGGTTACTCGTTATTTAAGTGAAAACGAATTAGAGGAGTTGAAAAATATTTGCGAGGTTGAGGTTGTTGAAAGGGAGATGGAGCGTTGTAAAAGTAGACCTAGGAGTTTTCTTGATATTTTGAGAAATGAACTTAGTGAAGAGGAGTTGGAGTTTGTTCGTCGATCTTTCGATATTATTGGCGACATTGCTATCATTGAGGTTCCTGAGGAAGTTTCTCGCTTGAAACGTAAGATTGGAGAAGCTATTTTGCAGGTTCACAAAAATGTTAAGACGGTTTTAGCGAAAGCAGGTAAGGTGGATTCTGAATTTCGTGTACGGAAGCTTGAGTATATAGCTGGTGAGAAAAAGACCGAAACTATACATAGGGAATATGGATGTACGTTTGTTTTAGACGTTTCTAAGGTGTATTTTAGCCCTAGGTTGGCTACTGAACATTGGAGAGTAGCTTCTCAGGTAAGGGATGGAGAAACGGTTGTTGATATGTTTACTGGTATTGGTCCTTTTGCTATTTTAATTGCAAAGAGAGTAAATGCAACTGTTTATGCCATAGATAAGAATCCTCACGCTATAAAATACTTAAAAGAAAATATACAGAGAAACAGGCTTAAAGGGGCAGTTATACCGCTTTTAGGAGGAGCAAAACAAGTAGTCAAAGAAAGGTTGTCTGGTAAAGCTGATAGAGTGATTATGAATCTACCTGAAAAAGCTTACAATTTTATAGAAGATGCTTGCTCGGCTGTAAAACCAGAAGGTGGAATAATTCATTACTATCAGTTTGCTTCAGAACCGAATCCTGAGGAAAAAGTTGTTAAAAATTTGGATGAAAGAGTTTTACAGTCGGGGAGAAGAGTGGTTTCAGTGTTAAATGTTAGGCGGGTAAGGCCGTACGCTCCACATGAATGGCAGGTCGCAGTTGACGTACTTATTCGCTGAGCTCAGCTATTAAAATAATTTTAACTGGGGTATCGGGGTTTTTTAGTTTTTTAATGATTTCTCTATTGAGGTCTATTGCTGCTTTATTAGCCTTAATCATTAGGGTTCTACTGCAGGTATAGCTGCTTTTTCTACAAACAATGTCTGTAGGGTGGTTTAAAGTGAGTTTAGAGCTACCATAACCGGTAATTTCCTCTTTTAGTCCTTCAACTTCGATGATTAATTTTATTTTTGACCCATCTTTTCTAGCTATTTTTTTAAATTCGTTGCTAAGCTCGTATAGCCCTTTATTGGCTTTTATGGCGATGATACAATCTCCTCTAGGTGTTAGGTTTTCTTCTTTTGTTATTTCTAATGTCGATCTATGGGTGGCACGAATATTAGGATGTCCATACGCTCTAATCTCTTCTACAACTCTGAGAGCCATGACAAACCCTCACTAAGTTATTTTCAATGATTCCTTCAAAATGATAAAGGTTACGTGAACTATTCCACTCTTACGGATGATGAGTTGCAAGCAGCAAAAAGTAAAGGCAGGAGCAAATTCTGGTTTCAGATGGAAAAATAACAATACGTTTTCATGCTTGTTTTTGATGCAGGATGGTACATTTAATTATTTAGGTTGTTATCTAAATTACCCGGAGAGTTTAATAGAGTTAAATTTTGATTTTAATCAGTTATTTGAGGAACGAAGCGATGAAGAACGTAAATATTACATTAGAAACAGAATGCTATGATCTTAACTTGACATTCAAACCTTCTTTTGTTTCTTCAACCTATAAACAAGTAGAAAAGAATGTTTGGAAGAAGTTTGATTCACCTATGTTTAGAAGTTTCACGGTAAGACAGGAGAAGAAGAACATTTTCATTAAAGGACTGGTATCTATAGATCGTGAACGGATAGAAGATTTTGTTTTTGCTGAGACAGGGCTTTGGCATGCTCCTTTCGAATATGATATTCATAAGGTTTCTAAAAAATTTAGATGGTTTTTAGAGGAACTTTCATATTTGTATTCTGGTGTTAGAATACCAGTGTCCTTATTTGAGCAGGATAAGATATTTGTTGCTGTTTGTCTTTCGAAAAGGACGGATTATGAGGTGTTTGTTCGTTCTTGGATGGAAAAAATTCTTGAAAAGTACGGTAATAATGTTTTAGATATAGTTTATGCAAGTAAGGAAGATTTATTAAAGATCGGCACAAGTTATCAGATTTTTGATCTTGTAGATACGCTAAAATCTGCAACTATTTTTTATAAAGGTTTGGAGAATCTACCTACTTATGTTAAGGAACATTTACAATATCGAGAACACTTCGAGAATCCTTTTAAATTTCTTTCGACTGCAATTCCACCGCAGGTAGCAAGAATGGTTTTAATATCAAAAGTTAAGGGAATTGGACCAAAGATTGCAGATTCCTTTTTATTAAATACTAGTTTTCATACAGATATTGCTCCGGTAGACACGCATCTAAGAAATGTAGTAATGAGGCTTCAATTGTTTGGTGAAAATTTGAAAGCTCCTCAGAGTAATTTATGTTCGAAATATGTTTGTAGGAAATATGTTTCAAGAAAATTGAAAATTCCATTGTGCCCAATGTCTAATAGCTGCATCAGAGCTAAAATTTTAGAATTAAGGGAGCTAGCAGGATGGTTTCAAACATTAATTTATCTTTTTGGAAGAGAATACTGTCGTAAAAATAAACCACAATGTGATACATGTCCGTTGAAAAAGGAGTGCAACTATTTTAGCTCTACGTAGAGAATAAGTTACTTGAACAGATTGTGAATGTAGTTTATACATAGATTTAACGTTTGAATTCTAAGTATTAATCGCTCTCATGCCAACCATACTTTCCAACGAGGGGAACAAACGCTACAGAACCCAAATTTTTAGTTTCAATTTTTTTATCCCCTTTTTTAGTAATAAGCATCAAATCCTGCCAATAATGTATGTGTCCCACGGGGATAACGAGTTTTCCTCCAATCTTTAGTTGCCCAACTAGGGGGTCAGGAATCCTTGGACTTGCAGCGGTAACTAGAATTCTATCATATGGAGCTGCTTCAGCATAGCCGCAAGTGCCATCACCAATAATAACTGTAACTCTATTTGAGTATCCTGTTCTCTCTAAATTTTTTCTAGCGAAATCAGCTAATTCGGCGATTCTCTCAATTGTATAGACGTGTCCCCAAGTATTAGGATCTGTATCAGAGGGAGCAACTATTTCAGCGCAAACAGCAGCGTGATACCCGCTACCTGTTCCAATTTCTAAGACTTTTTGCCCTACTTTAAGATCAAGAACCTCGCACATAATTGCAACCATGTGTCGCCCAGCTAGCAACGACGGCTAGCTGTGTGGCGCACTAATTGTTTGACCCCAGCCTATCGGTAATGGTTGGTCGACGTAAGCGTATTTTCTTGCATCTGGAGGAACAAACTCCTCTCTGGGTACTTTTTTAAACGCTTTAATCACGTGAGGACTCTTTAAAATTCCCTCTTTAACAAGTTTTTTTATAAGTTTCTCTCTTTTGACGTTAAAATTCTTTTCCATAAAATACACCACTCAATACACGATCATGATTGTCCTGTGCAATTTAAACTATTTAATAGTAGTTCATTGAAATATTCTAAATATTATTGTATTAAAACTTCTGTCGACATGTTGATGACTTACTCGTAAAGCTTTCTGCTTATCCTCTAAGGCAAAAGAATAGAAAAAGATGTGCATTCTCAAAAATTCTTGAATTTCAGTTTTTCTTGTTACAAAAATAACAACTTTTTACTTACATTGAATCTATGTAAAGTGTTGACCGAAAAAGAAAAATAATCTAAGAGAGCAGAAAGAAACAGAAACAAAAGTTAGATTAGGATGGGAACGAAAAACGAAGTGTTTGCTATAGGATTTGCAAAGTTTATCTATAGAGCGTTTGAAGGGAGGCATGGGCATGGGTGTGAATCTAAGAGGCATAGTAAAGGCGAAAGAGATTACTTTAATGGACTTAAGGGGTAAAGCAATATCTATTGATGCTTATAATGCTTTGTATCAGTTTTTGGCTATAATTCGCCAGCCAGATGGAACACCACTTAAAGATAGTCAAGGTAGGATTACTAGTCATCTCAGTGGGTTATTATATAGAACTGTTAATCTTGTGGAGAATGGTATAAAGCCTGTTTATGTTTTTGATGGAAAACCACCGGAACTAAAAGCTATGGAAATTGAAAGGAGAAAAGCGGTAAAGGAAGAGGCTGTTAAAAAGTATGAAGAAGCTTTAGCAAGAGGGGATTTAGAAGCAGCTAGAATGTATGCTCAAGCAACCTCTGTTTTAACTGAGGACATGGTTAATCAAGCTAAAAGGCTTTTAGACTTAATGGGTATTCCTTACGTGCAGGCTCCCAGCGAGGGCGAAGCTCAAGCTGCTTACATGGCGAAGAAGGGAGATGTTTTTGCTTGCGGATCACAAGATTATGATAGTTTGTTGTTTGGTGCTCCTAGGTTAGTTAGAAATATTTCTATTACTGGCAGACGTAAGCTGCCTCGTAAAAATGTCTACATCGAAGTTAAGCCTGAGCTTATTGTACTGGATGAAATTTTGAAGGATTTAGGTATCTCTAGGGAACAATTAATTGATATTGCCATTTTAGTCGGCACTGATTATAACCCTGAGGGAATAAAGGGTATTGGTCCTAAGAAAGCGTTAGCACTTATTAAACAATATGGGTCTTTGGAAAAAGCATTGAAACATATTCCCGGAGCAAGTTTTCCCGTTGATCCCATGGAAATTAAGGAAATTTTCTTGAAACCTCAAGTCACTGATAGTTACGAGGTTAAGTGGCGCCAACCCGATATAGAAGGTGTAGTGAGATTTTTGTGCGGTGAACACGATTTTTCGGAGTCCAGAGTGAGAAAAGCTGTAGAAAAACTTGATAAAGCAATGAAAGAAACAAAAACAAGAACAAGCTTGGATATGTGGTTTAAAAAGTGAGCAGTTTCATGAGTTCTTGAAACTTAGCTTTAGCGTCCAGTAGATTTGAGGTAGTATTATGCCGGACAAGAATATCATTAAGGAAGTTGATATTGCAGTTGTAGGTGCTGGTCCAGCTGGTTTAGTGGCTGCTATTCAGGCTGCTTCATATGGTACAAGGGTTTCTGTTTTTGAAGAACATAGTACGATAGGTTTGCCTACGCACTGTGCTGGTCTTGTTAGTGTGAAAGGTTTTAAGAAATTGGGTTTCTATCCTCCTTCTAATGTTGTGTTAAATAGGGTTAGGGGAGCTGTTTTCTTTTCTCCTTCTGGGCATAGTTTCGTGGTTGAGAGGAAGAAAGATCAGGCATATGTTCTTAATAGAATCCTTTACGATCAATTCTTAGCTTCAAAAGCGAAGAAAATTGGAGCAAAAATCGAGTTAGCATGTAAAGTTAGTGGTGCTTTTGTTAAGAGAGATAAGGTTATCATAAAGTTGATTAAGAGGAAGATGGAAGAGGTTGTTGCTGCAAGGGTTTTAATTGATGCAGAGGGCGTTAAATCTGTTATTTCCCGCAGACTTGGTTTTGATAAGCCACAGTCTTTGCTTCCTGCTGTGCAGTTTGAGATGGTAAATGTAGAAGTTAATGATGATTTTGTGGAGTTATATTTTGGTCAAAAAATCGCGCCTGGATTTTTTGCTTGGATCATTCCTACATCAGATAGTTCTGCTCGTGTAGGTCTTGCCGCTAAAAGCAGGCCGTTAAATTTGCTTAAGAAGTTTTTAAGGAGTAATAAGCAAGTTTTAAATCGGTTCAGGAAGGGGAAAATTGTTAGAGTTATTGGTGGGACCGTTATTACAGGAGGCCCGATTTCTAGGACTTGGGACGCTCGTGTTTTGCTTGTTGGCGATGTTGCTGGGCAGGTTAAACCTACAACAGGTGGAGGAGTTGTTCTCGGCTCTCTCTGTTCTATCATTGCTGGAAGAGTTGCTGGAGAATTCGTTAGGGATAGTCTACCTGTTAGTTTTCTAAGCAATTATGAAAAGACTTGGCGTAAACTTTTTGGTAGGGAGTTTAAGTCTATGAAAATCTTAAGGACACTTTTGAACTTTTTACCAGACAAGACATTGGACAAGTTGTTTCTTTATATGTCCCGTTACGGGTTTAGTGAAGATCTCGCAAAATACGGGGATATGGATTTTCAATATAAGACCATACTCAAGTCTCTATCAAACATTAAGGCTCTAGCGGTTGCATTCTTAACGTTGCTTTCACAGCTTGTTTGACTTCGACTTTTTTGTAAAGAGTACCTCTTGCAGAGTTGAACAAGAGGACTTATAATCAATATGTTTAAATAAAGCGCTTGAGATGAAATATAAAACTTGGCGCCGAACTAACCTCGCAGTAAGTTTGGAAAATTTTATAACAAGATTTACATAGTGCATATAGTCTCTCGTACTATCTACTAAATGATGTGCCTAAAGATGGAGTGGTGGTACTGTTGACGCTTGAACCGCCGATATGCTCATCGTGTGGCAAGATTATTGCACCAGGTGAAGCAGCAGTAAGATTTCCTTGTCCAGATTGTGGTGAGGTTACTATTTGGAGATGCGAAAGGTGTAGGAAGCTTTCCCGCACGTATAAGTGTCCTAAGTGCGGTTTTGAAGGGCCCTAGGAGGGATTAATATGGGAAAAGTTTTAACAGTAATTAAAATTTTACCGGAAAGTGTTGAAATAGATTTAAAACAGTTACTCGAGGATATCAAGAAAAATCTCCCTGAAAACGCCGAATTTAAAGACAGTAAGGAAGAGCCTATAGCATTTGGCTTAAAGGCTTTAAGAATAGCGGTTGTTGTACCAGATGCCGAAGGCGGTACAGATATACTTGAGGAAACTATTAAAAACGTTAAGGGAGTCGGACAAGTGGAAATAGAACATGCAACCAGAATATGACGACGCTTGCAGTTTACAACATAAGGTATTTTTGAATAAGATTACACTTTGTTTTCAGAAATCTTTGTAAAAGAAATCCTTATAAGAGAGAATTTAAAATAAAAAGCATAGATTTCAGATTTTGTATAATTTAAAGTAAAAGTATTAATATTAGGAATTACTAGCGAGATATTTAATCATGCTAGGAGGTCAAATTTCTTGGACGAGTTGCAACTAAGAGTTGCAGAGGCTAGGCAAGAAGATGTAAATCGTTTTATTGTTAGGCTTAGTAGCGAAGTAATGGAGAAATTGGGTGTTAAAACTGGTGATGTTATAGAAATTAAAGGCAGAAAAATAACTGCTGCAATAGTTTGGCCTGCTCATGATGAAAATCGAGATCAAGAAATTATCCGAATGGACGGCACAATGAGACATAATGCGGGTGTAAGTCTTGGAGAAAAGGTTACTGTGAGAAAGGCAAATGAGAAGGAAGCTAAAGCAGTTGTACTTTCACCAATTTCCACGTCCATTCATAAGATAGATAAAAGTTTTGTAACATTTGTTAAAAGAAGGTTGCTAAACTGCCCTCTGACAAGAGGGGACGTAATAAATATACCATTATTAAAAAGGGCCTTGAGTTTTCGCGTAATATCAACAAAGCCAGTAGGGGTAGTAATAGTTACCGACAGGACCAATCTTATAGTTAGAGAAAGCGCTGAAGAAGCCGGTGCAATACCTTATGTGACATATGAGGATATTGGTGGTCTTCATGAGGCTATTCAGAGGATTAGGGAAATGGTTGAGTTGCCTTTGAAACATCCGGAACTGTTTAAAAGGCTTGGTATAGATCCACCAAAAGGAGTGCTTTTGCACGGGCCTCCTGGCTGTGGAAAAACGCTGGTAGCTAGGGCTGTTGCAAACGAATCTGACGCATACTTTATTGCTATTAATGGCCCCGAAATCATGGGGAAATTTTATGGTGAATCTGAGCACCGTTTAAGACAGGTATTTGACGATGCTGAAAAGAATGCTCCTAGTATTATTTTTATTGATGAGATTGATGCTATTGCTCCTAAGAGGGAGGAGGTTACTGGTGAGGTTGAGCGTCGTGTTGTTGCTCAGTTGTTAGCTCTCATGGACGGTTTAAAGGCTAGAGGTCAGGTTATTGTTATTGGTGCTACTAATAGGCCTAATGCTTTGGATCCTGCTTTGAGGCGTCCTGGAAGATTTGATAGGGAGATTGAGATTGGTGTTCCGGACAGGGATGGTCGCCGCGAAATCTTGCAAATTCATACCCGCGGCATGCCACTAGCAGAAGACGTAAACCTAGAT
>Ga0209410_1000528_pt1 | contig 17814 bp, 21 predicted proteins | sample Mar14436cmmetaG_FD_184135 | JGI IMG/M metagenome (GOLD analysis project Ga0209410, IMG submission 184135) | Marine hydrothermal vent microbial communities from Guaymas Basin, Gulf of California to study Microbial Dark Matter (Phase II) - Marker... ... | reverse complement strand
TCCATCCTACAGTTTACCTTCAACGATTTGCCACTCCATTACTTACAGAAATCATGTCTTTTGGCTATTTCTCTTATTATTTAATCTTTCTTTTTCCTCCCTTTATTTTTTATTTTTTTAGGCGTCAGGGGGCATCCCCTCTTATTTTTGGTATGAGTCTAGCGTATTATTTTTGCTTTATCCTTTTTGTTTTAATCCCTGTAGCAGGCCCTAGATTTACACTCGCAGATAAATACTCAGTGCCCCTAATAGGTTATTTTTTGCCCGAAACCCAGGCCAGGATGATGGCCAAGTTTGCCTTAAGAGGGGCAGCCTTCCCTTCATCTCATGTGGCGATGGTCATGGCCTCTTCTTTTATTGTTAAAAGGTACATGCCTTGGCTTTTTAAAATAATTTTTCCTCCATCCATTATGGTCGCATTAGGAGCAGTGTATGGAAGGTATCATTATGTCACAGACGTGGTAGCAGGTGGTATCGTAGGGATAGTTAGTGCTTTAATAACCTATAAGGTTTATCAGGAGAAAATATGAAAACCATTTTGATTTTTTACCATGTGGAATACGATGAAGATTTAATGGCTATCTTAGAAAAAACAGGGATAAAATGCTACTCCAAGATCGAGAGGGTCCTAGGGAAGGGAAAGGGTTCTGAGCCCAGATTGGATACTGCCGTTTGGCCAGGCTTTAATAATGTTTTGATAGTTGGGATAGAAGAAAAAGAAGTAAGCCAAAGATTTCTTGAGGAATTAAAAAAATATTCTGATAAACACCATGGTAAAGGTATCTGTGCCTTTGTATTGCCATTAGAGATGATTATCTAGGAATTTTATAAATTAAAGTGTTCTTTAATAGTTTTATCAATCTTATTTAAAATTTTTTCATCTTTAATAGTGCCTATCTTATCTAAAAGTCTTTTCTTATCCACACTTCTAAGTTGTATAATCATCACTTTAGAATCTTTATCTAAATTAGCTATACCTTTAGGAATATACACTTCGAATGGGAAAACCCTATCTACATTGGAAGATAAGGGAGCAACTGTGACTAATGGCGAATACTGGTTGTGTATATCATTTGAAATAATTAAAGCAGGTCGCTTTTTCTTTACTTCATGTCCAATCGTGGGATCAAAATTCACTAGATATATTTCTCCCTTTTTAGGGTATTCCATTACCTATTACCCCTTCAAATTCTTGATTTTCTATTTCTATTTCCTTATATGCCTCTTTATAAGCCTTTTTCAAGGCATTTTCTTTTAATCTCTTAAGCTCTTTAGCTATTGCTTCAGTTATAAATTTGCTCCTTTTCCTTTTAGGTACTTCTTCTCTTAAAATATTTGCTATTTCTGATGGCAAAGAGATGGTTACCTTTTCTATAGCCATGTCTATCCTCCATCTAAATTTTACATCTATTTTTTACATAATATCACAATTTTATCTTAAATCAAGTATGATGCCTATGGCTTTTTGCAATTCCCTTTAGCTGACCTTGACAATAATTTTAATCAACTGTTACTATTTCCTAACCTAAAGATTATGTATAAATGTCTTTTAAAGAAGGGCCTAACTTTCCTTTTTTTATTTTTCTTTTTTACAAATACTGCCATAGCCCATGAGGTGACATTAAAGGATATAATAGTCACCACAAGCAAGGAGAGCCTTTTATTGTACTTTACCATAGAAGGCTGTTTTACAAAGAAAATGCAAGAGGCCATTTTTAATGGCATTCCTGTAACATTTACCTTCATTATAAAGCTCAATAAGAAAAGGACATTCTTCCCTGACAAAAAAATTAGTGAATTTAAGATCTATCATACTATCAAATACAATCAGCTAAAGGATGTATTTGAGGTCAAACGCACAGAGAGGCCCGAAGAGGTATTGACCCTAAAGGATTTTTCCCAGGCCAAACACCTTATGGCAGAAGTGAAGACCGAGGTTGCCCCCCTCTTCAAGTTAAAAAAGGGAGGGAAATATCAACTTTCCTTAAAGGCAGAACTAAACAAAGTAAGGCTCCCCTTATACCTCCACTATATCTTTTTCTTTGTCTCTCTTTGGAATTTTGAGACAAATTGGTATAATGTAATATTTACATATTAATTATGATTAATCACCAAGAGAGGAAAAAGCGGCGACGTGAGAGGATAATAATCCTTATCTTGGTCTTATTAATTTTTTGCCTTGCCTTTATTGAATCCAAACTGCTTAATCCCAATACCCATTTCCCTTTGGCAAATAGCATAGTCCTCTTTATCCTTATTAATTTAAACATTATCCTACTTCTTTCCTTAGTCTTTTTGGTATTGAGGAATGTAGTAAAGCTTATTGCTGAATATAAAAGGGGAATTTTGGGGAGTAAGATCAGGGCCAAATTGGTTGTGCTTTTTGTAGGCCTCTCCTTGTTTCCTACATTAATTCTATTTGGCATATCTATAAAATTTGTATTTTCAAGTTTTAATTATTGGCTAAACTTTAGGGTAGAAAGGGCCTTAAATCAGGCAATGGCTGTGGGGCATCTTTATTATAAAGAGACCTGTAATGATGTCTTACGCCATGCAAGGATTTTGGCCAAGGAATTAAAGAAAAAAAAATTGGCCCTATCTAGGCGGTGGTTAAAAGGAAAGATTTATGAATACAATTTTAGCTTTGTTAAAATATACGACAAAAATAAAAAACCCATATGGTCATTTTATCAAAAACCTTTTAAAAATGAGATTTCTTTTGAAAATAATCTTGACCAAGCCCTTACAAAAAGAGGGGCCACTTCGATGGTCATAAGGCTATCCAAAAGCGATTTTGCCCTTACTATATTGCCTATTTTTTCTAATTCCAATGAATTAAAGTGGATTCTAGTTGCTGGAAGGCGCATCCCCTCAGAGATATCTAAGGAATTGGAGGAAATTGGGATAAGCGTTGGGGATTATAAACAATTTATGCTAGTACAGCAGCCCTTAAAACTTACCCTTCTTATTACCTTTTCTATCATGACCCTACTTATCTTGTTTGCTGCTACATGGGTTGGCTTTCGATTGGCAAAGGGCATCACTGCACCCATCCAAAAATTGGCAGAGGCCACCCAAAGGATAGCCAGTGGAGATTTAGATTTTTCTCTACATACTGAGACAAAGGATGAATTGGGTATGCTTGTCAAATCATTTAACCAAATGACAAGGGATTTGAAGACAAGCAAGGAGCATTTGGAAAGGGCATACAAGATTTTAAAGGAACGCAACTTGGAGATCGAGCAGCGTCGCAGATATATGGAGACAATCCTAAGGAACATTGCTACTGGTGTAATCTCCATTGACGCACATGGTTGCATTACTACTATAAATCCTGCTGCCAAACAGATATTAAAGCTTAATAAAGAGGATTTGATAGGAAAGAGGATGGAAGAGATATTTATGTCTTACGGGTTAAAGGAAATTGTTGAGGTGTTACAGCTTTTAAAGAAAGGTAATGAACTTATAGAAAAACAACTGCGGTTTTCCCTTAATGGGCAAAATCTGACCCTATTAGTCAGTGCCTCATCCTTAAAGGACGAATTAGGAAATCATCTTGGGGCAGTTTTCGTATTTGAAGACCTAACTCAAATGGAAAAGATACAGCGTATAGCTGCTTGGAGGGAAGTAGCAAGGAGGATTGCCCACGAAATAAAGAATCCTCTTACACCTATTCAGCTCTCGGCCCAAAGGTTAAGGAGGAGGTATTTAGAAAAATTTTCAGAAGATGGACAGATATTTGATGAATGCACACAGATGATCATACGTGAGGTAGATGAACTGAGGCAATTGGTAAGTGAATTTTCAAAATTTGCAAGGATGCCAGAGGCAAACCTAACACCAAACAATCTGGCAGAGGTTGTCTCTGAGACACTAGCTGTCTACCGCAGTGCAAATCAAAATATTCAATTTGAATTCAAACAGATAAGGCAAGTGCCTATATTTAACTTAGACCGTGAGCAGATAAAGAGGGCCCTTATAAACCTTTTAGATAATGCGGTTGCATCTATAGAGGGTGAAGGAAAGGTAGAGGTTATCCTTGATCATGAACCTCGCCTAAAGATTGCCAGGTTGGAGGTAAGGGATACAGGACGTGGTATACCTGATGAGGACAAAAGAAGGCTATTTGAACCATATTTTTCTACAAAAAAATCAGGCACTGGTCTAGGCCTTACCATTGTCCATACTATTATCTCAGACCACCAAGGATTTATAAGGGTAAAGGACAATTTGCCAAAAGGTACAGTCTTTACTATAGAACTCCCTACAAGTATTTAATCCCAAATTATTAGATTATGTTTCAGCCATTTATCTATATCTTCTTTTTTAAATCTCCATTGATTGGCTATTTTAATAGCTGGAATTTCTTCAACTCTTGCCATTTTATAAATAGGGAGATGAAGCTTCTACAAAAGAAAAAATTTAAAAAAGTGACTTTGGTATTTGGCAAAATGGGGTCTGGGGCGGAGCCCCAGAGTAGCACAGTGTTATTATCTGCATGATCTGGGTTAATAGATTATGTCAGAAGGTAGGGCCTTTTTAAAGATCCCCTTTTCTTTGGCCAACAGAAAGAGCATTCTAATGGCCTCTCTCCCCTCATCTCCAAGGTCCATAGTATAATTATTTACATAAAGCCTTATATGTTCATTGATTACATCATCCTCTAAATAAGATGCGTGTTCCTTTATATACCCCTTGATGCCCTCTGGGAAAGAAAATGCATATTCAATGCTCTTTTTTATTAAGACTATAAGTTTATCTAAAAATTCTCTATTAAATGACCTCTTTGCCACAATTCCCCCTAATGGTAGGGGCAATTTTGTCTTCTCTTCCCACCACTTACCCAGGTCTAGGACAGTCTTTAACCCATACCTATCTAATAAAAACCTGCCTTCATGGATAATTAGACCAAAATCAAACCTCTCTTCTTTTACTGCCTGCATAATCTCATTAAAGGGGACAAATTCTGCCTCAAAGGAGGGGTTATAAAGCATAAGTAAAAGGTAGGCAGTAGTAAACCTACCTGGTACTGCTACACGGGACTTAGGCAATTCCTCTAGTAAGTGATTTTTGCTGACCAAAAGTGGCCCACATCCATGCCCTAAGGCAGCCCCTACAGGTAAAAAATAGTATTTATCTGCTATATAACCGAGGACATGACAGGAGACCTTTGAGATATCTACTTTACTATTTAAAGCCATTTCATTGAGGCCTTCTATATCATCAATTACCTCTTTAAAGGAAAAAGGCGATTCTATTAAACCCCTTATCAATGGGCCAAATATAAAGGTATCATTTGGACAGGGTGAAAAACCCAAGCTTATATGCAAAGGTTAATACCTCCTTCTAATAAATTTAATACCAATCTTTGACATCTTTTACTAGCCAGGTCAATCTCCCAATTTTCCTTATCATAGCCTCCCACTATATTGCTTATGCAACGCAATTCCAAAAATGGAATTTCATAAATAGTGCATATCTGTGCAATGGCTGCACCCTCCATATTCTCACATATTCCAAAAAAACGCCCCCTCAATAGGGAGAGCCGCTTTTGGTTGCCTGTAGTCGCATTTACGGTAAGGAAGGGGCCTGTTTTAAGATTAGAATTAGACAAAAGGGGCATAATAGATTTTGCCACTAAATTATTTAATTTTTCATCTGCAGGGAAGCAATTATAAAAACACACCCCATCCTTTACTAAATATGGCAAATCAATTTTATTTAAGGGCCTAAAACCAGCCTCTGTGTATGCACCCGCCTCTGCCCAGATCTCTTTTTCTGCCAATGCAAAGTCACCTATTTTTAAACCACTTTCAGGGTATGCACCACCACAGCCTATCAACCAAACTAGTCTTGGTATTTTATGGCAAATAGAGGCAGTCAGTGCATGGGCAGCATTTGCTACCCCTATACCTGTAACAAGCAATTGAACTTCATAATTAAATAAAACCCCATGATATACCAACTTTTTACCAATGTTGATGATTTTCTCTTCCCTCAATTGAGATATCAATAAGTCAATTTCTTTAAGGGTGGATGCCAAGATCAATAAATGCCCCATATTTAATACCCCAATACCTTTGCCACAACCTCTACCTTCCCTAAAGGGGCACTGATTTGTGCACCTTGTATCAAATCCTTTACTGCCTCAAGTGCCTCACGTGCAATGGCAACACCTTCAGAGATAGCGGCATCACCTGTAGGGGCCCTTTCCATCCTCTCTATAACCTCCTTTGGCACCTTTACACCTGGTATGGTATTCATAAAAAGGGCCGCCCTGTAGCTAGTGAGTGGCCAGATTCCAGCAATAATAGGTATTTTTAGATGTTTTACCTTTTCAACAAAAGATTCTAAGGCAGATATATCAAATACAGGCTGGGTGATAGCAAATTCTGCCCCAGCCCTTACCTTGTCTTCAAAGTGGGAGATCTCCCTCTCTATGTCTACTGCCACTGGATTTACGCCTACCCCTATTAAGAACCCTGTTGCAGAACCCAATGGACGCCCTATCAGGTCATGGCCTGTATTTAGATTATAGGCCAGCTTCACCAACCCCACTGAGTCTAGATCAAATACCCCTGTAGCATCAGGGTAGTCCCCAAGTTTTGGGGGGTCCCCTGTAATAATCAATATGTTCCTTAGACCCAATGCATACCCCCCCAAAAGGTCTGCCTGGAGAGAGATCAGGTTCCTATCACGACAGCAAACATGAAGGACTGTCTCTATCCCTACATTTTTTTCAATTAAGACGGCCAACGCCTGGGCACTCATCCTGGCAGTTGCCCTTGGACCATCGGGGATATTGATGGCATCAATGCCCATCTCCTTTATAATCCTTGCCTTCTCTAGTACCTTAGTCGCATCATAACCCCTTGGTGGGGTAAGCTCTACATTGGTAATAAATTCTCCCTCAGCCAATTTCGATGCAAGCCTAGAACGCTCCCTTAAAGGGATAGAAGGTGTTTCTATCTTCTTTTCAGGGATTTCTATCCTTATCCTCCCAGGGGAAAGTGAATTTACTGCCGATCTAACAGCCTTTATGTGTGCAGGTGTGGTTCCACAGCACCCCCCTACAATCCTCACCCCCTTTTTGATGTAATAGCGTGCATGGCTGGCCAGGTATTCAGGTGTGCAAAAATAGATATGCCTCCCCTCTACCATTTGTGGTAATCCCGCATTTGGTTGGGCAATTAGGAGCAAACTTGCCTTTTCTCTGGCCTCATCAATTAGGTTTAGGATGTGTCTTGGCCCCTGACTACAGTTTATACCCCAGGCAACAACCCCAGTACTCTCAATAGGCCCTATTACATCACTGATTTTTTCTCCAGATGCTAGTCTATTCTCCTTATTAAATGAAAATTGGGCAATAATAGGCCTTTTACTCATTTTTTTGATTAAATCAATTGTAAGGAGGAGTTCATTTAAGTTTGTAAATGTCTCTAACATAAAGATATCTATCCCTGCCTCATCCAGGGTCTTAATCTGTATTTCATAGCCCCTTTTTATGACCTCTTCTGAGATAGGCCCATCTAGAGAGGCCGAGATAGGCCCAATGTCCCCTGCCACAAACAGTTGATTTGAGGCCACTTCCCTTGCCAGCCTTACACCAGCCCTGTTAATCTCCTCTATCTTTTCCTCCAGTCCATAATTCTTTAGGTGCCAAAAGTTGGCACCAAATGTATTTGTTGTTAGGATATCTGCACCAGCCCTTGCATAGGCCTCATGGATCTCTTTTACTAAGGCAGGGGCAGAGAGGTTTATCTCATCAAAGCAGCGATTTATATATACCCCTTTATTGTAAAGCATTGTCCCCATGGCCCCATCAGATACCAAAACCCTTTCCCTTAAGGCCTCTTCAAACCCTAACATACCCTTTCTCCAATTAAAAGTTATTTAAAAATATCCAAAATTCCAAATAAAGTAAAGATGCATATAAATGCATCTTTGTCAACCACTTCTTAAGTTTTACTTGGTGGCCAATACCAAAAAGTTAGACTTGTTTTTTTACTTTTTCTTTGCTATACACGATGTGATATTACCACTTAAGATTCCGAGTAGGTAAAGATGAAGCGATTTATCAAATAGGAGTAAGGTGACCAAACAATAATAAACTTTGAAGGAGTTCCTCCAACAGTGCATATCTTGACCTTGTGCCTTCAGCGCTTCGCCCAAATTCAGTTTCGCTGGACTTCGGATGCGCTCAGACCGTTGTCCAAAATCCCGAATCCGCTTCAGAGGTAAGTAAATGGATGAGATTACCAAAAAATTGATACATATTCTAAAGAAGCACGGTGCTAAGAAAATTGCGATATTTGGTTCTTATGCCAGAGGTAAGCAGAAAGAAACAAGTGATTTAGACGTCATCGTAGAATTTAAAAAAAGAAAAAGTCTGCTTGAACTTGTGGGAATAGAACAAGAATTAGAAGATCATTTAGGAATAAAAGTAGACTTACTTACAGAAGCTTCTATCAGCCCATATTTAATAGAAAAAATCAAAAAAGAATCTAAGGTGGTATTAGGATGAATAAAGATGATACTGTATTTCTCAAACACATATTAGATGCTATTGATCTGATAGATGATTATCTAAAAGATAAAAGTTATGAGGAATTTGAAGAAAATCGCATGCTTCAAGATGCCGTTATAAGGGAGATTGAAATCATTGGGGAGGCAACTAAAAATCTTTCAGTAGAGTTTAGAAATAAGTATTCAGAAATACCGTGGAGACAAATAGCTGGTATGAGGGATAAGTTGATCCATGGATACTTCGGAGTAGATTTGGGTGCTGTTTGGGATACAGCAACAAAAGATATTCCTTCGCTTAGAAAAAAATTACGAGAAATTTTGAAGATGGAGAAAAAAATTTAAATATATTGGTTATCTTTACATAGGGCTTGTAGATATTACTGACACCTTGGCTTATTTTCCCTATATCTTGTAAAATGAGAGGCTGTATGGTAGAAAATACCCAGTTTATGAGTGCTAATGAATACTTAGAAAAATGCATATTTTACAAAATAAGCACATCCTATTGGGTATAAGTGGGAGTATCTCTGCCTATAAGATGTTTGATTTGGTGCGGAGATTAAAGATTGAGGGGGCCGAGATTAGGGTAATTCTGACAAGGGGGGCAAGGGCCTTTGTTGCCCCATTGCCATTTGAGGTGTTTACAGGACATAGGGTCTATACTGATATTTTTGAATTTTCATCTGATTATCCTACTCTACATATAGATTTGGCAAATTGGGCAGACACCCTTGTTATCTCACCTGCCACAGCCCATATTTTGGCAAAGCTCTCTCAAGGTCTTGCTGATGACCTACTGACGAGTATAGCCTTGACACTTGATAAGCCAATCCTCCTATGCCCATCTATGAATGAGAAGATGTATAAAAAAAATATAGTGCAAGAAAATATAAAAAGGCTCAAACAATTGGGTTTTTATCTGGTGGAGCCTGTAGTAGGGAGGCTTGCCTCCTATAAAGTGGGTACTGGACGTCTGCCTGAGATAGATGATATAATAGAAGTGATAAAATCAATTTTTATGCCAAAGGACTTGCGTGGCTACAAGATACTTGTTAGCGCAGGGCCAACAAGGGAGCCAATAGACCCCATAAGATTTTTAAGCAACTATTCCTCTGGCAGGATGGGCTTTTCCCTAGCAAAGATTGCGTGGCTTCGTGGGGCAGAGGTGACCTTGGTCTCAGGCCCAACAGCCTTAAAGCCCCCTTATGGTGTGCATTTTATCTCTATAGAGACAGCAGAGGAGATGAAAGAGGCAATTATAAATCAATTTTCTAGGGTGGATGCAGTAATTATGGCAGCCGCTGTAACAGATTTTAGACCTGTATATAGTGAGAAAAAGATTAAAAGACAAAGGGGGGTGGTGCTAAGCCTAGAAGAAAACCCTGATATTTTAAAGGAATTAGGCAAAAAGAAAAAGGGTCAGGTATTAATTGGATTTTCTGCTGAGACAGGCGATGTCTTCTTAGAGGCCAGCCGTAAGCTTAAAGAAAAGTCCCTGGATCTGATTGTGGCCAATGATGTTACCCTACCCGGTGCTGGCTTTTGTGTACCTACAAACAGGGTAACCGTAATTAGCAAAGATGGTGTCTATGAGCAGTGGCCAGTGATGAGTAAGGAAAAGGTAGCTATGAGGCTCTTTGATAGGATAAGAGAACTGTTGAGGAAAAGGGATGCACACTATTAATGAGACTATAGAGCAGCTTTTAAGCTATTTAAAGTGGCAGAAGAGATTGGGCATAAAAGAGATTTATCTTTCAGAGGATATAAAGAATATGCTAAGTTTCTCAAAGAAAAATGAGCTTTTAGAGATAGTTAAAGAGGAATTAAAAGATTGTAGGCGTTGCAAGCTTTATAAAGAGAGAAACCACATTGTCTTTGGAGAGGGTAATGAGGATGCCAGATTGATGTTAATAGGTGAGGCACCAGGGCATGAGGAGGACCTGCAGGGAAGACCATTTGTAGGTGCAGCCGGACACCTCTTAGACAACATGCTAAAGGCCATAAATTTGAGTCGCAAGGAGGTCTATATTGCAAATATTGTAAAGTGTCGCCCTCCACACAATCGCAAACCAGAAAGGGATGAAATTGAGGCATGCAAGCCATTTCTCTTGAAACAAATTGATATAATTAAACCAAGCATTATTTGCACACTGGGCAGTACTGCCACACAGACTCTCCTTGAGACAAAGATGCCTATTACCAAACTTCGTGGACATATCTACGATTTCTCTGGAATTAAATTGATTCCAACCTTTCACCCTGCTTACCTTTTGCGTAATCCTTATCAGAAAAAGGGGGCATGGGAGGATCTAAAATTAATAGAAAAGATATTCAAGGGGCTTTTCTAAATTTGAGAAGATTTTTTTATTTATTTTTATTTTTCCTCTTTTTTTCTACGCCTCTCCTAGCTGCCACTATCTATCGTATAGAGATTGATGGTGAGATAATCTCCCCACCAGTTGCAGAATTTTTGACAGATGCCATAAAGCAGGTTGAGAGGGAAGGGGGAAATTGCCTTATTATCCACCTAGATACACCTGGGGGATTAGATACCTCTATGCGCCAGATCATTAAGACCATCTTAAACAGCGCTGTGCCTATAGTAGTCTATGTAGCCCCAAGTGGGGCAAGGGCAGCCTCGGCTGGGGCTATAATTACACTCTCAGCCCATATAGCCGCTATGGCACCTGGTACAAATATTGGGGCTGCCCACCCAGTAAATCTGGGTGGTAAGCCCCCAAAGGAGATGGTTGAAAAGATAGTAAATGACATGGTAGCCTATGTGAAAAGTATTGCAAAAAAGAGAAATCGTAACACAGTCATTGCAGAAAAGATGGTACGCAAGAGCATCTCCCTTACAGCAGAGGAGGCAGTAAAAAAGAAGATAGTAGATTTTATGGCAAGTTCTTTTAGTGAACTTCTACAGAAATTGGATGGGAGGAAGGTCAAGACTACCCTGGGCGAGGTTACACTAAATACCAAAGACGCTGAAATAAAATATATAAAAGGAGGACTTCGTTATAACATCCTCCGTATTTTAGGCAATCCAAATATTGCTTATGTACTTATGATGATTGGTCTAGCAGGTCTCTATTTTGAGTTGTCACACCCAGGGGCCATCTTGCCAGGTGTAGTAGGGGCCATCTGTTTGGTCTTGGCATTTTTTGCCTTTCAGACGCTTCCAGTAGATTATGCAGGTGTTTTATTAATCATATTGGGGATCATATTCTTTATCCTAGAGCTTAAGATTACTAGCTATGGCCTCCTTACCATTGCTGCTATTTTCTGTTATGCCTTAGGTTCTATCATGCTATTTCATCGTGCCCCTAAGTATCTACAGGTCTCCTTTAAGGTGCTGATTCCTACCTTGGTATTTGTCTCTCTCTCCTTTATTGGTATTTTAACACTTGTAATGAAGGCACAACGTGCCAGGATCAGAATGGGGATTGAGGCACTGGTAGGCGAAGAAGGGAAGGTAATAGAGTCTATCCCTGAAGGTGGTACAGGAAAGGTATTTATTCATGGGGAATACTGGAATGCAGAAAGTGATGAACCTATAGCAAAAGGAGAGAAGGTAAGTGTGATAGGGGTGGAGAAATTAAAACTAAAAGTAAAAAAGATAGGAGGTGAAGATGTATTATAGTTATAGCTTACTTACTATTTTAATTATTGTCATCTTGTTTTTGGCAAGTGCCATTAGGATATTGAATGAATATGAGAGAGGGGTTATCTTCCGATTAGGAAGGGTAATCGCAGCAAAGGGGCCTGGTTTGATTATCTTAATACCTATAGTTGATAGGATGGTAAGGGTAAGTCTACGCTTGGTAACCCTAGATGTCCCACCTCAGGACGTTATTACCAAGGATAATGTCTCTATAAAGGTAAATGCAGTTATCTATTTCCGTGTAATGGATCCAGTAAAGGCAACAATTGAGGTAGAAAATTATCTCTATGCTACATCCCAGCTTGCACAAACTACCTTGCGTAGTGTCTGTGGACAGGCAGAACTTGATGAGCTTTTGGCAGAGAGGGAAAAGATAAATACAAAGTTACAAGAGATACTGGATAGGCATACCGACCCATGGGGGATAAAGGTTACTACGGTAGAGATAAAACACATCGATTTGCCTCAAGAGATGCAAAGGGCTATGGCCAAACAGGCAGAGGCCGAGAGGGAAAGGCGTGCTAAGGTCATCAATGCAGAGGGTGAATACCAGGCTGCTACTAAACTGACAGAGGCCGCTTCTATTATCAGCAAGTACCCTATAGCATTACAATTAAGATACCTTCAAACACTAAGGGAGATATCTGCTGAGAACAATTCAGTCACCGTCTTTCCTATCCCTATTGATTTGGTAACACCATTTATAGAGGCCCTCAATAAAAAGAAAACTTAAGGAGGTCAAGATGGCACAGGAAAAAAAGGAAAAGCCTGTTGAAAAGATGACCATCAAGGAGCTTAGAGAGATTGCCTTAAAGATCCCCGATGTCCAGGGTGTGCACGGTATGAACAAGGAGGAGCTGATTGCCATAGTCAAGAAGTTTAAGGGCATCAAAGAAGAAAAGAAAAAGGATGTTGCATCAATCAGGGAATTAAAGCAAAAGATTAAAGAGCTTAAATTGAAAAGAGAGGAGGCAAGAAAAGAGGGTAATAAAAAGATGTTAGAGATATTGAGAAAGAGGATTAGCAGGCTGAAAAAGAGGACTAGGCGCCTGGCTGCTTAAAATGTTAAAGGAAGCTGCTCATCTAAGGGGCATTTTAAAGGGTCTAAATGGCAGGGGCTATAAGGCCTATAGGAAACTAGAGGGAGAATATGAGTTTTCTTGGTATCATTTAAGCATAGACCATGTCCAAGGGGATCCATTTGCCTCCCCCTCACGCTTTACCTTAATTGTACCCATAGAAAAGACAGGCATACCTAAGGCCCTCTTTTCAAATAAGAGGAGAAATATCGCCCTATGCGACTTTTTGGCCCGCTCGTTTAAGAAAGAGACAGAGAGGTTCTCAGGAAGGTGTGGCACAGGGCACAGTTGTCAGATCTATATTGAGGCAGGAAGACAGGAAATATTAGAAAGAAACAGTGTTGTATTAAATGGAAATAATTTGGAGGTACGTTTTTTTGTAGGGCTGCCAGCCCATGGGCGATCTATCTTGGCAAACAAGGCAGAGGAGGTCATCTTTCACCATATCCCAAATATCGCCGAGAGGGGTCTAATCTATAAAAATCTAAATAAAAGACAGATAGAAGAACATGTCTATAGTTATGAGGACCAGGAGATTCTAAGGCAAAGGCTATCAGAATTAAATATTGTTTCATTTATAAGGGAGGGGGCAATACTTCCTAGAAAGAGTGGGGTAGAGGATAGGCCACTAAAGGGTGCCATTCCATTTGTTTGTCCAAGGGAGCTTAAGATAGAGATAGAGCTGCCTTATAGGGGGAGGGTCTCTGGAATGGGCATCCCAGTTGGTGTGACATTAATTGTAGGCGGTGGTTTTCATGGAAAATCCACCTTGCTTCAGGCAATAGAAAGGGGGGTATACAGTCATATACCTGGTGATGGGAGGGAGTATGTAGTCACTGACCCTAGGGCCATAAAGATTAGGGCAGAGGATGGAAGGAGTGTGGTAAAGGTTGATATCTCCCCATTTATTAATAATTTACCCCTGGGAAAAGACACATCTTCATTTTTTACAGAAAATGCCAGTGGGAGCACCTCTCAGGCGGCCAACATTATAGAGGCCTTGGAGATTGGGGCAAGGGTATTGCTCATAGATGAGGATACATCTGCGACAAATTTTATGATCCGAGACAAAAGGATGCAGTCATTAGTAAAAAAGGAAAAGGAACCGATTTCTCCATTTATTGACAAGGTAGGGCAACTTTATAGAGAATTTGGCGTCTCTACAATCCTTGTTATGGGTGGCTGTGGGGATTATTTTGATATAGCAGATACTGTGATCATGATGGATTCATACAGACCTTATGTTGTTACAGAGATGGCAAGGGAGATTGCAAGAAAATACAGTACAGGAAGGGTAAATGAAGGGGGTGAAAAATTTGGCAATATTAGACAAAGAAAACCACTGCCTGAGAGTTTTAACCCAATACGTTCAGAAAAGGTAAAGATAGAGGCAAAGGGTTTAAAGACAATAATCTTTGGGCGTCAGGTTATAGACCTAAGTGCCTTAGAGCAATTGGTAGATATAGGACAGACAAGGGCCATTGGTTATCTTATCAATTATTATGCAAAAAAATATCTAAAAAATACTAATAGTCTAAAAGATGGCCTGGAGAAGACCATGGCCGATATTGAAAAATATGGGCTTGACATAGTACTTCCCTATAGAATTGGAAACCTTGCCCGCCCCCGCATAGAGGAATTGGCAGGGGCCATCAATCGACTCAGATCATTAAGGATTAGATGAAGCCAAAGGTAGCGATTGGAAGTCGATTAAGCCATTGCAAAGAGGTTATCACCTTAGGAGTAAAACCAAATTTTTATGATTATACCCCTTGGGAGCAAAGGCTTATTCATGAGGCAGAGATAATTTATTATCCCACAAGTTTTTATGCAGACCTATTCAATACTATAGGAAAACCTACATTTCCTAGCTATGAGTGTTACAAATATGCCTGTGATAAGATAAAACAAACTGCCCTTTTTGATTTGCTAGGTATCCCCCATCCGCGCACCCGCATATTTTATGGAGATAGACAAAAAAGGGAGATCCTAAATCATTTTTCATATCCTTTTATTGCAAAGATCCCTAGAGGCTCTGCCCTTGGAGAGGGGGTGTATCTAATTAAAAATGAGGATGACCTTTTGGCCTATAACAAGATTACAAAGGTGGCATATATACAAGAGTATCTTGAAATTGATAGGGATATAAGGGTAATAGTCATTAAAGATAAGGTAGTCCTTGCCTATTGGCGGATAAAAAAGGAGGGGGAGTATCGCTGCAATATCTCATATGGTGCCGAAATAAGCCTTGATAATGTACCTAAGGGGGCTATAGAACTTGCCTTAAAGTTATGCAAATTATGCAACCTGGATGATGTTGGTATTGATATGTGTGTCTATAATGGGAAATTTTATGTCTTTGAGATAAATATAAAGTATGGTAGGGAGGGATTCAAAAAGGCAGGGATTGACTATAAAGAACTCCTTGCAGATATGCTTAGAAGAGGCGAGTTGTAGTTAATAATAAGGTTACAAAAAGATATAAACTTAGGGAGGCAGGAATCATGATTAAAGTAGAACAGGCAAGGGATGAATATATAATCAGAATTAAGAGTAATCTCATTACTCTTGAAGAAATAAATAAATGGTTAGATAAATTGAGACTAAAGGAAATAATTGCAAAAAGTCAAATGACTGAAGAAGATATTAAAAAATTGGATGAGAAAGTAAAAATGGCAATATGGGAGAAATGGAAACCGTTTTAAAGGAAAAATTAAGTGAAAATAGTTATTGATACTAATATTATTTTTTCTCTGTTAATTAATAAAAATTTAAAATTGTTAGACACATTTACTGCTGAAAAATATCAATTTTACATGCCTACTTAAAAGTGGCATAGAGGCAAGGAATTAATTTGAAGCTTACTGCAATAAAGTTAAATGGCAAGGATTGTATTTGAAAAAGTAAGGAAGTGTTTTGGGAAGACAGAGGTAATAAAGGGGCTTAATTTGGTGATAAAAGATGAGGAATTTTTTACCTTTGTAGGGCCCAGTGGCTGTGGGAAGTCTACCATCCTCAACATGATTGCTGGCCTTGAGCCTGTAACAGAAGGCAAGATCTATTTTGATGGGAGGGCTGTAAATCACCTCTCCCCCAAGGAGAGGGATGTGGCTATGGTGTTTCAAAGCTATGCCTTATATCCCCATATGAATGTATATGAGAATATGGCCTTTCCCTTAAGGATGAGAAAGGTATCTAAAGTTGAAATTGATAGGGAGGTAAAAAGGATAGCAGAGCTCTTAGGACTCACCCCTCTATTATATAAGAAGCCCAGGGAACTTTCAGGGGGACAAAGACAAAGGGTAGCCCTAGGGAGGGCCATTATAAGGAGGCCAAAGGTATTTCTCATGGATGAGCCACTATCTAATCTTGATGCAAGGCTAAGGATTGAGGTGAGGGCAGAATTAAAAAGGCTTCATCATAGACTAAGGATTACCACAGTCTATGTTACCCATGACCAGGCAGAGGCCATGAGTCTTTCAGACAGGATTGCTGTACTCCACAATGGGGAGATTCAGCAGTGCGGAACCCCTCTAGAGGTATATACTAGACCCAAAAATACATTTGTAGCAGGCTTTATAGGCAGCCCCCCTATGAATTTTATTGAGGCAAGGGTAATAAATAGGCACCCCTTAGAGGTTGAAATAGGAGAAAGGGTGTTTAGGCCCTTGGTCCAAAGGCTACCCCAGACCGAAAGTGTCACTGTGGGTATAAGGCCAGAACACATTAGCGTCCAGTCTGAACCTACCCCTTTTCAAGCAAAGGTAGTCCTCATAGAACCTGCTGGTGCAGAAAATTGGGTAGATGTAGATCTAAATGGAAACATTATAAGAGGCAAATGTCATTTAGAGGATAGACTGACTGTAGGTAAAAATGCCTTTTTAAAAATACGCCCTGAGGACTTGTTGATCTTTGATCCCATTGACAAAAATCTATGCTGATAGGGATTGCCTTTTTGCAATCAGATAAAGTAATGCATTTCCCTCTATATCAAACTGCCTCTTTACCTCTACTACAAGGCCTTCCCTTTTTGCCAAGGACATGATGTATGTAAGATCAAATTCAAATTGGCCATAAATGATCCTTTGTATATAGGCATAGATGCTGTTGTGCCTCATCCTTATCCAAAAAAGACAAACAAAGCTTCCTCCTTCCTTAAGTACCCTCTTTATCTCCCTCCAGGTATCTAATCTCAAAATAAAATCTGCAGGAAAATTAGAGAATATTATATCAAATGAATTGTCTTTAAAGGGGAGGCAGCTAGCATTTGCCCTTAGAAGGATAGAGTCTGGGTGTTTGGCTGCACACCTCAACATGGAAAGGGAAATATCTATAGCTATTGTCTTTTCGAATCTCCTTTTTGAGGCATTGATCAACCAACCAGGGCCACAACCAATCTCAAGCCCACTTTTTGAGTAAGGTATGAGATTAAAGGTCATAAGCTGCCACCTCATCCACCTTTTACCAAAGATCATAAGCATAATAGGCCTATAAAGTGGGGATAAGTGGAAATAAAAAAGCCTAAAGAAAAAGAGCAATAACCTT
>Ga0209410_1000527_pt1 | contig 17825 bp, 13 predicted proteins | sample Mar14436cmmetaG_FD_184135 | JGI IMG/M metagenome (GOLD analysis project Ga0209410, IMG submission 184135) | Marine hydrothermal vent microbial communities from Guaymas Basin, Gulf of California to study Microbial Dark Matter (Phase II) - Marker... ... | reverse complement strand
CCCGGAAAAAGGTAACCGCTCCAAGGCAGGATATAAAGGGTCCACCGGATATTTACTGAATAACGGGAAAGCCATCGGCAAAATCACCCTCCTGGAACAATCAATCACCCGGATAGTTTATCTTATATCAACATTTTTAAAATTTTTTTGTGGAAAGTTAAGAAAAAAAAGAGGTTTACCGAAGAAATAAATATGTGGCATGAATTGGACCCCGGGTTTACCGAGGGACCTGCGACGGAATCAAGTTTCATGGTGTTAATTCATACAATTTGGTAACAGCTAAAGTGAAATTCCCTTCTCTGCCAAAGAAATGGGGACGGCATCAACGTCCTGCATTGGGGCTGGATATAGGTTCACACAGCATAAAGATTGTTGAGCTTGCCAACAGCAATACAACTCGTACCATCAGATGCATTGGACGTGCCCTGGTTCCACTGGGAGCCATAGTGGACGGTTCAATAAAAGAACCGGATAAAGTTGCAGGGGTGCTAAAGGCACTTTTGGCCAACCTCCGGCCCAAAATCAGACAGGCAGCCATATCTATCGCCGGCTATTCCGTGATTGTCAAGAAAATAATCGTCCCGTATCAGGACGAAGAAGAGATAGAACGCAATCTGATTTTCGAGGCAGAAAAATATGTACCATTTGAGATAGAGGATGTCTATGTAGACTTCTGCATGCTGAACAGAGAGCACGAAAAAAGCAGTGGTACAGAGATTTACCTTGTTGCTGCAAAAAGAGAGATTGTTGACGAATATGCCACCCTCATTCAGGGAGCCGGCTTGTCCCCGGCAGTAGTGGACGTAGATGCATTCGCCCTCGGGAACGCCTTTGAAGGCGCTTTTGGCCTTGTTGAAAAACCTGTGGTCTTAGTGGACATAGGTGCCCAGAAGACAAACCTCAACATAGTTTTACAAGGTACATCTCTCTTTGCAAGAGACATGGCATTTGGCGGAGAGCAGCTTACAGAGGCTGTGCAGGAGGCCACAGGGCTGGAATATGCGGATGCGGAAAGGATCAAGATCGCCGGATCTGAAGATGCTGCAATCATGAAGGAGGCGACACGGGTTTACAGGGAATTATGCAGTATCTGGGCAGCAGAAATAAAAAAGGCGATAGATTTCCATAAGGCAGGCTCAAGTGCAGAAGAATATCCCGCACAACTCTATGTCAGCGGGGGGTCCGCCTTTTTAAAGGGGCTTGCCGGGCTCTTTGAGAACACAATAGGCCTGCCGGTTAAAACATTAAATCCCTTGCATGGTTTTACCGCCGGTCACGGCATAGAGCCCGAATACACCTCTGCCGTCGCTCCGCAGATGGCAATAGCCACCGGGCTCGCTTTGAGGACCTGGACAAAATGATTCAAATAAACCTTCTTCCGGTTCGAGAGTGGCGCAGAAAAGAGGCAATCCGCCAACAGATTTCGATCTTTGTCCTGTCCCTGATTCTCCTGATAGTTGCTTTGTTGGCCGTTGGATTGACGATTCAGGGAAAGGTGAGGGCTCAAAGGCAGGAACTGGCATTATTAGAAAAGGATGTAGCAAAATACGCCTATGTAAACAAAAAAATACAGACAGTGAATGAGAAACGAAAAAAAATCGAAGATAAATTTAAGGCCATAGAAACACTGCAAGAAGGTCGTACTACAACCGTTAGAATTCTGGATGAGATTGTAAGCTCAATACCTATTGACCGTTTATGGCTTACTGATTTAAGCCTTAAGGAAAATAATTTGAAACTTAATGGAGTTGCCCTGGACAATCACACGGTAGCTCTTTTTATGCGTCGCCTGGAGACATCATCAATGTGCGGATCAGTAAATCTGATAAATACCACGCAGAAATCGATCCAAGGGCATGCTCTTATGCAGTTTGGGCTTCAAATAAATATCCGGACTCAACAAAAGAAAGACAAGGACAAGAAGTTTACAAAGAGAGCCAAGGACCGTGAAATTTAACAAGCCAAGCTTGAAGATACCTCCAGAGCTTTTTCAGGCCATCTATTCCGTCCCCGCATGGCAGAAGGCCGGCATATGGCTGCTCAGTATAGTTATTCCTATCGCCCTTTTCTGGTTTTTTTTCCTGTCCGCCCGTTTGGGAGAAATAAAAACCATATCGGAAAAGATTCCGAAACTGAGGCAGGAAGTGACCAGGCTGGAAGCAAAGTCCATGCAGATTCCTCAATTGGAAGAGGAATTGAATATCATGGGGGGGATTCTGCAAAAGGCCTTAAGGCTCCTGCCGGAAAAAGAAGACATACCGACTTTTTTGCCCGAGATTTCTTCACTTGGTAACGAGGCGGGGCTTGATTTCTTATCTTTTGATCCGCAAAAGGAGGAGCCAAAGGCCTTTTATGCCGCCATTCCCATTAAAATGGAATTTAATGGCCCATTTCACAGTACAGTCAATTTCTTTAATAATATCAGTCGTATGGCTCGCATCGTGCATATAAAAGAGGTCTCAATGGGAAAGGCCAAGCAGGCCGCGAAGGTCTGGAGCCAGAAGGGGTCGGCAACCGGTAACCAAAAAACCGGAGGCGAAGCGGCACCGATAAAGGAAGCCGGAGGAGAGGGTCCTGCCGGAGACAAAGAGGTCAAGCAGGACAGTACCTGGATAGTAAGTACCAGTTGCAAGGCAGTAACCTACCGTTTTCTCAGCCCGGGAGAACAGCAGGCCAGAAAAAAAACGAAAAAGAAAAAGAGATAGACGACATGTCTGTGCCGGCCAAAAAAAGAGTTGTCTGCAGAGAGTTGATTTCCAAGGCGAGCCTGCTTATCGCTGTCTCCTTATGCGCTCTTTGCTGCCTGTCCGGATGTAAAGATAAGACAACCGTAACCCCTGCGGCAACTTCCGTCACGAAAAAACCGACTGCAATCAGGTCGGAAAAGATAAGGGACTTTCAGGCCAGACTGGAACATCTTATGGAGCCAGTCATTTATAATTACGATTCGGCTGGAAAACCCGATCCGTTTCAGCCGTTTCTGAGAGCAGCACCGAAAATTTCCAGGCGGACGGCCCGGAAGCAAAGTCCGAAAAAAAAGTTCAGGAAGCCTGAAATTTGCGCCACTCCATTGGAGTGTATGGAGGTCGGCCAGCTCACTCTGGTAGCCGTTGTCGGCAATGATAAAGGTAAAAGGATTGCCATGGCCCAGGACGCTGCCGGGATCGGGTACTTTTTGTGGCCTGGTCTGCGGGTCGGCTATCGGAACGGCAGGGTTAAAGAGATCCTCCCGGACAGAGTAATCATAGAAGAGGAATTCGAAGACATTCGCGGCGAGCCGACTCCGCAGAAAAGGATACTGCTACTGCATCCGGAGGGAAAATAATGGGTTGCCAACGGAAGATCTCATGCCTTTTGATCGTTTTTTGGGTCGTAGCATTTTGGTGGATGCCAGGCAACAGGCCTGCAACGGGTAATGAGCCATATCAGAGCACACCGGGGCAGAACGATATATCCCGCTGGCTGGCCGAGCTTGAATCCCGCCTTCCCGACTCAGGAAATAATACAGAACCAGACGAAACAAAAGATGCCGCCGCATCAGGAATTGGTAAGACTTATGGTAACAATTCTACAGCAAAACTGGTGGGTGGCAATGCCGGGGATAAAATCAGTGTAGATCTCTTCAAGGTAGATCTCCACAATGTATTTCGTCTGCTGGGTCAGGTCAGCGGCAAAAATATCGTGGTAGACGAGTCGGTAAAAGGCACCATTACGCTGGCCCTGGAAGACGTGCCTTGGACCTTTGTCCTGGATGTAATCAAGAATCTAAAGGGATTGAGCAGCATCGAGCGTAATAACACCATTATGATCTATCCGACTGATAAGTCTCTTGAATGGGGCGGCGGCGAAGAATCATCCGGCATCCTTGATGTTCAAGTTGAAACTCCTCTTATTAAGAAAGTAGAAGAACCGGTAACAGAAAAAACCGCAGAGGAACCGGGCCTGAGATTTATCCGCACCAGCGATATTCAAACTCCTGCTGAAGAAGTCGCCAGGGCGCAGAAATTTATTGAAAAGGCCGCCAGGCTTGAAAAACGAGGGGCAATTGGCCAGGCATTGGAACTCTATATCAAGGCATCGGATATCTGGCCGGAAAATGTATCGCTGGCCAAAAAAATATCGGGATTGGCGCTCGGCCCGGGAGGTCAGGAGCTGACCGCTTTCAATTTTGCCAAAAAGGCACTTCGTTTTGCGCCTAAAGACAGTGAAGCAGCCACTTTTGCAGCAGTGGCACTGGCCAGAATGGGGAAAAGCGAAGATGCAAAAATCTATTTTGAACGTGCAATGGGTACTGCTGTACCTTCCTTGCATACGCTGTATAACTATGCGGTCTTCTGTGAGTCTGATGGCGAATACCGACATGCGCTCAGGCTGTTAAACAATATCGAGTCCAATTATGAACTCTCGGCGGACGCCATGCTCCTGCGGGCGCGGGTTTATGAACGTCTTGAACAAATCGACAAGGCAATAACTGAATACAGGGCAGTCTATCAGGGAGGAGCGGCAGTTCCTCCAAAATCACAGCGATATGCAAAGGAAAGAATGGAAATCCTGATGACAGCTAAATAGTGAAATTTGAAACTTGAAATTAGAAATTGGGAAAAATAATAAGATGTAAATGCGTTACCTAATTTCAAATTTCCAGTTTCAACAAGTGAGACCGTTCGATTTGGGATTTTATGGAGGGACGAAGATGTGTTCCAATATGAATAGATTAAACAACATATTATATTGCGTCTTGCACGATATAAGAGACATGCTTTTGTTATTCCTGATAACAGGATTAATGACCGGGTGCCTGGCCTCCAAGAGAAGCCTTTCAGATATTCCCCGGGCCGGCCAAGGAATGAAAGATGGGAATGCGAGTTCACAGGCTGAGGTTCAGCCTGGAGTACAGTCTGCCCCCCACAGTGCTTCTGCTTCATCCCGTCCATCCGTAAGCTGGCAGCCTTCGTTCACGGTCGAAGATGTTCAGGTCAAGGAAAGCAAGTTGGGGCTTCCTGAGCTGAAGGTCGGCGCAAACATAGAGTCTCAAAGCGGAAAAGTGGTCCTGCGGGACGTTATCAAGGGGCTGGCAAAATTGAAAGACTTTAATGTCAGCTGGAACCAGGATGCCAACCAAAACGCGTTGGTGGATGTCGGCATCAAGGCAGAGGATGATTTTTGGGTGGCATTGGACAACGTCCTTCGTCAACTGGATTATTTCTTTGAGTTCAAAAACGACACGCTCATCATCGGCTATAAACAGACAAAGACCTACCAGGTATCCATGCCGAATGCCTCCTATACATTCACTACAGCCGTCGGCGGTAATATGCTGGGCGGATGTACTAATACCAAGAATCTTGGGGAGATAAGTCTTGCTACTGTTCCACCGGAGGAGCAGAAACTTGAGGAGGGTTGGGCCACTGAGAAAACGCTCAGATATGTCAACCGGTATGACTTGTGGAAGACCTTTAGACAAAACCTCGATCAAATACTGGAAATATGGGAGATGCAGAGTGTTGAACGGGCTACATTAACGTCCGCCGCCGCTCAGGCCTCTCAACAAGAAAAACAGGGACAATCTCGGGGCAAGGAGAAAAAAACAGAAGAAGAACCCGCAACTGCACAGTCCGAAGAATGGGTGAGCCTGGGGAAAGGTTCGTACACCATTGATGAATCTCTGGGCATCGTAACAGTAACTGCGGCTCCCTCACTTCAAAAGCGTGTGGCGGACTATATTGAGAACTTTAAATCATGGCTGTATCGCCAGGTGTCTATCCAGGCCCATATCCTTGAGGTGACACTTTCAGAAGGGTCATCAAGAGGAATTGACTGGTCCCAGGTATTTAAGGCTGTTGAAAGAGATTCCGCCTTGATCAATGGCAATATTGAATATGGTGATCAAGGAAGTGTGTACGAGGTGAATTACCCTCTCCCCGATTTCCGTGCTGTCACCCGTAAAGGACTGCGCCTGATTTCAAGAGTCAGTCTCAATCCCACGGATTTCAATATATTGGTCAATGCACTTGACGAACAGGGGACGGTACATACTATATCGGAACCTCGCCTGAATCTCCTAAACGGGTCCCCGGGTGTTCTGACAGTTGGTGAATCAATCCGCTATATCCGCGAAATAAGTAAAGACGTGGACACCTCGGGGGTTACAGCAACAATAACCTATACTGCTGAAACCGATGACATCCTGTCCGGCCTGGCGTTTTCCGTTGTGTGTAATGTGCTTGGAGATGATGAAGTAGTCTTATATTTGACCCCTGTAATCTCCAAACTCAAAGAACCAATTGAATATAAGGTGATAGGAGAAACAAATTTGCAAATCGGGTTACCCAGAGTAAAACTCCGTCAGATGTCAACCATGGCAAAGGTCCGGGATGGTGATCTGCTGATCCTTGGCGGGTTGATCAATGAAGTCAGTACCAATAACAGCTCGGAAATACCATTATTAGGGAAGATTCCCTGGGTCAAATGGGCCTTCAGGAATGAGATCAAGTCAAAAGAAAGGCGGGAATTGGTTATAATTCTTCGACCTCACATTATTCCCATGTAAAAAATATAGAGCGGATTAAATTTGTAGCGGATCTTCCAAACCCAATTCTAAGCATAACTGGCAGGAGAGGTATGTCGTTTTCGATGGCATAAGTCTTGCTGTTTGGAAAATGATCTCTCAAGATGATCCTTCCTGCAGCAAGCTCAGGTCTTTCTCGCCTATCGTCTCGATGATCAGATGCCCCAGGATTTCAGCCGTGCAACCGACGATTTCCGAACAGCGTTCCCGTCTGCCGTCGACCTTGAAGGCCTTGACGTCTTCCGGGTCAAACCAGTTTGTCTTTGAGGCCCCGCTGCATATCATGCTCCCCCGCATCTTCTCGATCATTTCCCTGAAGCGCTTATACATGATGCGGGACGTTGGCCAGAGACGGCCATCTTCGATCTCTTCCGGGTTGGCCCGCCCGAAAAGATCTCCGATAACTGCCAGTGCCGCTACAAGACAGCTACAGGTATCTCCGCAAAATCCAAGACCTGCGGCATAACCCGCCGCAGCCCGGATGGCACTGCTGGGATCGTCTTCACCTATAAATTCCAGGCCGGCTGTTAAAATAGACTGGCTGCAAAGCATCTTTTGTCTATTAAAAACATCAACTGCTCTGTCTCGCATCTGTTCAGGGGTCATTTTCGGTCTCCATTCAAACAATATCGGTCGGATCTAAAATTAATTTTTTTGTAATTTGACCAAAAAAGCAATCTCAATCAACGCACGCCGCTTTATAGCACCTTAGTGATTTTCAAGTCAAGGAATTTCGGATAACTCTTCTCTGTCTTAAGTACCGAAAGCTCAACTGTTCTTGACAAGAATAATTGTAGTAATATAATTGATTTTTTAACCGGTGGGCCCATAGCTCAGTTGGTCAGAGCCACCGGCTCATAACCGGTTGGTCCCAGGTTCGAATCCTGGTGGGCCCATTAGAATGAATGCGAGGATAATTGAGATTCTGACTGAATACGGATTTGAGTCAAAATCATTATCAGGCCGTATAATATGCAAAGCTGAGGGTGCAACTCTATCATGTTGCACCTTTTTTTGTCTTGCAGACCTTGGCAGAAGCTACAAACGGAATTACCGTCATGAGTCCGACTGTATATGAGATATGGAATGCCCTCAGCAAATGGGCACCTCCCGGACTGGCAGAGTCATGGGATAACATAGGATTGCAGGTTGGAGACCCAAATGCGCCAGTTCAGAGACTGATAGTCGCCCTTGATGCCACGGAGGATGTATTAGAGGCGGCTGCTGAAAGACAGGCCCAGATGGTATTGACACACCATCCTTTGCTGTTTCGGCCTGTAAGCTCCCTTGATACATCAAAACAACTTCCCCGCCTTCTGGCGGGTTTTTTGCGCAAAAACATAGCCCTTGCCGCAGCCCACACCAACCTGGACTCGGCCGTTGGTGGTGTAAGCGACCTGCTGGCCGATGCACTCGAGCTTTTCAATGTAAAGCCTCTGCATACATCTGAACCTGACACGCCATCAGTGGGACTGGGAAGAATCGGCAACCTTTCCAATAGCTGCAAATTATCCGAAATAATGTACAAGATCTCAAGTATGCTGAGGAATCCAGGCCTTTTGGTAGTTGGCCACCCTGAGCAGATGATTACCAGGGTAGCTCTTTGCGGAGGCTCAGGATCAGACCTTTGGCCAATGGCCGTGGATGAAGATGCCGACCTCTTTCTGAGTGCCGAGATCAAGCACCACATTGCCCGGGAAGCGGAACAGATGGGAAAGGCCATCATAGACGCTGGACATTTCTATACGGAATGGCCTGTAGTACCGGTTCTGGCTGAATATATGAGGCAGCAGGCCTCGGATAAAGGATGGGGCTTAAAAGTCGATATTTTTGACGATGAAAGATCCCCATTCGGCATCTGGATAAACGGAAATGCAAAAGATGGGGAGTTCGTGCCTGGTTCAAGGCCTTCACTCAATAAATAATACTTCCCTTTTTAGATAAGGAGCAGAAATTGAAACCGGAACTCGCAATTCTAATACGATTACAAGGTATCGATCTCGAACTTCGCAAGATAAACAAGGAGAAGTCTTCCGTTCCAGAGTATCTTAAAGAACTTCAAGAACACCTTTCATCCAAAGAGGCGGAGCTCAATGAACTCAGTGAACGTGTAACTGAAATCCAGAAAAAGAAAGTGGATGTAGAGGATGAGTTTGAATTGGAAAACGTCCGTCTTGGAAAATCCCAGAAAAAGCTTTCATTGCTGAAGACCAATCGGGAATGTCAGGCACTGCAAAAAGAAATCAATGAAATAAAAAAGGCCAACACGGCCAGAGAGGATGAAATTCTGGCTATCATGGAGGAAATGAACTCTCTGCAGGAAGAAATCAAGAAAAAAAAAGAACAGATCAAACAGGATCGCAGGAAAATAAAGGCGGAGCAGAAACGCATCAAGCAATTGCATGAAAGGCTGGATGCCAAGATTGCCGCCTTAACCGCGGACAGAAAAGCTGTATCTAAAGATATAAGTCCGGATCTGCTATCAAGATATAATTTCCTCAAGGACAGGAGGGCCGGTGTTGCCGTAGCGGCAGTGACCGACGGCGTCTGTTCCGCATGCAACATGAATATTCCTCCCCAGCTCTATAACGAATTGCTCAGAGATGAAAAGATCTTGACCTGTCCTTCTTGCCAGCGCCTGATATATGCTTTAAAAATAGACTAAGAGAATTTTGCCGGCGGAGACGGCCGATGATCGCCGGACGATATTTTTGTCCGGAGGAAAGTCCGGGCTCCACAGGGCGGGGTGGTCCGTAACGCGGACCGGGGGTGACCCCAGGGAAAGTGCCACAGAAAATATACCGCCGGGCACTTGTGCCCGGTAAGGGTGAAAAGGTGAGGTAAGAGCTCACCAGTTGCGGCGGTGACGTCGCAGGCTTGGTAAACCCCATCCGGAGCAAGACCAAATAGGGGAGCACTTGAGAGTGGCCCGCTCGAAGCTCCCGGGTAGGTCGCTTGAGGTGTCGAGCAATCGACGTCCCAGATGAATGATCATCACCTTGGCTTTACCAAGGGAACAGAACCCGGCTTATGACTGTCTCCAAAGGCATTTTTAATCTATAATTAATAAATGAAAGAAAAAAAGGTCTCAAAAAAGGCCGTCTCACTCGCTGATCTCCAGAATAAAAAGGCCTCGGGCGACAAAATCACTATGCTCACGGCCTATGATTACAGTATGGCCAGAGTGATAGATGAGGCCGGTCTGGATATAGTGCTGGTAGGCGACTCTCTGGGCATGGTAGCCCTCGGTTATGGCTCCACTGTGCCGGTCACAATGGAGGAGATGATCCATCACTGCCGTGCAGTTCGGCGAGGGGTTAACAGGGCCTTGCTGATCGGAGACATGCCTTACCTGTCATATCAGGTCTCCAAAAAGGAGGCGGTGAGAAACGCGGGGCTGTTCCTTAAGAAAGCCGGCTGTCACGGCGTCAAGCTGGAAGGCGGCTCTGTTATGGCCCCCACGATCGAGAAAATTGTCAAGGCGGGCATCTCTGTCATGGGACATATAGGCCTCACTCCTCAAACAGCAACAGCCCTTGGCGGATACAGAGTACAGGGCAGAGACCTGGAGTCGGCACGAAAGCTCCTTGAAGATGCCAGGGCAGTAGTTGATGCCGGGGCCTTTTCACTGGTACTCGAGTGTATCCCATCTGCTCTTGCAAAGATAATTACCGGAATGGTTCCCATCCCTACCATAGGCATCGGAGCAGGCCCTCACTGTGATGGTCAGGTACTTGTAACTAATGACCTGCTCGGACTTTTTGAAAAATTTACCCCGAGCTTTGTGAAACGCTATGCGAACCTTGCGCCTCAGATCAAAGAGGCATTGGACGACTTCATTGATGAAGTAAAAAGAGGAGTATTCCCCGGTCCAGAGCACAGCTTTGGAGGCGGCGAAGAGCTTTTGGAAGAGCTTGAGGCTGAAAATAAATAAAAGGCAGGATATAACGGGTCCGCCGAACATTTACAGGCAATTATTGAGAAGAAAATCTGGCAGGTAGAGGCTGCGGGATAAGAAGTGTTTTTCCCATCCTGAGAAAATACGCATCAGTCATGCCGGCGATAAAATCCCTCACAATGGCCTGGTGAGACTGCACGCGAGTATAGCTGTCATCCATCCCATTAAGGTAATCTCTGAAGATCACTGATTCTTTCCTGTCCTTTTGCAGATCATCCAGAAAGCGTTCGAACAGGATCCTGTAGAGATTCATGATCTTGGACGACTCGGTTTTGATCCGGGGATTCATATAGATGAATTCCATATTGAAGGCCTTCAGCCCTGCCAGGGCATCCACAACCTCTTGACTGAAGGCTATCTCGTCTCTATCCAGGCTGGACCTGATGAGATCTTCAACCAGGCGGTAAACGATGGTCCCGTTCGTATCTCCCAATATCTTTCGGCAAAAATCAGGTATCTGATCCCTTCTTATCAGACAAAGCCTGATGGCGTCTTCAATATCCCTTCCCACATAGCTGATTACGTCGGCCATCCTTACCACACATCCTTCGAGAGTCATGGGCCGGAGGTCGGTCTGAGGGGAAGAGAGCTTTTTCTCTATTTCCTCGTCAAGGACTTCAAAGGTCTTCCCTCTGTCAGGGCTGATTGACTGGCAGTGTATCTCACCATCATGACACAGTATCCCGTCGAATACCTGGAGACTGAGATTGCATCCCCTGCCCTTTCGCTCAACTCTTCGAAGGAAATGGACTCCCTGGACACTGTGAATAAACGGGGCAAGTCCATGTTCCATACATAACTCGGAAAGATACCGTTCACCATCGTGACCAAAGGGAGGATGACCGATATCGTGTCCGTAAGCAATGGCCTCAATAAGATCCTCGTTCAAACGGAGAAAACGGCCTATAGTCCTGGCAATCTTTGATACCAGTTGGACATGCAACACCCTATGAGTGATGTGATCATTTGGAATAAGGGAAAAAACCTGGGTCTTGTCTATATACCTTGCATATGCCAGTGAATGCAGAATTCTGTCTGCATCAACTGAAAACCACTGCCTGTGGCCAGTAATTAACCGTTCTTCCTCCCTCTCCCGGACAGCCTCAACACTGAGGGTTGCAAAAGGAGAAAACCTTTCTCTCTCGTCTTTTTCCAGACGGTTTCTTTCATTCCTGAGGTCTATTGTCATAAATTCAACTCCTCTGGAATATTGATTAATCTGGTAATTAAATCGATATTGTGACCATCGAGTTAGCTCCGTTTCGATATATAGTCTTTGATTATTGGGTAATCATCCAATAATCCGTTACAATTAGCATATGATGCGGAGCTGACTCAATAGTCATAATCAATATTCGTAAGCGTTCACGGAGCGTTGAAATCAGAAAATAGAAATTGGAAATTTGATCTTCATCATCTCGTCTCTCCCAAATTTCTACTTTCCAATTTCAAGTTTCAAGCCGTGAACAGTTACCAGTATTCTACATTTGATTGAACAAAGCAATTGTGATTCTGCATCTCTTGACACCTCAATCTTTCATTCTTACCTTGACTCGGAGAAAAATATTAAGCATTTGACTTATAAGGAAATTTTAAATTATGCAATTTGAAAAATTCACGATTAAATCACAAGAGGCCCTGCAAGGCGCGCAGAGCTTGGCCCAAAGCAAGGGGCATCAGCAAATCGAGCCGGAACATCTGCTGAAGACACTGTTAGAACAGCCTGAGGGAATCGTGCCCTCGGTTCTGAAAAAGATGGGGGTTGAAGTCCAGGCCATTGAAGCCGAAGTGGACAATGCCGTAAACAATCTCCCCCAGGTGAGCGGAGCGGGTCTTCAGATCTATATGTCATCCACGCTGAACCAGATACTTGAAAAGGCGTTTGCCGTCGCGGACAAAATGAAGGATGAATATGTCAGCCAGGAACACCTGCTTCTGGCCATCCTCGACGCATCCCATACAAAAGCCGGCCAGGCCCTGGCACGTCATGGGGTCAATAAGGATACCTTCCTGCAGGCCCTGGTATCCATAAGGGGCAGCCAGAGAATAACCGATCCCAACCCTGAGGAAAAGTATCAGGCACTTGAAAAGTACGGAAGAGACCTCACCTCTCTTGCAAGGTCCGGAAAACTGGACCCGGTGATAGGTCGCGATGACGAAATACGCAGGGTCCTGCAGGTACTGTCACGAAGGACCAAAAACAATCCTGTTCTCATAGGTGAACCCGGTGTTGGCAAGACCGCGATAGTAGAGGGTCTGGCCCAGCGAATAGTCTCTGGCGACATTCCGGATACATTGAGGGACCGGCGCATTATTGCCCTGGACATGGGGGCCTTGATCGCAGGGGCCAAGTTCAGGGGTGAATTCGAAGAACGGCTGAAGGCAGTCCTTAAGGAAGTGGCGGAACGGCAGGGTGAGGTCATCCTGTTTATAGACGAGATTCACACTCTGGTGGGTGCCGGAGCCGCCCAGGGATCCATGGATGCCTCGAACATGCTTAAACCCGCTCTTGCCAGGGGAGACCTCCACTGTATAGGTGCCACCACCATAGACGAGTACCGTAAATATATTGAAAAGGATACGGCACTTGAAAGACGTTTCCAGCCCGTGATGGTGAATGAATCCAGTGTTGAAGACACCATTGCCATACTCCGCGGGCTGAAAGAAAAATATGAGGTGCATCACGGAGTGCGGATAAAGGATTCAGCCATAGTTGCTGCATCCACTCTGTCTCAACGCTACATCACGGATCGCTTCCTCCCGGATAAGGCAATTGATCTTATAGATGAAGCAGCGGCAAAGCTGAGAATCGAAATAAACAGCCTTCCAGCGGACATTGACGAACTGGAACGCCGGAGTATGCAGCTTGAGATAGAGCAAGAGGCCCTTAAAAAAGAAACTGATCCGGCCTCCAGGGAAAGATTGGAGAAGATCAAGCGGGACCTTGCCGACATCAAAGAGCAGCGCGATGTGCTCAAATCCCGCTGGCAACAGGAAAAGGAGATCATCCAGAGAATACGTGATATCAAGGAACGTATTGATAAGCTCAGGATCGACGCAGAGAGATTTCAGCGGCAAGGTGACCTGAACAAGGTTGCCGAGATCCTTTACGGAGAGGTCCCAAATCTTGAAAAACAACTGAAAGAGGAGCATGACCGGATAGAGGAACTTCAGAAGGATGGCGCCGGTATGCTCAAGGAAGAAGTGGACGCAAACGACATTGCGGACATCATATCCAAGTGGACCTCGATCCCGGTCAGCAAGCTCCTTGAGGGAGAGAAAGAAAAGCTGGTTCACATGGAAGAACGTCTGAGCCGGAGGGTTGTCGGCCAGGAAAAGGCCATACAGGCGGTGTCCAACGCGGTACGCAGGGCCAGGGCCGGCCTGCAGGACAGCTCGCGACCCATCGGCTCCTTTATCTTCCTCGGGCCTACAGGTGTTGGAAAAACGGAACTGGCCAAGACCCTGGCGGAATTCATGTTCGATACGGAGCAGGCCGTAATCCGTATGGATATGAGCGAGTATATGGAAAGACACGCGGTCGCCAGGCTGATCGGCGCGCCTCCGGGCTATGTGGGATACGAGGAAGGCGGCTACCTCACGGAGGCCGTCCGGCGCAGGCCTTATTCCGTCCTGCTCTTTGACGAGATAGAAAAGGCCCATCCGGACGTATTCAACATACTGCTCCAGATCCTGGACGACGGGAGGCTTACTGACGGCAAGGGCCGTACGGTAGACTTCCGCAATACCATAATTATCATGACCTCCAACATAGGTACCGACCTGATTCAAGAAGCCAGAAATCCGGAAGATCTGGAGCATAGGATGATGGACGCCCTTCGCCTGCACTTCAAACCAGAATTTTTAAACCGTGTGGACGATATAATCATCTTTCACGCACTCAGCGAGGAACACCTGCAGAGTATCGTGGATATCCAGCTCAGCTATCTCAAGAACCGTTTGCGGGAGCATCATTACGAAATTGACGTAGCCAAAGGAGCAAAGGCATGGATAGCTGACGTGGGCTATGATCCTACCTACGGGGCCCGTCCTCTCAAGAGGGCCATCCAGCGCTACATTGAGAATCCGCTGGCCCTTAAGATCCTCGAGGGGACCTTCAAAGAGGGAGACAAGATCCTTGTGGACATGGACGAGAATGGCCATATTTCATTCCGGAAAAGCTGATCGTCTCACTGCGGTTGAAGTCTCAGGCGAACATTGAGATAGCGATTTACTCTTTCAGTTCAGCGTCTCTTTGCTGAAAAAGCGGGAGCTTGACAATAACAACGGTCTGGCCGTCCTCGGTCCGGATATCGATCTTTCCGTGGTTGGCCTGCACAAAGCGATAAATAATGTTTAAGCCACGACCTTTTACTTCACCTCTTTTTATCTGATCAATTTTTTCCTTTTGTATTTCTCCGGTATTTCTGATCTCGAGACAGGCCATGGTTTCCTCTACATAACAGCGCAGGGCCAGAATGCCTCCCTGCTTCGGGACGGCATTGACAGCGTTATTCAAGAGATTGTCCAGTATTCGTTCCAGCCCGAACCGCGAACAATAGACCAATATTTTCGGTTCAATTTCAGGGGGCTCTATCCGGATGTATCTTCGCCATGATTGCCGAACGGCTTCTTTATTGAGCCTGAACCGTTCTTCTGCGATCCGGCCGATATCCAGGACCTCTTCCCGGCCTTCCAATCTCATGGTCAGTGCCATATCCTGCATGCGGACCGTTTCCTTAAGGATGATGTCCAGGTATGTTATCAACTTGTTCCGCACCGTTTCGAGGTCTTTCGATTCCATCAGATTCCTGGCCTTGGCGGCAAATCCGGTGATAGCAATTGCCGGATTTTTGAAATCGTGCAGGACATCGTCCAGTAGCTCCAACCGCAAGGCCTTCATGACCTCTTTTCCAAAAAAAGTCAGCATGTCAATCTCTTCATTGGTAAATGATGACTTCTTTTCCGTAGCATAAAAGGCCATCAGATAACGGGTGATCTCGTTAGCCTTGAGAGGGACAATCAGGATGGAATGAATGTGATGCCTTTGAGCAAATTTTCGCATACCTGGGCTGGTGAAGCGGCTCCTCTCAGGATCTTTGATCAATAGATAGCCGGAATCGATCCGCTCAAAGGGGTGGTCTTCGTATTCCGGCGCCCCCCGGATAGCGGTCTTGAAGTATGGGTGATGGCTTACTGTAAAGGCATAACCCAATTGGTGATACGTTTTATCCATAGGATATCCTGCCTCCAGACGGACAAACTCCTGATCCTTGGATACTGAGAACAGAGAACAGCTCTTGACCTGCAGATATTCACCAAGCACCGGGATCAGTTCCATGAACAGGTCTTTCAGCTTGACCCCTTCCCGGTTACTCAGCTTTACAAAGATCCTGTCCGCCATTTTCTCCTTGTGCGCATTCAGCCTCTGCAGGGCCAGGATCTTCTTTTTGGCCAGGACATAACTTACTCTGCGGGCCAGGAGCTCAGCATGAATGATTTCAAAGGGATCGAACTCCCGGTTATCCTCCTGGTAATAAATCTGAAGGGAGCCGAGAATGTCTCCTTCCGAACCAAAAAACCTTGGAATGTGAAGAGGGACCGCCAAGAGGGAATGAAATCCTTTATCTTTTACTATGCTTTTGATCTTGAAGCGCTGGTCCTTAAGGAGGCTCGGAATGGAGATGCTTCTGTTTTCTCTGGCCACCTGTCCTGAGACGGAATCCTCAAAAGGAACGGCGATTTTGCATTCGGCTTCGGAAATCTGGTGTGTACCAAAGCAGGTCATGCGCAGAGATTTGGGATCAAAGAGCCGTATGGATGCGGCTTCGGCCTTGAGACTTCTTGTGATCTTTTCCGCAGCAATCTCAAGTATCCTCTTTTCTTCAAGTCTGGGATCAATCCCTATAATTTCTTCAACATCTTGTATAATGCCCGAGAGGACTCCAACAAGGTACTCCTGCTCGATGGAACGGGCCAGATCAAGACGCTCTGCATGAGTCAGATGCTGAAGTGACGGATGGTTTTCGAGAAATTCAAAGAAGTCTTTTTTCATTTTGGCCGTTTACTGCAAGTAATCAGTCGCGGTATAATTTCAATAGTTAATAAGCTATCAATCAATGTTATGGAAATCAACTCTACCTGGATAAAAAGCAGAAAAAACTGGGCCTATGACAATGTCTGACATCCACATCGGCACCAGCGGCTGGAATTATGAAAGCTTTGTCAAAAGACTCTATCCGCCCGGGACATCTAAAAGAAAATATCTTGAGACCTACTCAACAAAACTCCTCACTGTAGAGCTGAATGCATCCTTCTATCGCTCTTTTCCTCAAAGCACATGGGAGGGATGGTACAGACGTACTCCTCCGAATTTCTTATGGGCAGTAAAGGCACCCCGTTTTCTCACACATATCAGGCGGCTGAATGTATCACAGGATTCCATCGACAGATTCTGGAATGATATAAAGCCGCTTGGAGAAAAGATGGGTGCGGCACTATTTCAACTCCCCCCGTCTCTGAAGTTCGACAAAGACCTTTTGACAGGATTTCTGGCAATGCAACCCCCGGATACAAAGATCGCCCTGGAGGCCAGGCATCCATCCTGGCACGAGCCCGGAGTCTGGGATATATTGAGTAGGCAGAATGTGGCCTGGGTAGTAAGTGACACTGCCGGTCGATACCCAATGAGTATAGAGGTTACAGCAGACTTTGCCTATATACGTCTTCACGGCACCCATGAACTTTATCACGGCCTTTACGGGAAAGAAATGCTCAGCAAGTGGCTGAGCATCATCAAGGAGTGGGATATTGAAACTTTTATATATTTCGATAATACTGACGATGGAAGCGCTGCAACAGATGCTCTATTGCTGCAACAGATGTTAAGGCAGGCCCACCCGGCAGACCCCTAAAAAAACCACTGGGCGGACTTTTTCCCAGTATAGCGTAAAAATATTCGGTAAACCCCTCCGTGGTCCACTGGTAACTGATCACAGGGGAGTTCCTTCTTCCAACATGCTCCCGCCCTTGTTTTCTTAAGGCCTTTGCAGCACGGGACCCTCCCCGTTCTCCTTCGCTGCGCTCCGGAGCCGGGGTTTCCCACGCTGTAAAGGCCAGGAAAACTTGCGGGGCTGACGCAAACCGTCTCCATAAAGAAGCTCCCCTGTGACCGGTTTTGAGTCCACTGTGCAGACCGTTCACTGGCAGGGGATATTTCTTTTCACTTAACACTTCAGCCCCTTGTTTTCTTAAGGCTTTTGACATGGGGGAGTCTTGCCCCCTCCCCGTTCTCCTTCG
>Ga0209410_1000526_pt1 | contig 17835 bp, 12 predicted proteins | sample Mar14436cmmetaG_FD_184135 | JGI IMG/M metagenome (GOLD analysis project Ga0209410, IMG submission 184135) | Marine hydrothermal vent microbial communities from Guaymas Basin, Gulf of California to study Microbial Dark Matter (Phase II) - Marker... ... | reverse complement strand
CTTGCATCATACATTTACACGCCTATGCAGGTTGCAGACATATTCCATTTAAAGGTGGATATAGCTCACAGTGGAATGGATCAGCGTAAAGCTCACATGCTTGCAAGAGAGGTTGCTCCAAAGCTTGGATACAGGAAGCCAGTTGCAGTTCACCATCACCTTTTAATGGGTCTCAAGTCAACTAGGAAGGCAGGCTACGAGATGTCTATTGCAGATCTCAAGATGAGTAAGAGCGTTCCTGAAAGCTGCATTTTCATACATGATAGTCCAGAGGAGATAAGGCGAAAGGTTAAGGGAGCCTACTGTCCTCCAAGGGATGCAGAGAATAATCCCGTTATGGACATTATTCGCCACATTGTGTTTCATGAGTTCAAGGTTTTCCACGTTGATAGGCCAGCCAAATATGGTGGCCCCATTGAATTTGAAAGCTTCGAGGAGTTGAGGCAGGCATATGAGAGGGGAGAAGTTCATCCACTTGACTTAAAGAATGCACTTGCAGAGCATCTGATAAAGATACTTGAGCCATGTAGGAGATACTTTGAAAATAAAATGGATCTCGTGGAGGAAGTTAAGAGTTTAATGACTCGCAAGGTTGATTAACTCTTTCACAGTTATGTTTTTGAATCCTTTTATCCGGTATCTGTTAGATAACACGTAGTAGTCTGGCCCCGGAAATGTCTCGGGTAGAAGCTCGAGAAGCTTTAGCCCATATCTCAGCTTCATTTTTTTCCTCCAGTGATACTGTCTATTCAATCCTGTATGCTTTGTGAACGTGAATGGGCTTATGCCAAGCTGCCCCATATCCATTGCAGCCAGCGTTATCGTTGAAGCTTTTAACTGTGCTGCCATGTAGGCTGCCCTGTCTCCATCTGTGAAACCGTGGACTCTGTAAACGTTTCCAAGGTTTAGGTCTACCTGTATTGTGCCGACAATGTTTTCAAGTTTTGGAATATAGGTTTCCAGTAGACTGATGTTGTCTCCGTGACCGTGCACTATTTTAATCACATTTTCAGGTATCTCTAGTGGATTTACTCCATCAAGGTCAGTTACAACTCCCTTCACGATGCCCTCTGGGAGGGTTTCTTCTGTTGGGGGGTATGCTTGCTCAACCGTTATAATGGTTAGCTGGCATAATTTCTGTCGGAGGAAGCTCTCTAAGCTTTTTAAATCTTGTAAAAGGGTTTTTCCAAGGCCTATTATGAGAATGTGTTTTTGTTTGATGGATTCCCTTAGCTGCTTGAAGGTTTCATCTATGTTTTTCCCCTTTAAAAGCTGTGAGAGTTTTCTGGCGGCTCTTATATCGTCTTCAATGTTTATTGAAAGCTCTCTTCTAAGGGCTTCATATATTTTCTCTAGTTTACTCAGTGAACTCGAATCTGATATCATCTATATACTTAAGAATCAGTTTTCCAATTCTGCTTCTCTTGGTGATTTTCACTCTTCCATTGCTGTCAGTGTATCCACTCCATACTGGTCGCTCCCTCACAAGTATGGTTACTGGAGTATTTGCCTTGTCTCTTCCAAGCTCTATGATTAGTTTTCTCCTCGTGTGTCGTATAAAGAACTCTCCTACAGGCTTCTCTCCTCTCACCGGCATTATAACGTTTTGTTCACCGTATGTGTAGATCTCATATTCTACCTCGCCTGTCTTGAGATCCTTTACCAGTACAACTGGCCTTGCAAGATCCGGCTCCGTCATTCCATGTGGAACCTTGACTGTTGCAGTTAGCTCATAGACTCTCGTAATCTCTCCTCCGCTTATGAATATGACCGTGTCAACGACCTGTGGAATTGTTCCAATGTCAAGTCTCATTATAAGTCTGTGAATTGCATCTATTGGAGAGGATGCATGAACTACGCCCACAAGGCCTACTCCTGCAAGCCTTAAATCCACGTAAACCTTGAAGTCGGAGTCTGTTCTCATTTCATCGAAGATCACGTAATCTGGCCTGACAAGTAGGAGAATGTCCATGGTTTTCTCAAAGCTTCCCTCTAGGGGGCCATACTGTGTAATCTCATCTGAAACGTTTAGATCTCTTGGAGATTCAAGTGTCTTGACTATGAAGTTATTGTCCTTATAGTATTCAGCTAAGGCTGATGCAAAAGTTGTTTTACCGGATCCAGGTGGCCCAGCTATCAAGATACCTCTTATCTTGCTTATAAGCCTCCTCTTTAAAATTTCTGAAAGCTCATAGTCTTCAAGGCTCAGCTTGACAAGTGGCCTGACAACAGTTATCTCAAATCCATCTGAGAACGGTGGCTCAGCTATAGCTACACGATACTGCCCTATCTGAACAACCATGGCTCCACGCCTCTTAATCTCTATGGATGCTGAGGGATCCGTTCTAGCTTTTTCAATGATCTCCCTTTTAATTTCTTCAAGCTCTCTCTCAGTGCATGGCTTCCTTCTAAGCTTTACAAGCTTGAATCTACCTGGTTTACCAATTTTCCCATATGGTGGAACTCCAGATTTCAGGTGAAGTGACATCATATCCTCTGTGAAAAGTTTGTCGAGTATAAACTCCTCCTTAACCCCTTCCTCTATAAGCTTGCACTTGACACCCTTTGCCTCAGCTACGAGAGCTTGAACCCTATCCATTGTATAGAGTACTGCATCGTTTTCAGCTGCCAGCTCCCTTATCTTTGCATCTATTGCACCATACTTTGCATGCTTTATCTCCTCTGGAGTAACTCTCTCCCCTATGAAATTAACTGTTAAACCATGTTTTTCAGCTAGCTTCCTTATACGCTTGATCTCCTCGAGGCCATTGACTCCAGTCTTTAAACCTCTTGAAGCTTGGCCTTCAAGCTCACATACCACAGCCTCTGGAATCAATATTTCAGCATCTCTAAGCTTTCCCTTTTCAATCATATCTGAGAGTATTCCACTTATTATCACACTTGTATCTGGAACTATTCTCTTTTTCTTCATATTGCTCCCTTCAGACGCCATATAGTTTTATCCTCTACATCCTCCAGTTCAACGCCTATCTCCTTTAAATGCTCCCTAATCTTATCTGCTAAATCATATATTTTTCTTTTCCTAAGTTCGCTTCTCACATCCACTAGAATGTCGATGAGCTTCTCAGCTGGAAGCTTTTTACGTTCCCTCGTGAATATGCCGAATATGCTCGAGAGATCATCTCTGATCCACTTCAGTATCTTCTCACCGTTTTCAGCAGTTACACCTCTGTTCTCCATGAGGAATGTTTTCAGCTCCTTCATGAATACATATACCTCTGTGAGAGCACCAGATGTATCAAAGTCATCATCCATTCTCTCAATAACCTTCTCCATTGCAAGCTTGAATCTCTCCATGAACTTTCTCTCAAGCTCTGTTTCCTCGCTCAATGGATTTTCAAGGCATTCCTCAAGCATGAAGATTGCAGAGTACATTCTCTCAAGCTTTTTCTCAGCCTCCTTTAAAAGCCTCTCACTATAGTTTATACGTCTCCTATAATGTGTTGAGAGAAGGAATAGCCTAATTGTTTCAAAGTCATGCTTTGAAAGAGCCTCTCTAATAGTGACAATGTTCCCAAGAGACTTTGACATTTTCTGTCCTTCAATCCATAGAAGCTCATTATGCATCCAGTATCTCACGAAAGGTTTCTTACCAGTTGCAGCTTCAGCTTGGGCGATCTCGCATTCATGATGTGGAAAGATGAGGTCTATTCCTCCACCGTGAATGTCATATTGTGGGCCAAAGTATGTAAGCGTTATAGCAGTGTCCTCGATATGCCATCCAGGCCTACCCTTGCCCCATGGAGACTCCCAGTAGGGTTCACCCTCCTTCCAAGCCTTCCAAAGGGCGAAGTCGGCTGGAAACCTCTTGTTCGGGTCAACTTCAACTCTTGCCCCATGAATTAGATCTTCAAGCCTCTGCTTCGAAAGCTTTCCATAGTCCTTAAACTTTCTCACGTCAAAGTAAACGTTTCCATTAACCTCATATGCATAGCCTTTATCAATGAGAGTTTTAATCTGGTCAATTATCTCCGGAATATGCTCTGTAGCTTTAGCATATAAGTTTACGCTTTTAATGTTAAGTTTCTCCATGTCCTCTAGAAAGAACTTCGTGTACTTTTCAGCTATGTTCTCCCAGCTTACACCTTCCTCCCTTGCACGGTTAATTATTTTATCATCTATATCCGTTATATTCATGATGTAGAAGACGCTGTAGCCCCTGTACCTAAGATATCTTGCAACCACGTCAAAGAACACGTAAACCCTCGCATGCCCCACATGAGAGTAATCGTATACCGTGGGACCACATACAAACATGTAAACCCTATTGCCATGTAGAGGCTTAAACTCCCTCTTTTCACCTGTTAAAGTATCATGTATTTTCAACACCATGTAGGTCACCTTGAATACCTCTATTAATCAGAATGCTTTAAAATTATAAACTGTTACCTACAAAACCTTGCCATGTGCAGCGGTTTCAGTTTTCATAGGCATTCATGGATTTCAGGAACCTAAATGCCGGTATGTGCGCTAATGTTGCATGTATATCTGTGGTAAGAACTTCCACCCACAAGGCTCCCATCTATGTTAGACCCTAACAGAGCTTACAGTAACATCCAATCACACATACAAGCTAAAACAGCATCCATCAAGAAAATACAAGTTTAAAACAATATGTCTCAAATATAGTAAAATTGAAAAGAGGGCGTCATCATTAAAAATTAGAAACTCTCGTATGAAGCCGTGAAGGCGTGTTGAATAGGGGCTCCGCACTTTAGTGCGGGTAGTTCATAACAATTGACGGAGGACAGCATTGCATGGCTAGGCTCATAGTCTTTGATGTCGATGGAACACTTATAAAGGAATCCAGCATATGGAGGTTTATACATGAACAACTTGGAACACTTGATGCATGTGAGGTCAATAAAAGGATGTATGAGCAAGGACTAATAGACTACAGGGAATGGGCGATACTTGACGCAATGGCGTGGAAGGGAGTCACCGAGAAAAAGCTTAAGGAGATAATTTCCAAGGTTGAATATGTTGGAGGCGTCAAGGAAACCTTTGAAACGCTTAAGAGAAACGGTTTCAAAATCGCTATCATAAGTGCAGGTCTCACGCTTATAACAGATAGAATCAAGGAAGAGCTTGGAGTAGACTATGCACTGTCAAACGAGCTGGTTTTCAAGGATGGAAAACTTACTGGGGAAGTGAAGGTTTCAGTCGAGTATCCCGGCAAAGAGAAGGCATTTAAAAGACTTGTAAAGAGGCTTGGACTTAATCCATACAATTGCATAGCAGTTGGAGATACAAATGCTGACCTCTATAAATGTTGTAAGCTTAAGATAGCGTTTAATCCAAAGGAGGAAGTTGACGCTGATGTGGTGATTCAGGGAGATGATTTGAGAGAGATCCTGAAATATGTGTTAGGGTTTGAAAATGAGTTTAAGGCTTAAGGATATTGTAGACGATATTCTTTCAAAGGTTAAGGTTGAAACTGGGAAAATTGAGCGGTTAATCAGGCAGATAAAGCTTACTGGAAACATCTATGGAAGACAGATGGAAGTTGAGGACAGGTATTCTCCATGGCTCATTTATCCCGGATGCGATTACAGAGCTGACCCAAACTTGGCCGACATTCTAGTAATGTTCATGAACAAATTTGAACTGCACCTTGATTACTGGCTTCTGAAAAAGGATCTATGCTGCGGTCTTCCAATGAGGCTTCTCGGAGCTGAAAGAGAGTATATTGAATGGAATAGTAAAGTCAATGAAATGTATTCGGCTTATGAGAGGATAGTCACGGTCTGCCCACGATGCTATGTGACGCTTAGGGAGAACATTGGCAAAAAAGTTGTTCACATGATCGACATGATACCAACCTTTATTGAAGGAGTGAAGCTGAAGCCTCTTAAAGCTAGGGTTGCAGTTTATGATCCATGTTCCCTTGCCAAAACCGGGCAGATAAAGTTGCTTGAAAAAGCTAGGCTGATCATTGAATGTATTCCAGAGATCAAGCTTGTAGAGCTTGAACATAACCGTGAAAATACTATATGTTGCGGTGCAGCCGCTGGAATACTCGAGAAACTTGGTGGAGATATATCTGAAAGCCATGTCAAGAAGATAGTTGAGGAAGCTAAGAGGGTTAAGGCAGATTACATTATTACGCTTTGTCCCTCATGTTATAAAACGGTGAAGCAATACTACAGGTGTGAGACAATGGAGACTCTGCTGCTGAAGGTGACTTGAAATGCATGAGCTGGACAGCTTCTTTTATCCAAGAAGTATAGCGGTTATAGGTGGATCAGAGAGACCTGGCACAATTGGAAGAGCTCTAATGGAAAACCTTTTAAAGGGAAAATATAGGGGAAAAGTTTATCCGGTGAATATTAAGGGAGGAACGGTTTTCGGCTTAAAGGTTTATAAGTCTATCAAAGAGATAGATGATGAAATAGACCTTGCAATCTTTGCCATTCCAGCAAAAGCTATTCCACATGTAATGGAGGAGTGTGGCTCAAAGGGAGTAAGGGCAGCTCTCATCATAAGTGCCGGATTCAGTGAAACAGGGGAGGAAGGTCGTAGGTTGGAGGCAAAGGTAGTTGAAATAGCTCGGAAACATGGCATTAGGATCATAGGGCCGAACTGTCTCGGAATATATAATGCTGAAAACGGCCTTGACACTATATTTAATCCCTCTGATAGACAGGATAAGCCAAAGATGGGGTCAATAGCATTTCTAAGCCAGAGTGGAGCGCTTGGAGCAGCTATACTTGACTGGGCTGCGGTAGAGGACATCGGGATGAGCAAGTTCATAAGCTATGGAAATGCAGCTGACGTCGATGAATCGGATCTAATAGAGTATCTTGGACAGGATGAGAAGACGAAGGTTATTGCACTATACATTGAGGGAGCAAAGAGTGGTAGAAAGTTTCTTGAAGTATGCAATAAAGTTTCAAAGCTTAAGCCCATAATAGCTCTCAAAGCAGGTAAAACAGAGCGTGGAGTGATGGCAGTATCCTCCCATACTGGAAGCCTAGCTGGCTCATATCAGATATACTCTGCCGTGTTCAAGCAAACAGGCGTAATAAAGGCTGAATCACTTAGAGAGCTTTTCGCAAAGGCTAAAGCCCTTGCACTTCAGAAGCCAGCCAAGGGAAGAAGCATTGCAATAGTCACCAACGGTGGAGGAGCTGGTGTACTTGCAACAGACGCATCTGAGTCGATGGGACTTAAACTAGCTACTCTTTCAAAGGATACAGTTGAAAAGCTTAGAAGGAATCTTCCACCAATGGCCTCAACGAGGAATCCAGTGGACATTCTAGGAGATGCACCAGCTTCACGCTACGAATATGCTATGGAGACCGTGCTAGAGGATTCACGTGTTCACGGATTGATAGTCATAATGCTCTTCCAGTCACCTGCACTTGATGCAGAGGAAATGGTTAAAGTTTTCAAGAAAATAGCGAAAGAATCCGAGAAACCCATAATCGGATGCGCTCCAGGTGGAAGACATGCTGGAAAATATGCTAGAAAAATAGAGGTTGCAGCTGGAGTGCCCGTTTACAAGACTCCACTAGAAGCAGTATATGCTATCCATGCACTCGTTGAGAGAGGAGAACTCACAGAAAAGTAAATTTATTTCACTCTTCTCTTTTATAATCGGTAGGTAAACATGAAATTTAGGGGAATAATTTCCCTACTTGTGCTACTGCTACTTTTAACGCCAATGACAGCTGCAACCGCCGTTAAGACGACAACTATGTCACGTCAAAGAGAGCTCTTCAATATTACAACATATATCGATGTCATACCCGGCTTCTCACATGCAATAATAATCTCAGGAGGCCAGCTGATATTCTCTCCAATGGCCCTTGAAACCGACCTTCCAGAGGAAGCCATACAGGCTCTGTCACTTATACCAGATCACCTTCCATGGCTTAAAAGAGATCTCTTCCTGAGATTCAAGGAGCTTTCAAGGACGGAGGTAAACGTTGGAGAAAGAGCGTCTCCAGCAGCCGGAGACATCGATGGAGATGGCAAAACAGACATCCTGTTAGGTGCAAACTCTAGGACAATCTATAGACTAGTGCCTATAGGCGAAGGCTATTGGCCATACTTTGAAGTCAAAAGATTCAAGTCACTAAACTTTGAACCTCCATATTCCCTAGCCATCGTAGACGTTGACGGAGACGGTGACATGGATCTCATAGTTGGAACAGGAGATGGTGAGGTCAAGCTTCTCGTCAATGAGGAGGGTTCCTTCACATATGATGCATCAGCGTACACTGACATCAAGGTAAGTGGACCGGCAAAAGTTGGCGCCGGTGACATAGACCATGATGGCAGAGTAGAGCTTGTAGTTGGAGACTCAGGTGGCAATGTATACCTCTACGACTCAGAGCTTACAAAGCTCTTCCAGGTAAGTGGACAAGCGTCACCATGTGTAGCAGATGTTAACAACGATGGGAAAATGGAGATAATAGTTGGAGATGGAAGTGGAAGAGTATACTGTTACGAGGAGAAGAGAGGTTCATGGGTTAAAGAGGATCTCAGTGACCAGTTTACGGTGGTTTCACTTGATGCAGAAGCTTCTCCAACAATGGGCGACATAGACAATGATGGAGACCTTGACCTAATAGTTGGAGATGGTGATGGAGATATACGCGTCTACATAAATGGAGGAGAAGCAGATTATCCAAACTTCTCACTTGGAATCCCACTCTACGTAATTTCAACACAGGACGTAAAGTACTGGGCAAACGCCATTCTAAAGGCATATGAGACTGATCCAAAGATAGTCGATGAGGTGGCATTCCAAGTTGCATGGACTCCACTCAGCTATGTAACAGATCCAACAATGAAGGGATACCTGCCAGACTTATTCATCGAAAATGCACTTGCATTATATGAAATAGATGCCCTTCTACCGTATGTCAACGTAACTGAAACCGCCGTATATTATGTAAGTGAAACCGGTGAAGTCAAGGAGATGCCACTTGAAATATACTACCACTATATAGTTGATCCAAACATTGCATTTAACACGCCTCCAGCGTTCGTAGATGGCCAGTTCTGGAGAAGATACTTCTTCTATGTATGGTACAATGACACCTACAAGGGAACAGAATATCATATACAGATCTATGACATGCTGAAGAACTGTACAAATCTCAGAGAAGCTGTTGAGGCAATTTCAAAGTGGGTAATGTTCGTGGTCAACTGGGACACACCATACTATAGGCCAGATGAACAAGTTATAAACATTTACAAGAACCATCAGGGATTCTGTGGTGAAATCGGCCGACTAGTGGTGGCAGCCGGTAGAGCAGCCATGATACCAACCAGAGTTGCATGTGACTGGGGAGAAGATCACGTATGGGATGAATTCTGGCTTGACGGTGCATGGCATCACTGGGACTGTTCAAGTGCAGGTCCAAGAAACTCCCATCCAATGGCATGGGGATCATATCACATAGACAGGCCATGGATGTATGAGAAGAACTGGCACAGAACTGTTTCAACGATATTCTGCCTTAGAGGAGACGGTGAATGGATTGAATCGAACAGATTCGTCTATAATGGACCATACACGAACGTCAGCAAAGTAAGGATACAGGTGACTGATAAGAGAGGAAAGGGCTTGGACGCTGTAACAGTATATGCTTACTCGTGGTGGCCGCAGGAGCACGGCTACGGAACCACGTTCCTATGCCTGATCAATACCACCGACATCTATGGAGTCTGTGACATGTATCTTGGAGAAAATGGATACACATTTAGACTGAGATCACCGATAAAAGCTGTAGATATAGGATCCGAGTCTCCAGGATATAGGATAGTCGAGTTCACCGAGTACCTTATAGCTGAGAAATTTGACTTTATAGCTCCAACCTTAAGCTTCATCGAGGCATATCAGAGCAGCGGCCCATTGCATTTAACAGTCGATTTCGAGGTTGTTGAAGCTTACCAGTATAGAACGCTCATAACTGGAGCTGACATCTACCTAGGAGACTATGGCCATAAGCCGCTACCAACAACGTATAGACATAGCGTCAATGGAAGGATCATAGATGTAGCCTTAACCACGCCAGATGCTTTCAAAGGTCATGGTTCGTCAGTTTCAGCTTATAAGGCTGTAAACGATGCCTCAAGTGGAAGAATAGAGGCTAACATTGATTCAAATAAGGATTATCTACTGCTTCTCTCAAATGAGGACTGCATTGGAACATATAAGCTTGTAAAGGTAACTATCAAGGGAGAACTCACAGAGAATATTTCTGTTTCATATGATGCCAGCTATAACATGACTGCAAACATTCTAACTATGATGGTTAACGCAGTTTCAGACATTTATGGAAACCTCGTTGAAAAAGCCAGTGTAAGCTACGTCCTAAAAGACGCTGAAAACATGAGCGCGATAGATTCCGGAGAACTGCCGGCAACGGATACGGGATGGTTCCTTGAAAAGAGCATCAAGCTCGAATACGATCACAAGTACATAGTAGAGTTCAAGATGACGTACATGGATGAAGAAATTGACATAGGCTCAGTAGAGTTCACAACTCCAAAGAAGCCAGCTCCGCCGCTGCAAATAGATGTCACAATGATTGGAATAGCGGTGGCAATCATAGTTGTAATAGCTGCAATAGCCTTCATAGCATTGAAGAAACGAAAATAAAACAGTTTTATTTCACAATCCCTTTCTTTTTTATAACTCAGATGGTTGCGAGATGATATTATGAAATTTACACTTGAGCTGGACATTCTATTCAACAAGGAACTTCCAGCTGAAGCCCATGAGAAAATAAGTGAATGGCTCAGGGAAGCTGGAGAAACAATCCTTTTAAAGGGATGCCCAAAGAATGCCATTGAAGAAGCCTGCAGAATAACCGAGTACAAGATCCTAAATGACAGGTTACACCTCAAGCTTGAAAGCGGTAGAAGAGTTAGAGCGCACGTGGGCTTAATGAGGTTATGGAAGTTCCTAGCCCCCAGAATTGGGAAAGAGTTTAAGGTTGGATTAAAGGATGTAAAGGTGAAGAAATTTCTAATAGAAGTTGAGCTTGACAGGAAACCTCTTAAGCCAGTTACGCTTCCATTCACTGAATATGTAAAATTCGCTCTTAAGCCAGTTACACTTCCATTCACTGAATATGTAAAATTCGAGAATGGAAAAGCTTATCTTAGTCTCAAAGACATTGACATGACAGCTTTCAAGAAAAATTATATAGACAAGCTTCTCACAAGGCTGAAGGAGAAGATAGCTGCCCAATATGTAACTGGAAAGGCTGCTCTCTCAAGAGTCGTGAGAGAAAGCCCTCCAAGACTTGAAAAATATAAGTTAAGAGATGATCCAACACCGCTTCTACTTGAAAAGAAGTGGATCAAGGAGTACCCGCTTGCCGGAGTATGGCTTATACTCCCACCATTTACAGCTCTCATACGTGCAATAGAGAGCCTTGTAATCGATAGAATAGCTAAGCCAATGAACTTCAAGGAAGTACTCTTTCCAAGACTCATTCCACTAGAGGTCGAGTATAGGAAGGGCCATATAGCCATCGCAAATGAAATATGGTGGGTTTGCAGGCCAAAGTCAAGGGATCCAGCATTCTTCGAGGATGTAGTAGACTATGCAATTATAACTGGAACAGTTCCACGTGAAAAGCTCATGGAGAAGCTTGAGCCACCATCCTGTGGGCTATCATATGCCCAGTGCGAGCCATTCTACCAGATCTTCTTCAAGGAGGTAGTTGACCTAGATGAGGAGCCTATCAAGTTCTTTGACAGATTCGGCCCAACTTGGAGATACGAGGCCGGAGGACTGAAGGGAATCGAGAGGCTGACAGAGTTCTATAGGATAGAGTTTGCATGGCTTTCATCGCCCGAAAAAGTCATTGAGATAAGAGACGAGATTCTAAAGAGAGCGGAGAAGATTCTCGACAAGATATTCGACGTTGAATACTATGTTGAAGCTACTACGCCAGTCTATTTAGAGCATGCCGGCATGGTTGAGGAAAAAGAGTCCAAGATGGAGTACGTGAAAACATACGACCTCGTAGTCAAACTACCATTCCAGACAAAGAGTAGGCCAGAAAAGATTCTTGAAATTGCAAGCTTCAACGTTCACGAGGACTTCTACGCTAAAAGATTCTACTTCAAAGAGAAGAGGAACAGGCCTGTATGGACAGGATGCGTTGGAATAGGCCCCAGCAGATGGGCATATATCTTCATAGTTAGATGGGGCCTAGACTTCGATGAATGGCCAAAGGAGATAAGAAAATATATTGGTGAAAAGCTTCCTAAGTCTCCGAAGCTTGTCACATGGTAACATGAAAACCACTAAACTGATCCCCTATAGTGGAGTAGATGAGATAGGCGGAGTAAAAATACTGGTGTCAACAGATGAAACCAGCATCTTCCTAGATTTTGGAAAGCCAATGTCGAGATGGAAAAAATATTATGATTTTCCATACCTGATGCCGAAAAGCATAAGCCAGCTAATAGCGTTCAACATCATCCCCGGAGAAGATGACAACCTAAGAGGCCTATACACTGTAAAGCACGATGTTGAAGACTATGGCATTGAAAAAGAGCCTGAAACATGTATTGAAGCAGTCTTCATCTCCCACATGCACCTAGATCACTTTGGACATGTTCCGCTTCTGAACAGAAAAATCAAAGTATATGCTGGGAGAGTAACTTATCTGCTATGTCAAGCCTATAAACTTCACTCACAGAAAATATCCGTTGAAAACGATTTAGACCACTTAGATACCAAGCATGAAAACTTTAAAGTTTTCAGATACGGTGACAAGATTAAAGTAGGCGATCTCGAGGTGACGCCAATTCCAGTTGACCACAGTATTCCAGGGGCATATGCATTTCTCATAGACACTGGAGAGCATAGAATAGTGTACACAGGGGACATAAGATGGCATGGGCCAGCAAACTTTCTAACGACAAACTTCGTGAAGAAGGCCTCTGAGTTCGAGCCGGATCTCATGCTATGTGATGCGACTAGATTTGACAAAGCTGACCTGAACACTGAGGAGGATGTGCGAAGACGCATGCTAACTGTGGCTAGGGAATGCAGGGGAGTGCTTGTCACAAGCCTGTCACCAGTAGACATTGACAGAGTCAATACTGTATGTAAAATCGCAGATGAGGCTGGCAGAACAGTTGTAATGGACATGTCAATGGCATCCAAGATAGCTAGACTACATGGGCTTGGAATAAGAAACTATCCCAACCTATCAAGAATCTTTGTCTTGAAACCATCCAAGCTCTACAGGAGGTGGCAGAAACTATTCATGAAACATCTCACGGGAGAGGAGATTACTGCTAGAAATGGCCTCGAGGAGGCTGAGGAGAAGCTGGGTAAATTGTTTGCCGGGGCAATCGAAATAGATGAGATAGCTGAGAAACCGCATGAATTCGCTCTAGCGACGACGCCATATTCCCTCAAGGAGCTCTCAGAGCTGTCCCATAGAATAGGATACTCGACAAGTGGAGGAGTATACATTGCAAGCATTTCAGAGCCCTTTGAAGAGGAAATGGAGATAAAGTTTGAGAGAGTGAAGAACTGGATCGAGAGCCTAGGTCTCGCATATTATCACATACACTCATCTGGGCACGCTCATCCATTTGACATAGCTAAAATGATAAGTGAGATAAAGCCGAAGACGGTTTCACCAGTTCACTCAATGCATTCAACAGTATTCCAGAAGTTCATTAACAGATATGCCAACGTGAAACTACTGAAATGCGGTGTCGAGCATTGCATAGGAAAGTAAAGATATGGGATAAATTCGCTTTGATCATTAGGTCACCTCCAAAGGGATGCCAGCTATGCCACATAGGGGCAAAACTCGTCCTCTTTATAACGGGATTATGCGCTGAAAAATGTTTTTACTGTCCACTAAGCTCCGAGAGAAGGGGTAGAGATGTAATCTACGCCAATGAGCGAAAGATAACAAGCGTAGAGGAGGCATTTGAGGAGGCCCATAGAATGAAGGCCTTGGGAACAGGGGTAACTGGCGGTGATCCTCTAGTAAAACTTGACCGAACACTCTCCTACATTAAAGCCTTAAAGAATGAGTTTGGAGATGATCATCACATCCATCTATACACTACACCAAAGCTGCTTACATTGGAGAAGGTTAGAAAACTTGAGAAAGCTGGATTAGATGAGCTGAGAATACACCCTCCCCTTCCATTATCCAGTGGAGCCCTAGACTCCATAAAATGGGTTCCACGGGAAACTTCAATGGATGTTGGAATAGAGGTTCCAGCTATTCCAGGAATGCTTGACACACTGATCACTATAACAGAGTTCGCTGAGGAACATGATTTCCTGTTTGTCAACTTAAATGAGCTTGAAATGTGTGATGAAAACGCATTTCAACTTATGGCAAGAGGCATGGAGTTAGCTGGAGAGGATACTTCAGCTGTTAAAGGAAGCAGAGAGGTGAGCATCAGCCTACTTAACTGGGCTTCAGAGAACACTTCAAGGATAACTGTACACTTCTGCCCCGTTAAGGTTAAGGAGAGAATGCAGATGAGGAATAGATTTATTAGAACCGCGATGAGCATTTCAAAGCCCTATGAATATGTCACCGAGGAGGGGATAATCGAGTATGCAATAGTTAAAGGCAACCTCGATGAAATCAAGGAGTTTCTAGAGGAAAACCATGTTCCAGAAAACATGTATGAAGTAGATGTGGAAAAGCAAGCTATCCTCACAAGCCCAGAAATAGCGCTGACACTCCGTAAATACGTTGAAAATATAGAATGCTACGTTGAGGGAGTATATCCCGACTATTATAGAACTGTAGTTTACAGGTATGAGCTATGCCCCTCAGGGTAGCATATATCTCAAAATTCCCTCCACAGGTTGGTGGAATAGAGAGACACGTTTACGAAATAGCTTGTAGACTGGTTAAGGGAAACAATGATGTAAGAGTGTTCACATGCAATGATGCAGGAGAGACGTATACGATAGATGGCATACAAGTACTAAATTACAGACCCCTTGCAAGAATAGATACCTACTACTGGATAGCGAGGCCATGGCTCATCAGAAGCTTTCTGAAGGATATTGAATGCTTTAACCCAGACATAGTTCACTTTCATCTCTTCTCCAATACACTGGAGCTTCTAATGCCCAAGCTATGCAAGAAATATCATGTTGCCGTTACACCACATATAAGCATTGGAGCAGGTTTCTACGGGCTTACAGTATGCCAGATATCAGTTGCCATACTTAAAAAAATCGCTGGAAATGCGAGTCTACTAATATGCGTGAGTGACATGTTATGCAAGTGGCTTAAAAAATGCAATCTAAACTTCAGGGGAACGATAAGGGTAATTCCAAATGGAGTAGACACTGGAAAATATACTCCTCCAAGGGAAAGGACATTGGAGAAACCGTATAGGATAAGCTTTGTAGGTAGAATAGCCTCTGAAAAGAACATTCCAACAATAATCAAAGCATTTGAGAAAATTAGAGAAAAGTTAGGCGAGGTGGAGCTTATAATAATGGGGAAAGGCCCTCTCCTCAAAAAATACCTTAAAAAATATGGAAACATCAGGGGAGTTCAATTCAAGGGATATGTACCGGAAAAGGAGAAGATTAGAATTCTGAGGCTATCGCATCTCTTCATTTTCCCCTCTCTGGCGGAGGCCCAAGGAATATCACTTATAGAGGCGGCATCATGTGGCCTCCCATGCATAGCATCTAAAATTGGTGGAATGCCATCCATAGTTAAGCATGGTTTCAACGGCTTTCTGGTTGATCCATTCGATGCAGATAAAATAGCTAATTACGCTGTCAAAATACTTTCAAACGAATACCTTTATCATAAAATGTCCATTAACGCCAGAAAATTTGCCGTCGAAAACTTTGACTGGGATAAAGTTGCCGAGAAAACCATTAAAGCATATATGGAGATCCTAGATGAAAAGGGAGTACATTAAAAGCTTAGCATTGCTGATAGTTGGCGTTGCTGCATTGGTTATTTATATAGTATATGCCATCGACGTGGAAAAGTTTCTAAGGGTGATCTCTGGAGCAAATGCCCTATTTGCTCTATCAATTTTATGCGCCTTCACAGCAACATTTCTCTATTCATATGGATGGCATATACTGCTGAAGGATAGGTACGATAGTGTAAGCTTCAAAAAGGTATATATCTTGACAACGGCCTCCATTTACCTTAATTTAATCATTCCATCAGCTTCAGCAAGTGGCGAAGCATTCAGGATATATGAATCCTCGAAATCACTTGGAGATCCATCAATAGCAGTTTCAACAATTCTACTACATAGGCTTTTCATGTTCATTCCATTTGTAACAGGTGCCTTCGTGGGGTGCATGTATCTGAACTCGATAGCGACTACAGGATATGCATCTAAAGTGCTTCTATTCTCATCCATAATCTTGACAGTTGCTTTCATATTTTTCACAGTATTGATCGTGAAACCATCGTTGCTCTCAAAACCTATTGGGAAAGTATATAGATGCCTGAGAAGAGACCCCAGCAAAATTACTAAAATGCTAATCGACATGGAGAAAAACATGAGACTACATGGGAAGGCAACTCTGGCTAAGCTGCTTATAGTTTCCTTCCTATACTGGTTCATAGACAACATGATTCTCTTCTTTGCATTGGCTTCACTGGGGGTGTATGCTAGAATAGAGCTTATATTACTCGTCTATGCAGTAACCGTCCTAATACAGACCATTCCAATTGGAATCCCTGGAATGATAGGGGTGGTGGATGTCGTTAGAACAGAGCTCTTCACGGTTGCTGGCATTCCACGTGAAATAGGCATTTCAGCCAGTATTTTAACAGATATAGCGATGGTTTTCTTCCTAGCTCTTTACAGTTTCATATTCTATGTTCTCCAAGTTGGAAAATTTAGAGGCTGTGAGATAACACATTAATATTTCATGGGTCGTATTATGATTGATGCGTGAGGGAGCATGATGCGAAGAACAGCATTTTCAATATTTGCCATACTGCTGTTAACATGTACACTGCTTCTCCCATCGATGACTGTCCGCGCATATCCAGAAGAGTCCTCGAATGAATATCCCATAGAAGAACGCATATACAATGTAGACCAAGTTTTCACCATTCCACCCTGTTCAGCTTATATCCTCTTTATAAACGGTGGAGATGTAGCGTATGCAAAGGCAACAAGTGGGGCATGGCTTGAATTATTCGATGAGGAAAGCCTAAATACAATTGAGTCTGCAATAGCATCCATAAGTGATGAAAGCAATCGACAGGCATTTCTAGACCTACTATATGATGTAAGCGTTGGCTCGCTGGCAAAGAACATATCTAAGAGGGGATTTGCTAGTGCATATCTTGCAGACATAGATGGCGATGGAGACCTTGATCTAACGCTTGGAGGAGAGGGCAATACCATATACTTCTATACAAATGAGCTTGGATCAAGCTATCCAAATATGTTCCTGTTTGCTGAAGGTGAGGCCTTAATAGCTATTCCAAAAGCATATACTGTGGCTCAGGCCTTTGGAGATCTTGATGGCGATGGGATCCTAGAAATGATCATTGGAACCGACCAGGGTTACCTAACAATATATAAAATGAAAGGCATAGTAGGTGGAGTACCCACATACGCTAAGCTTATGGACGTCATCAATAAAACCAATTCGATAGGAAGCTACCTAATACCAGACGTGTATGACGTTAATGGCGACGGGCAACTCGACATAATCGTTGGAACCCAAGACGGTGAGATATATGTCCTATACAACTACTTAAACCTTAATGGATCATTCACAATACATGAGCTTTTCAAATGTGAAAAATACTCTTCACCAGCATATGCCAACATATACAA
>Ga0209410_1000525_pt1 | contig 17843 bp, 14 predicted proteins | sample Mar14436cmmetaG_FD_184135 | JGI IMG/M metagenome (GOLD analysis project Ga0209410, IMG submission 184135) | Marine hydrothermal vent microbial communities from Guaymas Basin, Gulf of California to study Microbial Dark Matter (Phase II) - Marker... ... | reverse complement strand
CCCGAGCCCCCGCCCCTGACCGAGATGCTCACATCGGGATGGAGGTCCATGAACTCCTCGGCCGCCCTCTGGGCGATGGGCAGAACCGTGGTGGAGCCTGCGAGGGTGAGGGCCCTCTCCCTCGTCCAACCCTCTCCGACATATAGGCTCGTTATCAACCCTAAGGCCGTCAAGATCCTTTTCATGGTCCCCTCCTCCTTAGAACTTGCCCGAGGCGAACTCCCAGCGAAGTTGGATCGAAAGCTCGTCCTCTGGGTCTTCGCCTTCCTGCCTTTCCCTCTCCCAGAACGCCTGTACCATCACCTTGGGCTCCCTTATAAGGTAGTAGTTGAGTCCAGCGATGTACCTGGTGAGGGAGTCGCCATCTTCGTCTACGTCCTTGTCCCAGTAATCGCACCTCGAAACGATGTCCACCTTAGGATGGATGCCGAAGACCGGCATGAGCATGAAACCAAGCGAGACGACATCCCCCTTCTCGCTGCGGAGGAACTCTGACCATACCTCCGCAGGTCCGAGGACGGCCCTGCCGGTTCCCGCCACGAGGAGCCTATCACCCCCTTCCTTGAGCAGGGATGCTCCCACTGTGATCCCGGGTATGGGAATCACCCTCAGGTTGGCCAGATATGCGGGGCTTTCGTCCACATCCTTCCCGGCCTTGTTGTACCCCTCCCCGTTTGCCACCTCAAGCCGCCACTCCCCGTATCCCTGAGGCAGATACCCGCCTACGGAGATGCCGTAGTCCCTGGATGCCACGAGCTTCTGTTTGTCCTCGAGGGCCTTCTCTACGGTGATGTACTCCCAATCGTAGATGAGGCCGAAATATGTCTTCTGGAGTCCCGCCTTAAGTTCGACTTCTGGGGCTACCTTGAACTCCACATAGGCGTCCTTGAGCTTCAGCCCCGCACCGTGGGGACCCTCGTCGCTCGAGAAAATGTCCACCGTGACCCTGCTTCTGACCGCATCCGAGAACTTATGCTCCCACCTGAGGTACCCTCGCTTTACGGCGAACTGGCTCTTCTCGATATCGCCTCCTTTCGTCCCCATGGTATAGCGGAACCAAGTATAAACCTTGAGCTTGGTTGCACCGGCCCCCGCACAGATGTGTGCAGGCCCAAGGAGCCCCAAAAACAGCACCATCCAAGCCATGTCTCACCTCCTGTCTTTGGGTTTCGATGGGAAACTACAAAGGGAGGGTTAAGCAGGGATAAAGGAGATGTTAATTTTCGGTTAAGGTTTCGCAGGTGGGAAATTATTTGGGCAGGACTACGGTGAAGGTGGTGCCCCTGCCGGGCTCGCTTTGTACATCTATTCTGCCGTTGTGAGCTAAGACGATGTGCTTCACGATGGAAAGTCCAAGGCCTGTGCCGCCGAGTTCCCTCGACCGGCCCTTGTCCACCACATAAAACCTCTCGAATATCCTGTCCAAGTGTTCCCGGGCTATACCTATCCCCGTATCCGAAACTTCTATCTTCATATGTCCATCTATGGGGGAAAGCCTCAATTCGATCCTTCCGTTTTCTACGTTGTACTTGATGGCATTATCTATAAGGTTTATAAAAAGCTGCTCCAGAAGGAAAGGGTCCCCATGTATTACAGCGTTGTCCTCTTCTGCGAACAGTTCTGCCGTCAGATTCTTCTCCTTTATCCTCCCTTCGAACATCCTCAGCACGTCGGATACCAAATCCTTTAAATTGACCTCTTGTATCTCCAGCTTCAATTCCCTATCCTCGAGTTTAGAAAGAATGAGCAAGTCGTTAACGAGGTTGATCAGCCGGTCCGAATGTCTCCTTATGATCTGCAGGAAGTGCTGTTGGACTGGCGTGGCCTCTTCCTCCAAGGTCTCCACGAACCCCTTTATCGCGGTCAAAGGCGTCCTCAGTTCGTGGGATACATTGGCCACGAAATCCGCCTTTATCCTCTCCAGCTTCTTAAATTCGGTTATGTCGTGAAATACGGCCACCTTTCTACCATCTTCTAGTAAAACGCCGTTGGCCAGATAGACCTTGTCCTGAAATCCGACTTCCTTCGCCTCGACCTTCCCTTTCCTCGATATGTCCTCGACGAAAGTCTTAAAATCCGGGTTTCTCAAAATCTCCCAGTAAAATTTCCCCCCTATAGACGGAGGTAACCCGAACATCCTTTTGAAGCTCTCGTTAGCGAGGATTATCCTCCCCCCTTCTTCCAGCACAACGATACCTTCCACCGTAGAGCTGAGGATAGCCCGGAGCTCTTGCCTTTCGGTGCTGAGGCTGGCAAAGGAATCCTCCAGCTTCCGGGCCATTTCATTTAAGGCTGCTGCTAGCTCGCCCAATTCGTCCTTCCTCTTTGCGAAAACCCGAACCCCGAAGTCCCCCGAGGCTATCTTTTTGGTAGTATCGACCATATCTTTAATAGGTCTGGACAGAAGCTTAGAGGATAAACAGGCGAGGACTAACGCAAACGTAAGCAAAAGGACGGTGAAATGGCCGATGTTGCGGTTCATCGTTCCTATCAGGCCCTCTATCTCCTCCAAGGGAAGGCTCGTCCTTATAACCCCTACGATCCGACCGCTTTTTTCTACCGGTATGGCGACGTACATCATCCTCTGCTTTAAAGTGGTGCTGTAACGAATGCTTTTGCCCACCTGGCCTTCCAGAGCTCTTTTTATCTCCGGCCTTGTGGCGTGGTTCTCCATCCGTTCGGGGTCTTCTTCTGAGTCCCCTAAGACCACTCCATCGGGGGCTATCACAGTAATCCTTGTGCCTATCTTACGGCCCAGCTTCTTGGCGATCTGGTCGATATCCTCGATGTGGCCGCCAGGGAGATAACCTACAAGGACTTCCTCTATCAGCTCGGCCCGAATTCTGAGGTCTTCCTCTATGCCCCTGAGGTAATACCGTTCGGTCTTCTCGGCGACGAGAAGGGCCAAGACCGAAACGGTTACGATGATTATCAAATAATAATAGGCCAATTGCCGCCACATTATCCCTATTCTCGCCATCTTTGCACCTCGAGCTTATAGCCGATCCCCCGGACGGTTTTGATCAGCCTGCCTCCCTCCCCCAGTTTTTCCCTCAGATGTCGGATGTGTACATCTATGGTCCTGTCCAGCACGACCTTGTCCTCCTGCCATAGTTCATTCAGGAGCTGATTCCGCGTGAAGACCCATCCCGGCCTTTCGGCGAGTATGGCCAGAATCCTGAACTCGGTAGGGGTCAGGTCTATCCTTCGGCCCTTAAACCTGACCTCAAATCTGTTCGTGTCTATCGCTAAGTCTCCGATTACTAGCGATTCCCCTTTTTCCTCCACTTTCGCCCTCCTCAACACCGCCTTCACGCGGGCCACGAGCTCTCTTGGGCTGAAGGGTTTTACCACGTAGTCGTCGGCCCCCAACTCCAATCCCACGACTTTATCGGCCTCGCTCCCTTTAGCGGTGAGCATTATGATGGGCACCGAGGATGTGCGTCTGTTTCCTCTGAGGACCCGGCATACCTCGAGGCCATCCATTCCCGGCAGCATCAGGTCCAAGATCACCAGGTCGGGGAGCATGGTTTCGATGAAACTGAGCAACCCCTCGCCGTCGCGGAACTCCCTTACTTCAAACCTCTCCTTTTTGAGGTGGTAGCTTATCAGCTCGAGGATGTCCGGCTCATCGTCGACGATGGCTATCAATTTCGCCATATCACAGCTCCTTCCTCTCGGATGAACCTCCCTCACAAGAACAATCGAACGGCTCGTACCACTCCCCGGACCACAAAATCTACTGCCGGGTTGGAGGGTGGTTCCGGCGATGGTTAAAGATAATCCACCCGTAGAAGTTCGGCAAGAAGTATACTAAGGACCTTTCGACACCTCTGTACCGGAAAATTCTCTTGCCTTAGACGCAAGGAATTATTATATTACACTTTCACGATGCGGCCTTCTATACAGTTCTTGAAGACGATGGATAGTTCCTGAGACGGAAAACCATAGGATAATTCAAGAGGTGAATAAATCCAAAAAGAAAGGAGGGTGAAGCAGTGATCCATGTGACGGTGCGCGAGGGAGAAGATGTGGAACAGGCCATCAAACGCTTCAGGAGGAAATGCGAACAGGAGGGGATAATCAAGGAGATCAAGAACCACAGATTTTACGAGAAGCCGAGCGAACGGCGTCGCAAGGCCCAATCCAAGGCCCTTAGGAAGCTCAGGAAGGCCATGTTCATGCAGCAGAAGAAGGGGTCCTAAGTCACACCCTTAGAATTACTAAGCTTACCGGCTCCATAGAGGGATGGGGGTGAACCTCGTAGGTCTCCCACCTTATGTGCACACCTGTAAGCTCGGCAGCTGAGCGTTCCGAAGACTTGTAGGTCAATATGCCACCTCCCTCACGAAGGAGGGGGGTGGCATATTCTATAATGGTCGGCAGCTCGGCCACCGCCCTAGCTAAGGCCCAATCGTAAGAACGCCTATGGGCTGGGTCCCGGGCCAATTCCTCCGCCCTGGTCCAAATCACTTCCGCCCCTTCAAGTCCGAGCTCCTCCACCACCTTCCTGAGGAACAGGGCCCTCATCCTCCTAGATTCCACCAAAGTGATGCGGATATCCTGTCGGAGTATCTTGATGGGAATCCCGGGAAAGCCTGCACCTGAGCCTATGTCCACCGCTCGGAAGGGACCTTCGGGAAGTACGGCCAAAGGGGCAAGGGAGGGGAGGATATGTCGGAACACGAGGTGGGGCTCGTCCCTGCGCGAGAAGAGGTTGATCCTACGGTTCCACGATAGTAGGAGCTCTAAGTAGGTCCGAAACTTGGAGAGCGATTCCTGCGAAAGGGAACATCCGAGGTTGTGGCACCCCTCAATCAGGGCCCTTTCGTCCTGATGTTTCACGTGAAACGTTCCCGCCCTTCTTCAGGTGGAGCACCAGGAGGGAGAGGTCCGAGAACCTGACCCCCGATATTCTCGCCGCCTGTCCTACGGAGCGAGGCCTCATCTCCGAAAGCTTCTGGCGGGCCTCCGTGGAGAGGCCGTACACCGAATCGTAGTCGAAATCCTCGGGTATGGGCAGGGAATCCAACTTCTCCAACTGCGCTACCTGGCGCTCCTGCTTCTGTATGTAACCTTCGTACTTTACCTCCAGTTCCGCCCCCCTCGCAACCTCGGGTTCCACCCCGTCCCCGAGGAAGGACTTTACGTCCTCGTAGGAAACGTCGGGACGCTTCAAAAGCTGGGCGACCGAGAGGCGCTCCTGTCTTCCCAATATCCTCCCGACCTCTTCGGCCGGGAGGAACACGCTCCTCATCCTCGAGACAGCGGCCTCTATCTTCCTCCTCTTCTCCTCGGTCTTCCTGTACCTTTCCTCTGAGACGAGGCCGAGCCTGTACCCGTAGGGCACGAGCCTTAAGTCAGCGTTGTCGGGGCGGAGTCTAAGCCTATGTTCCACCCTAGATGTGAACATACGATAAGGTTCCTTCGTCCCCTTGGTCACGAGGTCGTCTATGAGGACGCCGATGTACGCCTCCGAACGCTTCAGCACGAAGGGAGGCTCCCCCATAACCTTAAGTGCAGCGTTTATCCCGGCGATGAGCCCCTGGGCGGCCGCCTCCTCGTATCCCGAGGTCCCGTTTATCTGCCCCGCTAAGAAGAGTCCCTGGACGAGCCTCGTCTCGAGCCAGTGGAAGAGCTGGGTAGGAGGGACGAAGTCGTATTCGACCGCATATCCCGGCCTGGTTATCTCTGCCTCCTCGAGGCCGGGGACCGTACGAAGCGCCCTCCACTGCACGTCCTCGGGGAGGCTCGTGGCGAACCCGTTTATATATCTCTCCTCCGTGTCCAGTCCCTCCGGCTCGACGAATATCGGATGGCGGGGTTTATCGGCGAAGCGGACTATCTTGTCCTCTATCGAAGGGCAGTACCTCGGGCCTATTCCCACGATCTTGCCGGTGTAGAGGGGGGAGCGGTCGAGGCCGCTCCTCAGGGCTTCGTGGGTCCTCTCGTTCGTGTAGGTGAGGTAGCAGGTGGCGAGGTTCCTGACCTCCTCGGTCTCGAACGAGAAGGGCACGGGCGGCTCGTCCCCGGGCTGCGGCTCCATGCTTTCGTAGTCCACGGTCCTCCCGTCCACCCTCGGAGGGGTTCCCGTCTTGAGCCTGCCGACCTCGAACCCCAACCTCCTCAGACATTCGGAAAGCCCCCTCGCCGGGGGCTCACCGAACCTCCCCCCCGGGAAGTGGACGAGCCCTACATGCAACAGGCCCTCGAGGAAGGTCCCGGTCGTGAGGACCACGGTCCTCCCGTGGAATTCGTACCCGGTCTCGGTCCTGACCCCCACCGCCCTCCCCCTCTCCACCAGGATTTCGGTCACGTGTCCCTGCTTGACCGACAGCCCTTCCTGTCCCTCGACCCTCCTCCTCATCTCGGCCCTGTACGAGGCTCTATCGGCCTGGGCCCTGAGCCCCCAGACCGCAGGGCCCTTCGAGCGGTTGAGGACCCTGAAGTGGATCCCCGTGGCGTCCGCGGCCTTGGCCATCTCACCTCCGAGGGCATCTATCTCCCTTACGAGGTGCCCCTTCGCAACCCCTCCTATGGCGGGGTTGCAGGACATCTGACCTATCTCCTCTATCTTCATGGTTATGAGGAGAACCCTCATCCCCATCCTGGCCGAGGCCAAGGCCGCCTCGCACCCGGCATGTCCCCCACCTACCACTATTACATCGTACTCCCTCATTTCCCCACGCAGAACTCGGAGAATATCCTGTCCAACACCTCGTCGGGGGTGGTCCTCCCCAATATGTCCTCTAAGGCGTCCAGAGCCTCCTGAAGTTCCACCCTCAGGACCTCATAGGACCAGCCCTCATCGAGCTCCCTCAAGGTCCTCCTCAAAGCCTCCGATGCCCTGTCCAATGCGATCTTGTGCCGCTCCTTAGTTATGAGGAGCCCATCGCTTTCCCAAGCACGGTCCCCTAAGACCACATCGAGCATCGTCTCCTTCAGGCGATCCAGGCCGTACCCGGTCAGGGCGGAGGCCTCGACTATGGGTCCATCTTCCAAGATATCCCTGACCTCCCCGTCCGATACCACCCTCCCCTTATCCACCTTATTTATAATTATAACCTTCCTCCCACGGCCGACCAGCCTCGCCACCTCCTCGTCCTCGGAGGTCATGGGCTCGGAACCGTCCAGCACAACCAGGAAAAGGTCGGCGACCGCGGCCTGTCGCTCGGTGCTGGCCCTGGCCTGTCTCTCTATCTCGTCCTTCGCCTCCCCTATGCCGGCGGTGTCCACGAGGTGGACCAAAAGCCCGTCCACCTCCAAGGTCCCGTCCAGGAAGTCCCTGGTCGTCCCTGGAACCTCGGAGACTATCGCCCTCTCCTCCTCGAGGAGAGCGTTCATGAGACTTGACTTCCCGACGTTCGGCCTTCCGACTATCACCGCCCTTATCCCCTCCCTCTCGACCCTCCCCCTCGAATAGGAAGCTCTGAGGGAATCCACGGCCTCGAGCACCCTCCCCAGAAGCTCCCTCAGCTCCGCATCGGGAAGTTCGACGTCCTCCGGAAAATCTATGCTCGCTTCTATGTACGCTACCGCCTCCACGAGGTAGGAGCGAAGTTCTTCGACCCTACGCGAGAGGACGCCCGAAAGCTGGGCGTAGGCGGCCTTCCTCGCCCTTTCTGAGCTGGCCTTAACTATATCTGCTACTGCCTCCGCCTGGGCGAGGTCCATCCTCCCCCCGAGGAAGGCCCTCATCGTGAACTCCCCGGGCCTGGCAAGCCTCGCCCCCCTCTCCAGGACCATCCTGAGGACCCTCCTCGTGACGGCCATCCCGCCGTGGCAGTTTATCTCGACCACATCCTCGGTGGTGTAGGTGTGAGGGGCACGCATGACGGTGAGCAGGACCTCGTCCACCTCCTCGTCCCCGTCCACGACCCTCCCGTAGAGCATTCTTCTGTGGCGCACATTCTTCGGACGGAGCTTGCCCTTGAAGATGCCCTCGGCTATCTCTACGGCTCTGGGACCGCTTATACGGACTATCCCTATCCCCCCTACGCCCAAAGGGGTGGATATGGCCGCTATGGTGTCCTCCTCCGTCATACCGAGAGCTTCCCCCCCCTCATCATGTAGATCTGCTGGGCTATGGAGAGGATGTTGAACATGGTATAATAAAGCACGAGCCCTGAGGGGAACTTTGCGAAGAGGAAGACCATGACGGCGGGCATTATGTAGATCATGGAGGACTGTTTGGGGTCCTTTACGGAGAGCCTCTGCTGGAAGAAGGTGGTGATCCCCATGAGGACCGGAAGGACGTAGTAAGGGTCCGGGGCCGAAAGGTCCTTGAGCCAGAGCACGAAACCGGCCCTACGGAACTCTATGGTGCTCCTGAACACCGTGAAGAGGGCTATAAGTATCGGCATCTGCAGGAGGACGGGGAGGCATCCTCCCATAGGGTTAACCCCGTGCTCCTTGTAGAGCCTCATGATCTCCCTGTTGAGCCTCTGGGGATCGTCCTTGTACTTCTGGCGGAGGGCAGCTATCTTGGGCTGGAGGGCCTGCATCTTTGCGGAAGCTACATAACTTTTGTAGGTCAGGGGATACACAACTATCTTCACCAATATCGAGAAGAGCACGATGACCAGGCCGTAGTTCGGGATCAATCTGTGGAGCCATATGAGCATCTTCAATATAAGCTTACCTATGGGCCTTATCCACCACCATCCGAGGTTCATAACCCTCTCAAGTCCCACGCCTAAAGCTTTGACCCTGTCATATTGCAGGGGGCCCAGGTACCACACCCCCTCGAACATCGGGGAACTTCCCATCTCCTTGAGCCGGAAGGTGTAGAGCCTTTCGTCCGAACGGCTCCAGTCCCCCTCCACTCCCACCTCCATGACCTGCTCCCCGCTCGGAACGAAGGCGACGAGGAAGTATTTGTTCCTCACCCCTATCCACGATAACATCCCCTCCATGCTCTTGTTCAGGGATTTACCCTTTCCCACGTCGTAGCTTTCGAGCTCCCCGCCCATAAAGACGTAGACTTTAGTATAGTTCAAATCCTCCTTGATATTAGGTTCTGTGACGGCTATCCCCCTCGTCCAGGAAAGTTTCCCCCTCAAAGGACCCTGTGCGCCGTATGCCATAACTTTAAATCCGAGCGTATATCCGTCCGAGCGGAACACGAAATGCTTCGCCACTGTTATGTTCCCGCATGCGACATTCATGACGACCTCCTTCTCCCCCTCCACGAGCTTTAAGGTATCCTCCCCACCGTACGAGAATTCGACGGAATCCAAGTTCACCCCTTCCAACACCAACCCGGGACCGGACCTACCTCTGAGCAACTCCAAAGGACGTCCCCTTGAGTCCAAAAATTCCTTCAACCTCCAACTTCGCAACACGGCCCCCTTCGTGCTCAACTCGGCTGTATAAAGGGGCGTCTCCACGACGATACTCCGGCCAATTTCCTCCCCCTGCCTCACGACGGGAGGAGGTCGAAGTTCGACGGCCTCGGTGGAGGTCGTCTCGGCAGGAGGAGGTTTCTCCTCGAGCTTAGGTGAAGCTTTTCTGTACAGCCACTTCTGATATAGAGGCGTGAGCAGGATGATGATACCTATTATAACTATAGCTAAGATGGTCCTAAAGTCCATATCCCCTCCGATAGAACGCACCCCCGAAAGTTGCCTCCCGGGGGTTTCATCTCCGATGTAAGCCGACGCTCCTCAACAGCTCCCTCAGTTCATGATAAAGCTCCCAATAGCCTCCCTCTTCCTTCACAACTACGGCCAAACAACAGCCTTCCATCCCCGGGAGCAACGAACGAAGGCCTTCCTTCACCCTGCGCCTCGTCCTGTTCCTGACCACCGCCCCCTTTATCCTCCTTGTGATGAGCACCGTCGCCTTCGGACGGTCTGAAGGCATCCACCAGATATCCAGCAACTTACCCCTACAGCGCTTTCCTCTCCCGAACAGGACGGAGATCTCCTTGGACGTCAACTTCTCCATGTCAGGGGATGAGCCGCTTCCTTCCCTTCTTCCTTCTGCGGCTCAATACCCTACGTCCCCCGGGGGTGCTCATCCTGGCTCTGAACCCGTGCTTGTTCCTTCGCTTCCTGATGCTGGGCTGGAACGTCCGCTTCATCCTTCCCCCTGGTTCGGTCGGCCTCCGGAGTAATATATATGCGAAGGTAGGGAAAGTCAAGCCTAAGCATAAGATGTTTATATATGATACCTTATCGTCTAAAAATCGGGAAAAAATCTCTTGACTTTTCAGCTAGCTTTGTGTAGTTTTCAATTGTCACCTATGGGGGGAGGTATGGATCCGGCCCAAGCGTGGGCGTTGTGTCTGGACTTCATAAAAGGCCAGGTCCCTTCCCAGACCTTCGAGACCTGGTTCAGACCGACCAAGTGCTTCCGGTTCGACCAGGACCAGGTCGTCGTAGGTGTACCCCATACCTTCTTCGCAGAATGGTTGGAGGAGCATTACATAGGTCTGATAAGGAGGGCCATCTCCCAGATCCTCCCCTCGGTGCCCGAGGTATCCTTCCAAGTCCTCAGGGAGGACCTTCCCCATCCTCCCACCCCTCCCCTCAGGACACCCGAGAGGGCCGAGGTGATAGAGGTCAGCTTGAGCTTAAACCCCAGATATACCTTCGATACCTTCGTGGTCGGAAACAGCAACCAGTTCGCCCACGCGGCCGCCAGGGCGGTAGCGGAGGCTCCGGGAGCTACAGCTTTCAACCCTTTGGTGATATATGGAGGGGTGGGGTTGGGCAAGACCCACATACTTCAAGCCATAGCCCACTACTGTCTGTCCGTCAACAACGTGAGGCGAATAATATATGTGACATCGGAAAAGTTCTTCCTGGACTTCATAAACGCTATACAGCACGGCAGGAGCGCCGAGTTCAGCCAGATGTACAGAGGGGCGGACCTACTCCTCGTGGACGACATACAGTTCCTCGTCAACAAGGAAACTACCCAGGAGGAATTCTTCCACACCTTCAACGCCCTCCACCAGGACGGGAAACAGATAGTCCTCACATCCGACTGCCCCCCTTCGGAGCTTAAGGGTTTGGAGGAGAGGTTGATTTCGAGGTTCCAATGGGGCCTGGTTGCCGACATACAACCTCCGGACCTGGAGATGAGGATAGCCATATTAAGGAAGAAGGCCGAAAGGGACGGGATAGAGCTTCCCGAAGATGTGACGCTCTTCATAGCCGAACACATTACTTCCAACATAAGGGACTTAGAAGGAGCTCTTATAAGGCTCTTGGCCGCCTCCTCCCTCACAGGCCGGGACATCACCTTGGACCTCGCCAAGGAACTCCTCAAGGACACCATCCCTACATATACCCCAGGGAACATAACTATAGAATCGATACAGAAGAAAGTTTGTTCTCACTACCAAGTCCCGTTCGACCTTCTGGTAGGCGAGACGAGGAAGAAGGAGGTGGCCACCGCAAGGCAGGTGGCGATGTACATAGCTAAGGTACTCACGAACAGTTCCTTAAAGACCATAGGATTGCACTTCGGAGGAAGGGACCACAGCACGGTCATCCACGCATGTCAGACGGTAGAGTCCCGGATGCAGAACGACCCCTTCTTCCGGGAAGAGGTACAGAACCTTATAGAACTTTGCAGGCGCGGGGCATAGTTTTCCACATATCTTCAACCTTCGGACCCTTCAACCATGTGCACAGGCGGTGGATTTCGTGTGGATAACCGCCCCGGAACTTTCGAGGTGTCGAAAACCTTTCATGTTGTCCCCAAGTTTTCCACATATTATCCACATTATCCCCTTCTGGCTTATAAATGTAAGATCTTATAACATAACTACTTACACTCGCCCCCCTCCAACTTTTCCACTTTTCCACATCCCTACTACTAATAATACTAATACTTAACTAAGGAGGGTGATATGAAGATCTCTGTACCACAATCTGCATTATATCCAGCGGTACAAAATGTATCCCATATAATTCCTTCGAGGACCCCCCTTCCGATCCTGTCCAACCTCCTCATCGAGGCCAGAGAGGGGGCCTTGAAACTGTCGGCGACCGACCTGGACGTCTTCGTCGCGACCGAGGTGGAAGCTTCGATAGAGGAAGAGGGGGAAATAACCCTTCCTGCCCGTAAGTTCCTTCAGATATTGAGGGAGCTTTCCGAAGGGGAACTCGACCTACATACGGAGGGGGAGAGGATCGTACTGCGAAGTCACTTCGGTAGGTACGTGTTCACCGGAATTCCCGCTGACCAGTTTCCCGGGGTGCCAGCGGGGGACTCCGGCGTTTCCCTTAGGATCTCCCCCGAGGTCCTCAGGAGCATGATAGAGCACACGACCTTCGTAGCGTCCAAGGACGAGACCCGTCCCGTGCTGCAGGGAGTCCTCTGGCGGGTGGAGCCCGGCGGCAGGATCTCCATGGTTGCCACCGACGGTCATCGTCTCGCATGGGCGAGGGTGAGCACGGAAGGACTTCCCGAAGATGTGAGCGTGGAGGCCATCGTCCCTCCGAAGGCCCTGCAGCAGCTGGCGAGGTTGTCCTCCTCGGAGGAAGTGAAGGAGGTCGTGTTAGGGGAAAGGTTGGTCAGGTTCGAGCTTTCGAGGTCGAAGCTTTGGACCCGCACGATAGAGGGACCATATCCGAACTTCGAGGCGGTCGTCCCCAAGGGGAACGACAAGATATTCACCGCCGATGTCGGGGAGCTCTCCTCAGCCGTCAGGAGGGTTTCCTTACTTTCGGATTCCGAGACGCATCAGGTGAGGTTCTCCTTGGGATCCGAAGGGTTGGAGCTTTCCGGTTCCAGTTCTGAGTTCGGCTCCGAGGCAGCGGAACAGTTGAAGGTCTCCTACGATGGTGAACCTATGACCATAGGCTTCGACGGAGGATACCTCTTAGAGATATTGAGGAACGTTCCCGGGGATGAGGTCAGGTTCGAGTTGGATACACCCGTAAGCGCTGCTGTCATCCGGCCGGTGTCTTCGGAGGAGGGCATTGAGCTTCTATATCTACTTATGCCTTTGAGGATCGTGGAGTAAATGGAGGATGTATTTTTGGAGGTCCTGGAGCTCGTGCGGTTCAGGAGTTATTCACGGGCCAAGTTCCTCTTCGGCCCCGAGGGAGCCATGATCGTGGGGAGGAACGGGAGTGGTAAATCTAACCTTTTGGAATCCATATCATTTTTAGCGTTAGGTAAATCCCTCAGAGGGGTTCCGGATTCCGATGCGGCCATGGACGGAGGGGATGGGTTCGGGATATATGCTAAGTTCGGCGGGGAGGAGGAATTTCGAATATCCGTGGTGTACAACAGGGGACGGGGGAAGCGTATACATATAGATGACCGTCCCTTGAGGCGCATCTCAGAGCTTTTGGGCAAGTTTCAGGTAGTCAGCTTCTCCCCAGAGGAGGTGCACCTTCTCCTTCGTTCCCCAGCCGGCAGGAGGCGACTTTTGGACATGCTCCTCTCCCAGGTCGGAGGGTATGTATGGTACTGGCAGAGGTACAGGAGGGCCCTCCTGCACAGAAACAGGCTTTTGTCCGAAGGGAAGCCGAGCAGGAGGGAACTCAGGCCTTGGGACCTACAGGTCGTCAAATTCGGGAGTGAGATCGTGCGTAGGAGGATGGAGCTCGTGCGCTGGATGGAGGGGAAGGTTAAGATGTTCTATGAGGTCCTGGGCGGAGGGGAGGACGTGGCCGTCCTTTACGCTCCCTCCTTCCCTGTGGACGGGGACATCCTCGAAAGCTTCGCAGAGTCTTTGGACGAAAGCACCGAACAGGAACGACGGCTCGGGTGTACTGTGGTGGGTCCGCACAGGGACGACCTGAGCGTAAGGATAGGGGGGAGGGACTTGAGGATGGCCTCGCAGGGGCAGGCTAAGAGCTTCCTTCTGGCGTGGAAGTTGGGGGAAGCGCTCTTCTTATGCGAGAGGAGCGGACGTCGTCCCGCCCTCCTTATGGACGAGGTCTTCTCGGATTTAGATTCGGAGCGTTCCGAGGCCCTTGCGGGACTCCTCGTCGGTAAGGGACAATGTTTCGTCACGGCGATATCCGAGGACGAGGTACCGTGTCCGGTTCGGAACCTCCGGGTGATCAGGGTGGATGGACGATGCGTACCTTAGGGGAGTTGATAGAAAGTTGGGCCTCCTCTTTGGGGATAAAGAGGAAGTTGTTGGAGGGGATGGTCCCCTCCCTCTGGGAGGAGGTCGTCGGGGAAGCCATAGCGGCCCATACCTCTGTAGTCGGCATAAGAGGTGGGGTATTGGTCGTCAGGGTGGGAAGCCCTTCGTGGAGGAACGAACTTTTCTTTATGAAGCCTAAGATATTGGAGAAGCTCAACAGTACGATAGGAGAGGATGTTGTAAAGGACATAAGGTTCGTAAGATAGGAGAGGGACATGCAGGAGTATAACGCTAAGGATATACAAGTTTTGAAGGGATTGGAGGCCGTGCGCAGGAGGCCGGGGATGTACATCGGGAGCACGGACTCTAAGGGGTTGATGCATATGGTCAGGGAGGTGGTGGACAACAGCGTGGACGAGGTCCTGGCCGGGTTCTGCGATAGGATAGAGGTAACGCTTCACAGGGACGGAAGTATATCCGTCTTGGACAACGGAAGGGGAATCCCGGTGGACCTGCATCCCGACCAAGGTCGTCCGGCGTTGGAGGTGGTTATGACGACCCTCCACGCTGGGGGGAAGTTTAAGAAGGGGTCATATAAGATATCCGGGGGGTTACACGGAGTGGGAGTTTCAGCGGTGAACGCGCTTTCGGAGTGGTGCTTTGTGGAGGTGTACAGGGATGGGAAGATCTATAGGCAGAGCTACCGTAGAGGGGTCCCCGAAGGGGATATGGAGGTCGTAGGTGCTACGGACGGGCAGGGGACGCTGGTCAGGTTCAAGCCGGACCCCGATATATTCGGAAACGCCAAGGTGAGCTTCGAGGATGTGTCCCGCATGCTCAGGGAGCAGGCGTTCTTGAACAAAGGAGTCAGTTTCATCGTAAGGGATGAGAGGACGGACAGGGAGGAGGTCTTCAGGTACGAGGGGGGGATAGTGGAATTCGTGGAGTTCTTGGACGAGAACAGGCGCCCGCTTCACAGACCTCCTATATATATATTCGGGAGGAAGGACGAGGTCGAGGTGGAGATAGCCCTTCAATACAGCGATTCCTATTCCGAGAACATATATTCGTACGTCAACAACGTGCACACAGCAGAAGGTGGGACACATCTTGTCGGATTTAAGACCGCTTTGACGAGGACGTTGAACCAATATGGGAAGGCCAACGGCCTTCTGAAGGACGGAGGTTTATCCGGAGAGGACGTCAGGGAGGGGCTGACGGCCGTCATCAGCGTGAAGGTGCCGGATCCCCAGTTCGAAGGTCAGACTAAGACGAAGCTCGGCAACAGCGAGGTGAGGGGGATAGTCGACTCTATATTCGGGGAGAGGTTGGCGGAATTCCTTGAGGAGAACCCCGACGTCGCCAGGGCGATAATAACGAAGGCTATGGAGGCTGCAAGGGCGAGGGAGGCGGCGAGGAAGGCGAGGGAGCTGACGAGGAGGAAGAGCGCGTTGGACAACGCAAGCCTTCCGGGCAAGCTCGCAGATTGTTCCGTGAGGGACCCTTCCAGGACAGAGATATTCCTGGTCGAGGGGGATTCGGCCGCCGGTTCCGCAAAGCAGGGGAGGGATAGGAGGTTCCAGGCCATACTTCCCCTCTGGGGCAAACCCCTGAACGCCGAGAAGGCGAGGGTGGACAGGGTCCTTAAGAACGACAAGCTTCAGCCGGTGATAGCCGCTTTGGGCATAGGGGTGGGCGAGGGATGCGACATATCCAAGCTGAGGTACGGAAAGGTGATAATTATGGCGGACGCTGACATAGATGGTTCCCACATAAGGGCCCTGATACTCACCTTCTTCTTCAGGTACATGAGGCCCCTCATAGAGAGGGGTTTCGTCTACATAGCACAGCCTCCCTTGTACCTCATAAAGAAAGGAAGGGTGGAAAGGTATGCGTACAGCGAGGAGGAGAAGGAGAGGATCCTGGAGGAGCTCGGGGACGACAGGGGGGTCACCATCCAAAGGTATAAGGGGCTCGGCGAGATGAACCCCGAACAGCTCTGGAGGACCACCATGAACCCGGAGACCAGGGTGCTCCGTCAGGTCATCCTGGAGGACGGGATAGAGGCCGATAGGATAGTTACGATGCTCTTAGGAGACGAGGTGGAGCCGAGGAGGAGGTTCATAGAGGAGAACGCGAAGTTCGCAGATTTGGACATCGTCTGAGTCACACCCTAACGTTCCACGTGGAACACTACATGGTGTAGAACGGAGGATTATATGCGCCAAGTAGTTATGCCTATACACATGGAGGACGAAATAAAGAAGTCCTACCTGGACTACGCCATGAGCGTCATAGTCTCCCGGGCCCTTCCTGACGTGCGGGACGGGCTGAAGCCCTCCCAGAGGAGGATACTCGTCGCCATGCACGACCTCGGACTTGAGCCGGGGAGACCTCATAGGAAGTGCGCCAAGATAGCTGGCGACACCTCAGGAAACTACCATCCCCACGGGGAGGCTGTGGTATACCCTACCCTGGTCCGTATGGCCCAGGACTTCAATATGAGGTATCCCCTCGTGGACGGGCAGGGGAACTTCGGTTCCGTAGACGGGGACCCCCCCGCGGCCATGAGGTACACCGAGGCCAGGCTCTCCCCCGTCGCCATGGAGATGCTGGCGGACATAGATAAGGACACCGTGGACTTCGTTCCGAACTACGACGGGACGAGGCAGGAGCCTGAGGTCCTGCCGGGCAGGTTCCCGAACTTGCTCTGCAACGGATGTTCGGGGATAGCCGTGGGGATGGCGACCAACATCCCCCCCCACAACCTCTCCGAGGTGGTGGACGCTCTGGTGGCCCTCATAGAGGACCCCGAGATAGATATAGATGGGATAATGCGTTACATAAAGGGGCCCGACTTCCCGACCGGAGGGATAATATACGGCCTGAAGGGGATAAGGGATGCGTACCGCACCGGCAGAGGGCACATCTTGGTGAGGGCCAGGGCGAGGGTTGAGACCGTAAAGGGGAGGCCCAGGATAGTGATAACCGAGATCCCCTACACCGTGCGCAAGGCGGAGCTTCTGGAGAGGATAGCGTCCCTCGTCAGGGAGAGGAAGGTAGATGGGGTCACCGACCTCAGGGACGAATCCGACAGGGAGGGGCTCAGGATAGTCGTAGAACTTTCTAAGGATGCCATCCCCGAAGTGACCCTCAACCAGCTCTACAAGCATACCTCCCTCCAGACCACTTTCGGGGTCCTGATGTTGGCCCTGGTGGACGGAGTTCCGAGGATACTGAACCTTAAAGAACTTATGGAGTTTTACTTAGCACATAGGCACGAGGTCCTCGTGCGCAGGACGAGGTACGAGCTCGAGAAGGTACAGAAACAGGCCCACCTTCTGGAGGGGTTCCGTAAGGTCCTGGACGAGCTGGACAGGGCCATAGAGCTCATCAGGTCCTCAGGTAGTCCCGAGGAGGCCAGAAGGGCTCTTATGGACGAGCTGGGGCTTTCGGAGGAGCAGGCGAGGGCGGTCTTGGACATGCGGCTTCACAGGTTGACGGGTATGGAGAGGGACAGGGTGGAGAAGGAGTACCTGGAGAGCATAAAGAAGATATCCCAGCTCGAGGGGATATTGGCCAGCAGGGACCTGAGGATGAGGATGATAAAGGAGGAGCTGAGGGAGCTGAAGAGGAAGTTCGGGGACCCTCGCAGGACGATGATAGTCCCCCAAGAGGCGGAAGAGCTTAAGGTTGAGGACCTCATAGCCGACGAAGATATGGTGGTCACGATATCTCAAAAAGGGTACATCAAAAGGATACCCCTGGACACGTACCGCAG